>ERZ1106935.817-NODE-817-length-32561-cov-3.660186_pt1 | contig 32561 bp, 40 predicted proteins | sample MGYA00403666_ERZ1106935 | MGnify/ENA primary metagenome ERZ1106935 (study PRJEB35170, sample SAMEA104062452) | human gut metagenome | biome: human gut; feature: human-associated habitat; material: faeces | place: Denmark | collected 2012-11-20 ... | reverse complement strand
TTGAAAAGAATTTTAAAGGTTTTATAGAAGAGAAGTAAAGTAAAATTTGTAAAAACGTATAAAATATTGGAGTAATAATAAAAGGCTAGTTCATTTAGATGAATTATTAGATAGATTATAATAATCAATGTATGAGTTACTAAATAGAAACTTTGAATATATTATAAAATACCAATATTACGAAACAATTCCATTTTTACAAGAGTATTTTAGACCTCTTAATGAAGAAGAAATGTCTCATTTAGATGATGAAATTGTAGACAATATAAAAAATAAAGGAAGAATTATATATACAGTGAAATAAATAATAGAAAGGAAAATAATGTTAATTGAAAATTATAAAAACCAAATAATATCAAAATTACAGACTGATTATTATGGTTATAATGAAATACAATCAGAAAAAATATATAAATCTGTTTTTACTAATTATCCAGACGAATTAATTTCTAATTTAGAAGAATGGTTATTAGATAAGCCTATTTCAAGAATTGAGTATAAAAATACAGCAATAAGAGATATAATGTATCAAGATTATGATAAAAATGGACATATAGTTTATGACTTTGTTGATTGCTTTAGACTTATAAAAAATTACTTACAATCTGATAAAAAAAATGAATTATTATTGTCTTATTTGTGGAATTATGGAGCTAGATAAGAATGCTAAAAACATTATTTAATAAAAATAAAGATAACGATTTAATAAATAAAAGAATGTTACTAAATTGGTATGAAAAATCAGAAGGACAAAAAATAAGAATACTTAAAAAAATATGTAATAAGATTTTTAGAACTGTTAATATTGAATTTAGTAATAATATTCCTTTTTATGTTAATGGATATTTTGACTATAATAAAGGAAATGAAATCATCATAAATAAAGATTTATTAAATAGAAAAACAGGAGTTAATGCTTATGCTATTATTATTCACGAATATAATCATTATTTACAATATAATAACTATTTAACAAAAAATGGTTATGAACGAATATATCTTAGCAATACAACTCATATAAAAACTTTTTCTAATAATCAATTATATTTGACTATTTCAAATAAATACAACAAAAACATAAAAAACAAAATGGTACTTTTAAATCAATTATGCCGATATGAAAGAGAAAGCTCATTTAAAGAATATAATAAAGCAATATCTATTGATTACAGTTATCCATTTCCTTTAAAAAATAGTATTGAAATGTATAAAGATATATATTGTAAAAAACAATTATCTAAAGAAATATTTTCAACAATTGACCAATGTTATGAAAATATATATTTTAATAAAGTACCAGCTAACGATTTAGAAGCAACAATAATGTATGATATATGTGTTATGTCATTATTTCAAGCAGAGAACATTTCTGAAATTCAGTTTTTAGAGTATATGAATAATAAAAATAAAGCAAGAATTTTAGAAGAAAACCAATATCAATTATATACAGATTTAGATAAATTTATTCCTAGTAATAGTTTAGACCATTTATGTAAAGAAGTAAGGGAAAAGGATTACATATTAGGTGAAATAAAGAAAATGAATGAAATACAGATAAAGAATAATACAAAACTTATGATTTTAGCTAAACATTACTATCCAAAAGAAATAAAAGAAATATTAGAAAATAAAAATGCAAAAAATATAGAAAGTGAGAAAGAATTATGTTAATAGATGAATTAAGAAATAATATAAAGATTGCCTTAAAGGAAAAGTTAGAAACAAAGAATGATACTAAGTATTCAGTATATAAGAATATATTAGATAAGACACAAAAAGATGTAAAGGAAAAGAAAATAGAGGTAATTACTGATGATTATGTAATAACTGCTGCCAGAAAAGAATTAAAGCAGCTTGAAGATACATTATCATACATAACTAAGGAAAGTGACCCAGATAGATATGAGAAGCTTACTACAAGTATTGCAATTGTTAATGGTTTCTTACCAAAAAGTATATCTGAAAATGAAATACTTGACTTTTTAAAAAATAATGATATAGATAAGAATATGGGAGTATGTATGAAAGCTCTTAAAAATAAGTTTGGTGTAAATTTAGATGGAAGAACAGCTTCAAGTATTGTTAAGAATTACATAACTGAAAAATAAAAATATAAAAATAATATGATTTAAAATGTGGAAAAGATTTTACTTACAGACATTATCACTTTATAATGATATTATAATAAAAAATCAAGAAAGATGAGGTAAAAATATGTTTAGAATAAAATTACATTTATCAGAAGAAGCTCCTTGTAATGTTGTTAAGGATATGGAATTAATTTTTACATCCTTAAAGATGCCTTATAATAAGAAAAACGATGTATATACTATTACAGATGAAAATGAAGTATCAGTTCTTTATAAACTATCTCAAATGATAGATGAAAAGAATTATCTTAAGTATATTGTCCTTTGGGAGAATTATGATAGCGACCCAGCAGAATATGATAAGGAAGATTACAAATATACATTTAGTGATACTAATGAGCTTTTTGCAAAGGAAGATGTTTTGAAGCTAAAAAATACAAAAGCATAAAATAAAAACAATATAAATATGAAGGTTATAAAACCATTATGATTTAAAAAAATCATAGTGGTTTTTTTATATATTTTAAAAATAAGTAACATATGAATTTGCATTATTATAATATCATCGTAAATAAACATTTTTTATTGTAAATAAATTTTTGTAAATTTTAAACCGTTTTTAAATACAAAAATAGCTTACAATGAGATATTTACTTAAAAAAATAAGAATAAAAATAAGGAGAAGATAGTTATGGCTGCAAAATCCAAGAAACAATTAACATTCGATTTAAATACAAACAAAATGAAAGAAGATGGTCTTAATCCTTCTGTATTATATAATGATGTAAGAGTAAAATTAGCTAAATTAGATTTTAGCCATTCTGGAGGTAGTGTTTATATTTCTGATACAACTTTAACAAAAATGGAATTAGAGGAAAAGGTAAAAGCTTTAATTAATAAAATACCATTGTTATCTTATTATGTTAATAACTTTACTGTTACAAATATCGGAAGACAGTTTGAACTTTCTGATAGTATAAAACAGATGAATAAGGATATTTCAAAGGAAGTCTTATTAAATAAAAAGAACAAAAGAAAACCAAGGCAAGAAAAAGATAATTATGAAATAGAGTATTAAATAAAACTTATTGAAAAAGTAAAAAAATTAAAAAAATATATTATAGGATGAATGAGATATCTAAGGAGAAGCAGCAGAATACAAACAAAACTGAAATTATTAAATCAATGAATCAAAGTCCGGAGAAAACAACTGAAAAAATTGATTCTGTAATTTCCAGAAGATTAAATGAAATTGGCATACCGGCAAAACTTAAAGGCTATAGGTATATGATTACAGCGGTAAAAGAGGTAATTGGAAATGATGGTGCGTTGGATGCAGTCACAAAAATTCTTTACCCGGATGTGGCAAAAATACATAATTCTACTCCACAACGCGTAGAAAAGGCAATACGTCACGCTATAGAGGTGGCATGGACTATTGATAGGGAGAGTCAGTTTAAAAAAGAATTTTCATATCTTGTAAGTATGGGAAAACAGCGGCCAACTAACTCAGAATTTTTAGCAAAGTTAAGTCAGGACATAATTCAACAGGCCACATGAAACGAAGAAAAATAGTGATGAATTATAAAACCCGGGTAAACACACCCTTTTTATCTGTTTCCTCGGGTTTTATAAACCGCTACTATTTTAGCTTTTCGCTTTTTTGATTGAGAAGACGAATTCTGTTCCGACGCCCTCTGTGCTGATAACGTCAATAGTTTCGTTGTGGGCAAGGATTATCTCCTTTACAATTGATAAACCGATTCCGGAACCTGTTTTGTCACGCCCCCGGGAAAGGTCAGTTTTATAAAATCTCTGCCAGATTTTGTCCAGACTAGTGCTTGGAATGCCCATTCCAAAATCTTTAACTGAACAGTAGACTTTATCGCCCTTATTATATAGTTTAATAATGATTTTTGAGTTCATGTTGCTGAACTTAATGGCATTGTCCAACAGGTTATATAAAACCTGCTCAATTTTTCCCTTGTCAGCACATACATTGTAATGCTTTTGAGGAAACTGAATGATAAGTTCAATATGCTTCTTTTCACAACTCCCCTGGAATGTTTCCACAGTGGAAGCGATAACATTTTCCATGTTAAATTCTTCAAAAAGCAGTTCGGGTCCTGTGCTGTTCCAGCTGTTAAGTTCTCTAAGACCACTTGTTAATTTTTCCAATCGGTTAGCTTCAGAAAGCACAATAGACAAATATTTACTATGATCTTCAGGTGGAATAGTACCGTCAATCATGGCTTCAAGATATCCCTTAATGGAAGTAAGTGGAGATCTAAAGTCATGAGAAATATTAGAAATAAAATTTTTCTGATATTTTCTCGAGTTATTTAACTGCTTTGACATGTATTTAAGGGAGCTGGCAACATCGCCAATCTCATCATCGTTATTTACTTTAAGTCCGTCGTATTCGAAATTACCTTTAGCATATTCCATAGCTGCCAGTCGAATCTGTTTAAGTGGCAGATAAATAAACCACATAAAGTTAAAGAAAATAATTAAGGACAAAGCGAGGATAATTATGTAGGTCACATAGATTATAAATGTAATGTCATAACTGCTTTCCTTAACAACGTACCGTGGCATATGCGTGACGACATAGCCATAGGTGGTGTCTGAATTGCTAATAGGATTCATAACGCTTATTATTTTTGTCTTATAAATATTATAAAAATTGTTTATCTGATGTTTATCGTGGCTGTATACTGAAGGGTTAAAATCATTAACAACAGTCGGCGTAGTATTGTTAAGATTACCGGATTTATCAGTGGCGTAGACAATTTTTTTGTTGCTGTCAAGAATAGTAACATTATAATTCTTGAGAGGTTTGAAATTTTGAAAGAAACTGCAGTTATCAAGAATCTCATCGCCGGAATTATTCATTGCATTGCTGATGTCATCGGCAATAATCTGACTGTAAGCACTTAATTCTTCTACATTTTCCTTTAATAAATGGTTATAAATTAAATTAGTTGACCAATAAGTTATAATCATAAATCCAAAAACCGCAAAGGAAAAATATCCTATAAAAAATTTAGTTAAAATTGAATTCTTCATTATTTATTATGAACCTCGAATCTATAGCCGACGCTCCAAACTGTTCCGATGGACCATTCATCGGTGTCGGCAATCTTTTCTCTTATTCTTTTGATGTGAACGTCTACAGTTCTTGTATCACCTACATATTCATAGCCCCAGATATGATCTAAAAGCTGCTCTCTTGTAAATACCTGATTAGGTGATGAGGCAAGGAAGTATAACAATTCAATTTCACGCGGAGTCATTTCAACAGGTTTTCCCTTGTAAATAACTTCATAGTTTGAAAGGTTGATTATTAAATCCTTATATTCAACACGCTTTTCAGTAGGTGCCGCAACCGCCGCAGGAGCCGGTTCGTTGTATCTTCTTAAAACAGCTTTTACTCTTGCTACAAGTTCCTTTGAGTCAAAAGGTTTAATCATGTAATCGTCTGCCCCAAGCTCAAGGCCTAAAACTTTATCAAAAACTTCTGTTTTTGCTGAAAGCATTATAATAGGTGTTTTTGAAATGTTTCTGATTTCACGGCATACCTGATATCCATCCATAATAGGAAGCATTATATCAAGAAGTACAAGGTTAGGATTGTATTCCTTGAATGCAGCTAAAGCAGCCTGTCCGTCATGTTCAATTCTTGTTTCAAAACATTCTTTTGTAAGATAAAGTGAAATAAGGTTTGCAATATTTTCGTCATCATCCACAATTAATATTTTTTGTTTATTAGCCATAATCTTTTCCTCCATAATAATATGATTATATAATAAAGTTACAATGTTAAAAAATTAAAAACAAATGTAAAACTTTTTATTTAAATTCAACTACTGTTGCACCGGCGCCACCTTCACCATGTTCGCCGTTTCTGTAGGATTTGACATAAGAGCAACTTTTCAAATAATTTTGAATGGCATTTCTTAATGCACCTGTACCTTTTCCGTGAATTATATATACCTGAGGAAGTCTTGCAATATAGGCATCGTCTAAGTATTTTTCCAATGCAAATAATGCCTCATCAACAGTTTTTCCAATAAGATTTATTTCCATTTTTACATTCATTGACTTGTTCATTTTGATTTTGCCACTGCTACCCCGTGAAAATCCCGGTGCCTTAATATCAGGTTCATCAATGATTTCCAAGTCTTTAATGTTTACTTTGGAATTAAGAATTCCCATTTTGACAGTTAAATCACCGTGGGCATTAGGCAGGGAAGCAACAGTTCCGTTAAGGTTCATTGTCAGGACCTTAACACTGGTTCCAAGCTTAAAGTCTGATGGCTTATATGTTTTGGAAGGCACTGCAGTTTTCATTGAAGAAATTTTCTGATTCTTTTTAATCTTTGCACCTACGTTACTTCTTGACTTTTCAAGTTCTCTTGTATTTCCGGATTTTCCGTATTTATTAATATTTTTAATAGTTTCATCAGCGGTTTCTTTGGCTTCCTTAAGAATATCCAAAGCCTCTTCTTTGGCTTTATTGATAATTTTGTCACGCTTTTCTTCTAAAGCCTTAGTACGATGTTCATAGTCTTTCTTAAGGGAAGCAATCTGTGATTTATATACGGCAATGGTTTCTTTATCCTTGTCAATCTGACGTCTGCTCTGTTCCAGTTCTGCAAGAACATCTTCAAACTGTTCATTGTCGGAATCAATTCTTGATTTTGCATCATCTATAATGTAATCGGGAAGTCCCAGTTTTTTTGAAATTGCAAAGGCATTACTTTTGCCGGGAATTCCAATTAATAATCTGTAAGTCGGGCGAAGTGTTTCTACATCAAATTCACAGCTGGCATTTTGAACACCTTCAGTTGAAAGGGCAAAAAGTTTTAATTCGCTGTAATGGGTTGTAGCCATTGTCCTTGCCCCGATATTTTTCAAAAATGAAAGTATGGAAATGCCGAGGGCAGCTCCTTCCACAGGGTCAGTTCCGGCACCTAATTCATCAAAAAGAACGAGGGAGTCAGGATCAGCCTGCTCTAAAATATTTACTGTATTTACCATATGGGCTGAAAAGGTACTGAGGCTTTGCTCGATACTTTGTTCATCACCAATGTCTGCGAAAATCTCTTTGAAAACACCAAGCATGCTTCCTTCAAATGCAGGAATGTGAAGACCTGCCTGTCCCATAAGGGATAGAAGACCAACGGTTTTCAGTGAGACTGTTTTACCACCGGTGTTAGGACCGGTTACTATAAGAAGGGTAAAATCTTTTCCGATATTTATGTCAATTGGGACAACCTTTTTAGGATCCAAAAGGGGATGACGTCCTTTTTTTATATTTATCTGATGCTGATTATTAAATTCAGGCATAGTTGCTTTCATTTTTTTTGCAAGATTTGCCTTGGCAAAAACGAAATCAAGATATGGAAGGATTTCTAAATCAGTTTTTAATTGTTCCATATATTCTGTACAGCTTATGCTGAGGTTCGCCAGAATAATTTGAATTTCATCTGCTTCTTTAACAGAAAGCTCACGAAGTTTATTATTGAGTTCAACAACAGCTGTAGGTTCTACAAATAAAGTTGAGCCTGTGGAAGACTGATCGTGGATAATGCCACCGACATTGCTTCTATATTCCTGCTTTACAGGGACGCAATATCTGCCGTCTCTCATTGTGATAATGGCGTCCTGAAGATAGGTTCTGCCACCGGCAGAGTTAACAAGTGAGTTAAGCTGTGTATGAATTCTGTCGTTAGTCAGTTTCATCTGGCGTCTTATATTTTTCAAATTATATGAAGCATCGTCAGCAATTTCATCCTCGGAAATAATACATTTTTCAATTTCTTTATTTAGATTAGTAAGAGGTTCAATTGCCTCAAAGAGCTCGTCAAGACTGTTTTTATCGTCTATATCCTCACGTCTGGAAAAAGTTTTTATTCTAAGGGCAACCTTTAGAAGAGAACTTATGGATAAAAGTTCTCCGATGCCAAGGGTGCTGCCAATTTCCAGCCTTTTCAGCGATTCGCCGATATTATGAAGCCCTGAAAAAGATACACTGCCCTTGCTCCATATAAGTGAAAGAGCATCAGCTGTCTGTAACTGGTTATTTCTTATTTCATTAAGGTCACAGGAAGGCACCAGATTCCTACAAAGCTGTTTGCCAAGATTGGAGCCTGCCTCGTTTTCCAGTAATGATATTATTTTGTTATATTCAAGTGTTTTAAGCACTTTTTCGTTCATATTATAAATCTCCAATTCTTGTATTTAAAACTATTATCAATTATAATAAAAGTCAATGTAAAAATAAAGTATAGAAAGAGGCAAAAAATGAAATATATCGAGACCCTTAGAGAAGGAGAGAGAATTCAGGAAGTGTACTTGTGTAAGCAGAAAACAAGTGCCATGACTAAAACAGGAAAAGAATACGAAAATGTTATTTTACAGGATAAAACAGGATATCTGGATGCGAAAATCTGGGATCCGGGTTCAATGGGGATAGATGATTTTGATGCATTGGATTATGTTGAAGTAAACGGAGACATAACTGTCTACAACGGACAGGTGCAGCTTAGTATAAAGAGAGCAAGAAAAGTAAGTTCTGACAGTGTTGATACTGCTAATTATTTACCTTGTACTGATAAAAACATGGATGAAATGATGACAGAACTGCTTAAATTTATTGCCAGTGTTAATAACCCTTATTATAAGCAGGCCCTTACAGCATTATTTATAGACAATAAAGATTTCGCAGAAAGATTTAAAATGCATTCTGCAGCAAAGAGTGTTCATCATGGCTTTATCGGAGGGCTTCTTGAGCATACATTGTCAGTAACAAAGTTGTGTGATTTTTATACAAAGCAGTATCCGTTTTTGAACAGGGATTTGCTTGTTACGGCAGCAATCTGTCATGATATTGGAAAGGTATATGAATTATCAGATTTTCCAGCAAATGATTACACTGATGCAGGACAGTTACTTGGACACATCGTGATGGGGTCAGAAATGTTGTCAAAAATTATTGCTACTATTCCTAACTTTCCACAGAAGCAGGCAAATGAATTAAAGCACTGTATTTTGGCACATCACGGAGAATTGGAATACGGTTCACCTAAGAAACCGGCATTAGTGGAAGCATTGGCTCTTAATTTTGCAGATAATACAGATGCCAAAATGGAAACAATGAAAGAGATTTTTGACAGTAACAAGACTGCAGGTTCAGATGAATGGCTGGGATATAACAGACTGCTGGAGAGTAATGTCAGAAGAACAAGTATTGATTAATTGAAAATGGTGGTTTACATAAATGTATAATAAAAACGATGTTTTAACGATTACAATTACAGATCAGGGAACAACAGGAGAGGGTATAGGCAAAGCAGATGGCTATGCCCTCTTTGTAAAAGATACGGTTATAGGTGATGTTGTGGAAGTAAAAGTCATGAAGGCAAAGAAAAATTATGCTTTCGCAAAATTAATAAAGATTATTAAGCCGTCACCTTACAGAGTTACGCCTTTATGCTCTGTTGCAAAAAGCTGTGGAGGATGTCAGTTGCAGGCAATGAGTTATGAGCAGCAGCTTAATTTTAAGCAGGAAAAAGTCTGCAACAATATTAAGCGTATTGGCGGTATTGAGGATTTTGTGATGAAACCGATAATGGGAATGGAAGAATTGTGTCTGGAAGACCATAAGGAAAACGGACCATTTCATTACAGAAATAAAGCGCAGTTTCCTGTAGGACGGGACAGGGATGGAAATATTGTCAGCGGTTTTTATGCGGGAAGAACCCACTCCATTATAAAGGTGGATAAGTGCCTTCTTGGAATGGAACCGGATGGAATTGATATTAATGCTTCCGTAATGCATATTGTTAAGACTTTTATGAAGATAGAAGGAATAAAACCTTACGATGAAAATAAGCATAGGGGAATTGTGAGACATGTGCTTATCAGAATAGGTGCCAAAACAAAACAGGTTATGGTGTCTATTGTCATAAATGCGGACAAGCTTCCAAAGTCACAGATACTGGTAGAAAAATTGATGGAAATTCCGGGAATGACTGATATTTCCATTAACATAAATAAGGAAAAGAGCAACGCAATTCTTGGAAATAAGATTATAACTTTGCAGGGACCGGGATATATAGAAGACTATATTGGTGATGTTAAATTCAGAATTTCGCCGTTGTCATTCTTTCAGGTCAATCCTACACAGACGGAGAAGCTATACAATAAGGCACTGGAATATGCAAATCTTACAGGGAACGAAACAGTTTGGGACTTATATTGTGGAATAGGAAGTATTTCCCTGTTTCTCGCAAAAAAAGCAAAAAAGGTAATTGGAGTGGAAATTGTTCCTGAAGCTATTGAAGATGCAAAGGTCAATGCAGCCATTAACAACATTGGCAATGCTGAATTTATTGTTGGGGCGGCAGAGGAAGTGGTTCCTAAATATTTTGAAGAGCATAAGAATGCCCCTGAATGCACACCGGATGTTATAGTTGTGGATCCGCCAAGAAAGGGATGTGATGATGCCCTTCTTGCAACTATGGTGAAAATGAACCCTGAAAGAATTGTCTATGTAAGTTGTGACAGTGCAACCCTTGCAAGGGATCTGAAGTGGCTTGAAGAGAATGGGTACAAGCTGGTTGAGGCTACTCCTTGTGATATGTTCGGCCAGAGCGTGCATGTGGAGACGGTGGTTTTGATGTCAAGGAAATAAAATCAAGTGCCAGAAAGCGGCGTATTTCCGGGCTTTTTCGGAGGTTTGGATTTGAAGCCAGACTTCTGAAAAAGCTCGGTTTTCTTATATGGAAACATATCCACTGCAAAATGTGTGTCAGGTTGTAACCTCGGATTAGATGTCACGATTTGAGACAGTGGATTAGATGTCAGGCATTTTGGGATGATTTTTGGAAAATAAAAACGGATGACAACCAATCCGGCAACTCGACCATTTTGGGTGTTTGCAGGCAGTGGATTAGATGACAGAGGAGGAACGGTTTTTGATAGTAGAAAAAGAGCTTAAGGCAATCCCATTACCGGCTATCTATAAGCGTGAAGGTAAGGAATGCTATTATGATACATACAGAAAAAAGTTAATAGAGATTACGCCTGAAGAGACCGTTCGACAGAGAGTAGCAGCATACTTCGAAAACGAATGCGGTGTTCCAAAAGAGATGATATCTTTGGAAGTACCTATGTCATACTATGTAAAGGGTGTTGCTGGAAGAGCAGATATAATCGTTCATGCTTACGATTTAGAAAATGACTGCATCTACCCGGTTACCATCATTGAATGTAAAAAAGAAGATGTTTTACTGACTGATAATGTGGTAGAGCAGACCATGAGATATTGTGATGCTTTAGGTGGAAAATATATAGTAATCACTAACGGCATCGAAATGAAGATGTTTGTCTATCAAGATGAAAGCAATTCCTATGCTCTTCTTGATGAGATTTTGCCATACAAGAAGATGCTTAGTGACGATTATGTCATTCCGGATTTTAAGACGGAAAAGCTCATAAGGATAAGTATGGAAGAACTAAAAGACCAGAAGGTTCTTATGGATTATAACGAGCAAGGAACATGGATCTTTGGTTCAGATTCATCTCCAGAAGTAAGAAACTTTGCGGTTAATTTTTATCAGGCATTATTAGATGTAGACCATAGACTCCCTGCTAAAAAGTTTAAGACATTTGAAATGTTAGAAGATTTTGGCCAGCGCTTCATGGATTATGGTAATGCAGGAGGAGGTCATTATTTTGGTTTTTATCGTTCGTTTCTTGTGAATGATAGGTTCGGTGAAACACAAATTGTATCGATATGCATATTTGGAACTGATTCAAATTTCCGGGATGAAAATAGAGGCAGCTACACCTCTCTGGTAGTTTCAATCGATAGATTCAAGACAAGCCACAATTCACTGCAATACAATGTCGATAAATATGCTAAAGTTCATCCGGGCAGCGGGATTATGGAATTCACTCATAATGGGCAAATAGGAAGCTATAAAAGCGCTGATGTTGTTGACAAGGTTAAGAAATACGGAGATTGCCTTATTGTTTCAGACGCAGGTATTAGTCTCGGTGTGCTACACACTGACAGGCTACTTTATCTTGATGATAAAGAGGCGTCAGAGTTTGCGTATAAACTAATTGAGTACGCGCTTTTAAGAGAAGAAGTGAGAAGAGACAAGAAAAATCGAGATTTTCACTAAAATGCAGAAAGAGAAGGTAAGCGTATTGAATGATAAGATGCAGGGTATATTTGAAACGATAAAAAGAGTTATTATAGGTGCGCTTCCAGACAGTTATGTGTATTTTCTGTTTGAGGATAAAATTAATCTTGATGATTTGGCTATGCAGATATTGTTTGAAAGCTGTAAATATGCATATGATTCAACGTCAAAGAAAAGTTCATTAAGATCTTATATGGATTCTCCAGAGTTGGATGATGAAAGAATGAGATACCAAAGAACAGTTCAAAAAATAAATGATTATCGTAAGAAAGAATATTTAATGCAAAAGGAACTATCTGGAATTGAATTGGATGGTTTACTGCCACCGAAGATGGAGGATATTCAGGAAAAAATAGAAGGCTACCAGTTTAATGAATTTCAGTATTGGGAGATAAAGAATGTTCATGATTTGCGACTGGTTTCCTCAATAGCGGATAACAGAATACTAAGTAAAAATTTCACAAAGCAAACCTTTATCGAATATGCTAATGAGTACGATCAAATTATTACAAAAATGAAAGCAAAATCAGAAGAAGGATCGCACGTCATGGTTTTCGGATCTTTGGCTTTATATGTACTTGCTTGGAAGTATGCTTTTGATTTTTATTATTCTATTGCTGTTGAAATGGATAAGACAGGGCAAAAGCATCTAAAGCAATATCAAGAAGTACATCTGCAGCTAAAGTATCATTAAAATTCAGGAAGACCAGAAAAATTGCAAAGGCAGGTAAATTTGCAGTTAAAAAGAAAATGGCATTGCGAGCTGCTGAGATAATTTTTGACATTAACAGTATGTCAAAAATTTCAATAGGCGAGTATAGACATTTAAAAAAGTCATATAAAGGAGTTAAAAATGTTGAAGTACATCATATAATTGAAAAACGTTTATTGCGCACAATGAAAACGACTTGTAAAAAAGGGGAAATGCTTTCAATACCTTTGTCAAAAAATCTACATAAGAAAATAACAAAAAGATGGAAAAAACAGATAGGATATGGAACTAATTACAATAGTATGACCAAGAAAAAATTGTTAGTTGCTTGCGACAAGGTGTATGGAGACATGCCTAAACTTAAAACAATTGCAAAGAGATGGATAGAGGCTAATTATGGAAAATAAAGGAATACTAATAAAGCGTTTAAGAAAAAAGGAGAGACAAAAGTGGAAATTTATGCAGAAATAGCAGTAGGTGTATACCCAGAATTTGCTTACAAACGAGCAGAAGAGGAACGTGAACTTAGAAACAAGTTAAAATCTTATGTGGTAAGAAATGATGGGGAATTGATAGGTGATGTATATAAAGTAGAATATATGAGTCAACTTTATAATGAAATAATGAAGTTTGGAGAAAATATGGATGAAGTGGATTTAATAATTGAATATTTCTATAAGTACACTGACGAAGAACTTGAAAAGGCAAAAATGTTTTGGTTAGATCCTACAAGAAGTTATATTCAGAGCAAGGATTATAACGACTATCCATGTGATACATGTGGAATAAGAATACTAAAGGATGTGGACATTATAAAAGTTGGAAAGAAAGTAAAGGGCGGAAGACCAAGAAAAATGTTCAAGTTTGGTGCAGGGATAGAAGAACTGCTATGTGTGTCAGTGGATTTATACAATGATTTTATGGAAAACGGAATTAACAGTGAGGATTTTAGACCGGTTTATTGTGGCAAAGAAATGCAGGGATATGCATTTACACCCATCGCGGAATATGACATTAGATCAAGTGTTTATGAATATAGGGTATGTGAAAGCTGTGGCAGAGAATATGCCTTATACGATATTCCAAAGGGCTATCATCCTGAAAAATTCGAATTACCTGAACCAATAGATTTTTCAACACATGATGTGTATAAGACTAGAGTATATTATGACAGAGAGCAGAGAATACTCATTAGCCCAAAGCTGTTTAAGCTTATGAAAAATTATATTAAAGATAATGAGTATAAGGCAATATTTTAAACCTAAAATTATTTCACAAATACATGAACTTTTTACAGTTTATCATAAAAAATCATAAAGTCTCATATTGCTCGCAATGCCTGATTAACAAAGGCGTTGCGGGCATTTTTGTAACACTAAATAATGTATGATAAACTGATATAAAATCCCTAGGCTCTTCAGGCAAAGAAGGAGTTGTCACTGTTATCTGCATTAGCGCAAAATGAAGTGGAGTCATTGTCACAGAATGTTAAGATGGGAATACAGTACAAGACGCATACATAATCAGAGCAGAAGTACAACAAAGCCTGTTTGGAAATGCAGAATAGCAACAAATAAAGGAATAGAAAACTGCCCTAACAGTAAAGCCATTGATGAAATAATAATAAAGGAAACATTTTTAGAGGCAATGGGATTGCTGGCTGATAACTTTGAGGATGTTTTGGAATCAGTACTTAAAGTGGTTGAGGATGCGATATCTACCAATCAGAGTGAGGTGAGAATTAAGCAGGTGGAAAAGATAATTGCTTCTCTTGAAAAGAAGAGAAACAAATTGACTGATATTATGCTGGATGATAAAATTTCTAAAGATGCTTACGATGAAAAATATAATGAAAAAAGTAATATAGCAAGGAGGTGAACGGCTATGAGAAGTCGCGATAACTTGCTGAATGATATTAAAAATTGTTCTTTTGAAGAAAACGACATAGAAAATGCATTGTGCAAAGAAGAATACTGTGCAGGTGGAGACGGCGTGCTTATTGTGCAAGGTTAAGGGGAAAAGCATTAAAAAACTGGAAAGGCAGGCATTATTTTGAAATATGGAAAAATTGTCAATGGAAAATTTATTGACAGACCGAGTAGATTTATTGCCCATGTGGATATAGACGGGGTTGTAAATACTGTACATGTTAAGAATACGGGACAGTGTAAGGAACTTTTATTGCTAGGTACGGAAGTGCGGCTGGAAATGTCTGACAATCCAAACAGAAAAACCTTATATGATTTGGTTGCGGTACATAAAAAAGAGTTTGGCTGGATTAACATGGACAGTCAGGCACCTAATAAAGTAGTGAAAGAATGGCTGGAAGAAAAAGATTACGATTATATAAAGCCTGAGTACAGGTATGGAAATTCACGAATTGACTTTTATATGAAAAAAGGTGATGTGGAATATCTTATGGAAGTTAAAGGCTGCACATTGGAAAAAGATGGGATTGGTTATTTTCCGGATGCACCTACAGAACGTGGAGTGAAGCATTTAAGAGAATTGGCAAATGCACAAAAGGCGGGCTATCAATGCACAGTTGCATTTGTGATTCAGATGGAAGGGGTGACAGAGGTACGCCCTAATACAGAGACACATCCGGAATTTGGTGAGGCGCTGGAAGAGGCACAAAAATCGGGTGTCAAAGTCGTACTGTTTATGTGTAAGGTAGAAGAGGACACATTGAAAATTATTGGAGAAAAAGTACAAGGAATATATGGAGAAAATAATCGTTGATAAAGGACAAAAATTTGATTTTGGAAAAACGTCAAAAGAATATGGAAAACATAGGGATATTTATCCTAAAGAACTTTTCGATAAATTATATGAACTTGGAATTGGAAAAGAAGGAAGCAATTGGCTGGATTTAGGCACAGGTACAGGAGTGATACCTAGAGGAATGGCTAAGTACGGAGCAAATATTACAGCAACAGATATTTCTAAAAGTCAGATAGAAGAGGCAATATTACTATCAAAAGAAATGCCGAATATTAACTATGAAGTTAAATCAGCAGAAGAAATAGATTATGAACCAAAATCTTTTGATGCAATTACTGCATGTCAGTGCTTTTGGTATTTTGATCCTAATATTATTGTTCCCAAAATAAAATCTATATTAAAACCGGGAGGAATATTTCTTAAGGTATACATGAGTTATATGAAAGAAGAACAAATAACACAGGATTCTAACTCGCTAGTTAAGAAGATTAATGGTTCGTGGAATGGTGCATCTGCATCCATACAGGATTTGAAAACTCATTATTTTGACAATCCTCATATGGATACTATGGTCGTAGATCTGCCATTTACAAGGGAAACCTGGCATGGAAGAATGATGGCAAGCAGAGGTGTTATGGCTTCAATGAATAGTGAAAAAATAGAAAGGTTCAATAAAGAACATATGGCAATGCTGATTGAAAAATATCCTGAAGAGTTTACAGTTAAACATAAATTATTTTTGACTTGGTATTATATTTAGGAAGAAGTTGTTTGTTAAACCGGAATTTGGAGGATAATGCTTATGAAAAGTAAAAGGATGATTATAGGAATTGCTATTGGAATAATAACAGCGATGCTTTGGAGCGTTGTTTTTATAAACGTATTAAACAGCATGGCAGGAATTGCAATCGGAATATGCTTTGGGTTATCTTTTGGTATATCTGGTAGTCTTATTTTTTCAGAAAAAGATAAAGATAAGTGATGATATAACTTCCGGTTTGTAATCATACATATTGGAAAAAATAGAGAGGAAAGAAAATAAGTATGGAGTTGTAGGGATAAAAAACAGGCTTAACACAGCATGGCACAATGAATAGCTATTACCTGAAGAAACTGTAATATACTGTTAATGATATTGTTGGAATATGGTATGAAATTACAAGGACAATTGATTAAAAAAAACAAATCCCTGTAAAAAAAACAAGTTTTCAAATCATAAAAAAATCATTACAAGGTTATTGCTATTATACAAGAATATCCCTGTAATATTTTGGAGTTTCAGAGGGGGTACAATATCAAATAAATTTATTTTACAGGGACGCCAAAATAAAAAGTTTCATTTCCTTGTACAATTTAATGTGTTACCCCTTGCCGGAAAAAGAAGATTACAAGGGTGTAATATTAAAATTATGAAAATCCTTGTAATGAAAATTTGAATATGTAAATGATGGCATAATAATACAGGGATGTCTTGATTAAAAAGTAGAAAACCTTGTAAAGTTATTAAAAATACTCCAAAACGCCGTATAAAAAATGCGGAAATGAGGTAAATCCCTGTGTAAAAAAATGCGGAAATATGCAAAACAAAGAAAAATGCATCCTGATATCAGGCGGGAGGTGTTCTCAATGGTTATTTTTTATTTTGAATTTCAGCAAGCGCCTTTTTAAATTGAATTGCAAATAAAACAGATGTAAAGATTACAGCAATAATATCAGCAACCGGAAAGTTTTCTTTACCCTGTCTGCATTTTTGGCACCGTAATTATAGCTGGAAATAGGCTGTGATCCCTGTGCAATTCCCTGAAGAGGCAACATGGCAAATTGCATAACACTGGTCAAAATAGTCATGGCTCCAACTGAAATATCTCCACCATAGCGAAGCAGGGAAGAATTAAAGCAAACAGTTATAACACTTTCACTTGCCAGCATAATGAAAACGGCAAGTCCAAGTGTAACACAAGGGATAATGACTTTTGGTTCAAGGCCCATATATTTTTTCCTAAGATGAATTTGGGTCTTTTTACCACAAAGGAAAAGAATTATCCAGATTGTGGAAATAGCCTGTGAGATGATGGTTGCCAGTGCCGCTCCTTTTACACCCATGTGAAAGGCAAAAATAAATATAGGATCTAAAGTAATATTACAAATAGCACCAATAAGGACGGAAACCATTGAAATTGTAGTTAATCCCTGTGCGGTAATAAAAGAATTCATACCAAGTGTCAGCTGAACAAACAATGTACCAAAAGCATAGATACGCATGTAATCGGCTGTATAGCTAATTGTATTTTCACTGGCACCAAAAGCCAGCAGTAAATCTTTACTCCAAATCAGTAAAACAGCAGTTAAAATAAATGAAACAACAAGCTGGAGAACAAAACAGTTACCCAGTATTTGCTTTGCTGATTTATTATCCTGCATGGACGCTAGTCTCCTTAAAATATATTTATTTGAGCTGTATTAAATAATGCGACATATACTTAAGTAAGTCAAAACCCATTGGGAACGAAAGTATCTCACGGGATAAACTCAAAAAATATCAAATTTTGTTGACAGTCCCTGATACATTTGATAATATCAATCGGGTAAAATAATATTCCATGAGGGAGTAGTTAGCGCGGAAGTGTGGTTTGTCAACATCCTGATTATATTAGAGAGTATAATCTGGCAAATCTTAAATAACGAGACTCATGTATATCAATTAACAGCTTGAGTATTATACGTTGGTATTTGATATACAGGAGTCTTTTTTTATCTGCTGGAGATACCTGTAGTAGCAGGTGTTTCGGACCACAGTACTGTTGTAGAAAATAAAAGGGAGGAAACTGATGGAAAAATTCATTAACAACGCTCCATTTGCACTTGTACTTATATTTCTTGTAATGGGGTTTGTGCTGCTTATTAAAGGAGCAGATTTTTTCGTTGAAGGAAGTTCAAGTGTAGCAAAGAGACTACATGTTCCGTCTATAATTATCGGACTTACAATTGTTGCAATGGGAACATCACTTCCGGAGACAGCGGTCAGCGTATCGGCTTCACTTACAGGTAATAATGAACTTGCTGTAAGTAATGTAGTTGGTTCCAACATATTTAATCTGATGGTTGTTATTGGTGTGTGTGCAATGATTGCTACTGTAAATGTTGCAGAAGAAACAATAAAAAGAGATATCCCGATTTCTCTCGTTTGTGCCGGCTTTTTGCTGCTTTTAGGGGAAATTGGATTGGGTGATAAAGAAGGAATGATACTTGGACATTTTGATGGCATTATATTCCTATGTGCTTTTGCAGTGTACATTTTCCATCTGATTAAGACTGCATTAAAAGCAAGTAAAGAAGGCAGGAAGGTTGAGATTGAAGGCGGTTCAGACGAGGATATTAAGCTTATTTCAGTTCCTATGAGTATCTTGTTTATAGTTGGCGGAGCAATTGCAATTGCAATCGGCGGAGATATGACTGTAGATGCCGCATCAAGAATAGCAGGTGACCTTGGAATGAGTCAGACGCTTATCGGACTAACAATTGTTTCAATAGGAACATCCCTTCCAGAACTTGTAACTTCAATAGTTGCAGCCCGAAAGAATGAAGTTGATATGGCGCTTGGCAATGCCATCGGTTCAAATGTATTTAACATATTTATGGTACTTGGTGTTGCATCAGCCATCAGTCCAATCAGCATAGTAGCTGAAAATATTATTGATTTGTGTGTTCTTGTAGTATTTACAGTGTGTGTATGGATATTTGCAGGAACCAAAAGAAAAATCGGAAGAATGGAAGGACTATGTATGGTTGCATTTTATGCAGCATATGTGGTCTATATTATAATAAGGTAGAAGAGATATGATGAAAATCATAGATGGAAAAGATTATTTGCCGGAAGTAAAAGAACTCATTAGGAATATTCAGGACGGTTAGGCAGGAATTTATAACCAAAAACAGTCGTATTTTTTTACGATTGTTTTTGCAGTTGAAGGCAGGGGAAGAGGCACGAAGTATATAAAAAAATAGCAAAGGATAAGAAAGGCAGGCAATATTTGAAATACAGAAAAATTGTCAATGGTAAATTTATAGATAGACCCAATAGATTTATTGCCCATGTGGAAATAGACGGAGTTGTAAATACAGTACATGTTAAGAATACAGGACGATGTAAGGAACTTTTGTTGCCGGAGACGGAGGTACGGCTTGAAGAGTCCGACAATCCTAACAGAAAAACCTTGTATGATATAGTGGCAGTGAATAAGAGGGGGTTCGGCTGGATTAATATGGACAGTCAGGCACCTAACAAAGTGGTAAAAGAGTGGCTGGAAGGAAAGGATTACGATTATATTAAACCGGAATATAAGTATGGTGATTCGAGAATTGACTTCTATATGAAAAAAGGAGATGTGGAGTACCTTATGGAAGTCAAAGGATGTACGTTGGAGAAAAATGGAATAGGATATTTTCCTGATGCACCTACGGAGCGAGGGGTGAAACATTTGAAAGAGCTTACAAAGGCACAAAAACTTGGGTACCAATGTGCAGTTGCGTTTGTTGTTCAAATGGAAGGGGTGACCGAGGTTCGTCCTAACATAGAAACTCATCCGGAATTTGGAGAGACACTGGAGATTGCACAAAAGGCAGGGGTTAAAGTTATACTATATATGTGTCAGGTAGGAAGAGATACCTTGGAAATTATTAGAGAAAAAGTACAGGAGTAAATATATGAACACAGAAGAAGGACAAAAGAAAGTGAAGCAGGAACTTTTTGAATTGCAGGATTTAAAATACAGGGATTTTCATGCAAAACTAATTCCTACAATGGAAAAGGAAAAAATTATTGGAGTCAGAACACCTGCGCTTCGCGGATTTGCTAAAAAATTCGGGAAGACAGAAGAGTCAAAACTATTTATAAAGAAACTTCCTCATCAGTATTATGAGGAAAATAATTTACATGGACTTTTGATTGAGCAGATAAAAGATTATGATGAATGTCTGGTGGAGCTTAAGAGATTTCTTCCATATATAGACAATTGGGCAACCTGCGATTTGCTTGCCCTCCGGTTGGTGAAGAAGCATTTGGATGTATTTATAAAAGAAATTTATAAATTTATGGAATCAGAACATACATATATTATTCGTTTTGGAATAAGCATGCTTATGAAATATTATCTGGAGGATGAATTTAAGATTGAATACCCGGATAAGGTGGCGGATATTCGCTCAGATGAGCAGATTATTCCTTTTATTGAGAAAAAACGTCTTGATGTATGGACCCATAATAAGACTATTCAAAAGGCTATTGAAAGCTATAGAATAACGGATGAGCAGAAAACTTATTTAAGAACATTGAAGATAAAGTAATGAAAAAATATGTCCGCATAGATATTTATACTTTAGAGTTTGGGATATATGTGGTAATATGTGTAGGGAAATATACAATGGAGGATCAGAAAATGGGAGTTAATTCAATTGATGCAGAAGATGATCAGTTTGCGTATCGTTATGATACACAGTTATTAATTGACAGAAGAGATAAAGATTTGGATGAGGATGAAATTGCAGACTATATTACAGAGCATTTCGAGGGAAACAGTTTGATTGCAGCAGGAGATGAGGATTTAGTGAAAATTCATTTCCATACAAATGAACCATGGAAAGTGTTGGAATATTGCAACACAGTTGGGGAAATTTATGACATTGTTGTGGAGGACATGATTAGACAGTCCAATGGATTGCAGGGCTAAAATTATGTAAACTTAATATGAATTGAAAATACGGATAAAATGGAAGCAAAGGCTCCTGTTTTATCCGCATTTTTATTATAGATAATTAATTAACAACCAAAGTTAAAAAAGTTGCAAAGAGTATTAAATAACTCGGAACAACTATTGAATTTAAAACACATAGTTACGTCCTCCTTATTTTGAATTTGTACTGGCCAATTACAAAATGAATTGTAACAATTTTGTAATATTTGTTCAATAGGAGACTATTGGCAAAAATCTCTTGACTTAAAGTTAAGTTTAAGTTGTAGTATACAAATATAAATTCGAGAAGGAAACAAAATGAACGAAGTTCATTTTTGGTAAATGTTTCCGACGAATAGCCGCCGCCATAAGGGAGGTGGGAATACATATTAGGAGGATTTATAATGTATAAAGAAAATTTAACTTTAAATAACGGAGTAAAAATACCACAGTTAGGTCTTGGGACTGGATTACCTTGACATGATGATTATTCACAGCCCACAGCCTTGGGTAAAAGTTAATCAGAGCGATGACAGATATGTTGAAGGAAACAGGGCTGCATGGAAGGCTCTTGAAGATGCATACAAGGAAGGTAAGTTAAAGGCAATAGGTGTTTCAAATTTCCAGATTGGCGATATTGAAAGTATTCTTGAAACCTGCGAAATTAAGCCAATGGTAAATCAGATACTTCTTCACATTAGTAATACACCAATTGAACTTGTGGAATATTGTCAGAAAAATGACATTGCAGTGGAAGCTTATTCACCTATAGCTCATGGCGAAATTTTGAATCAGTCTGAAATCGCAGCTATGGCTGAAAAATATGGAGTACCTGTTCCACAGCTTTGTATCAGATATACATTACAATTAGGTGCAATTTCACTTCCGAAGACAGCAAATCCTGAGCACATGAAAACCAATGGAGATGTTGACTTTGAAACCAGTCCGGAAGATATGGAAATTTTAAAGAATTTTAAACATATTGAGAGTTATGGTGACAGCGGAGCACATTCCCTGTCTATGGTGGAAAACTGTAATAGTAGAGGAGAGTGAAAGCAATGAAGAAACCATATATTATTTGTCATATGATGACATCTGTGGATGGAAGAATTGATTGTGCAATGACATCACAATTGCCAGGTGTAGATGATTATTATGGAACCCTTAATGAACTTAACATTCCAACAACAGTAAGTGGAAGAGTGACTGCTGAACTGGAATTGGCAGAGCCGGGATTTTTTGAAACCAAAGATAAGGTAGTTTTTGGAAAAGAGGGCTTTTCGAAGAAAAGTGATGCCAAAGGATATGAAGTGGTTGTGGATACAAAAGGGAAATTGCTCTGGCCTGATGCATCAGGTATGGAAAAGCCCTATCTGATTATTACCAGTGAGCAGGTTACAAAGGAGTATTTGGAATATCTTAATAAGCAGAATATTTCATGGATTGTTTGTGGAAAGGAAAAAATAAATCTTGCTGGAGCAAGCGAGATTCTTGCTAATGAATTTGGTGTTGGGCGAATGGGCATTGTCGGAGGATCGGCTATTAATACAGCATTTTTAGATGAAGGTTTTCTAGATGAAATAAGCATTCTTATGGGGGCAGGAATTGATGGAAGAGAGGAAATGCCTTCCGTATTCGACGGCTTGAAGATGAATCATCCATTAATTCATTTAAAATTAATGGACGTTAAAAAGTTTGCCAGCGATGCAGTTTGGATTAGATATAAGCTGTAAAACATATAAATGCAAATAAGAGAAACAGGTAGTTGTTGTTTAGGTTACCCGCAGGGGTACGGATTTTAACAATTGCCTGTTCCTTTTTTGTTGGGAGCTATGTTAAAATGGGATAATACATAGTGTTGTAGATGAAAGAAAACATTAAGAAGGGAAACAGTTTGCATATGAGCAAATTAAAAAAAGACATAGCATACTACCATCTCCCGGGACTGTTTGAGTTTTACGAATTGTATAAGGTGTTTTTGTCAATCTTTCGGGAGCATAGGGAATATTTTTATGATTGGTGCGATATAGGTTCTATATATGGTGCCCCGGTAGATTGCATCTGGGGTGGAGGACGGGCAGGATTTGGAAATCACGTCCCTGAAGATGTACTTGAATTAATGCAGGAATATGGAATTTCAGCAAGACTTACATTTAGCAATTCACTGCTTAAGAAGGAACATCTTTCGGATAGTAAATGCAATGAGATTTGCAAAATGTTTGAAAAAAGTGAAATAGTAAAGAATGGAGTTATTGTTCATTCAGAATTACTGTTGGATTATTTGAAAAAGAACTATCCGGGGTTTTATTTTGTGTCTTCAACAACAAAGGTGCTGACGGAGTTTGAGCAATTTATTAAGGAAGTAAAAAGAGAGGATTTTCTTTATGTTGTACCGGATTTTCGCCTGAATAAGGAATTTGAACAACTAAATAAAATGTCGGAAATCCTAAAAGATAAGGTGGAGTTTTTGTGTAACGAATGTTGCTGGGTTGGGTGTAAGGACAGAAAAAAGTGTTACGAAAATGTCAGCCACAAAAATCTGGGAGACAACTGCCCGGACCATCAGTGTTCAGCCCCCAGCGTAAATAACGGATACAGTTTTTCTAAGGCAATGGAAAATCCGGGATTTATTGGAATGAATGATATTAGAAATGTTTATTTACCAATGGGATTTTCAAATTTCAAAATTGAAGGCAGAAGCCTTGGAAGTGCTTTGATTTTGGAATTTTTACTATATTATATGACAAAACCGGAGTATCAGATTCACGTTAGGGAAAAAATATATTTGTACAATATGCTGGATTTGTTTTAAATTTTAATGGAGGTATTTATGGGTAAAAAAAAAGTAGCATTTATTTGCGTTCATAATTCCTGTAGAAGCCAGATTGCGGAGGCTCTTGGAAAATATTATGCTGCAGATGTATTTGAAAGTTATTCAGCTGGAACAGAGACAAAGCCACAAATTAATCAGGATGCTGTGCGAATTATGAAAGAAATGTATGGCATTGATATGGAAAAGGAACAATATTCAAAACTTATCTCAGATATTCCTTCACCTGATATAGCAATTTCAATGGGATGCAATGTTGGATGTCCTTTTATTGGTAGAAAATTTGATTATAATTGGGAATTAGATGATCCAACCGGAAAAACAGATGAAGAATTTATAAGTACTGTTAAAAAAATTGAGAAGAATATATTTGAATTAAAGAATGCTATAAAATAGTAGGAGAATTACATGAATATTTATGAAACAGAGACAAGAACATTTGTCATGGTTGAGAAACTTGTAAGAGTGTGGGAGGAATCAGTTCGTTCAACCCATTTATTTCTTTCAGAACAGGAAATTGGACAAATTAAAGAATATGATTTTGCAGGCAACGGAACTTGGAATTTCATCATGCATTATTTCAAGAGGATATGAAACTTTTGATTAAGCAGAGGGCAGGCGATTAATGAAGAACGTGGAATTGTTACTATTAATCAAATGGAACAACGGAAAAAAGATATCTTTCTCTGGTGTGGTGACATCACAAGACTAAAGGTAGGAGCAATAGTAAATGCAGCAAACAGTGGAATGACAGGATGTTATCAGCCATGTCACAATTGTATATGGAAATGCTGTTTTTAATGCTTTGAGTTTCATAAAGTTACCTGCTTTCTGTTGACAATAAATAGGTAAAAATAGCATTACGAATGGAAGTATAATATTGTTATATTTAATTTACAATGTAGCTTAATATAAAGATTAAGAAATTAATATTATTGGAAGTTGACAGACTTTAACAGTTATAGTATTCTTAATCAGGTAGGGAATGAAGTTCTCCCTTGGGAAACCTAAAGTGCTTATTTAGCTGATGACTTCTACGATTATTACAGTCGCAGAAGTATCAGCTTTTTTTTCGTTTAAATTTAAGGAGGGATTATATGTTAACGTCATTAGCGCTTATTTTTATTGTAGGATTAGCTATGGGGGCTATTTGCAGCCGGCTAAAATTACCGAGAATTATCGGAATGCTTGTAACAGGAATTGTGTTAGGCCCCTATGTGTTGGATTTTTTGGACCCATCAATTTTGTCAATTTCCGAAGAACTGAGAAAAATGGCATTAATTATTATTCTGTTAAAAGCAGGTTTGTCACTGGATATTAAGGACTTGAAAAAAGCAGGACGACCGGCAATTCTTTTGTCTTTTGTTCCGGCAACCTGTGAAATAATAGGATATATTTTATTTGCACCGGCAATTCTTGGAATAAACATGATAGAGGCAGCAGTTATGGGAGCGGTTCTTGGAGCAGTTTCACCGGCAGTGGTTGTACCGCGAATGGTAAATCTCATGGACAGAAAATATGGAACTCAAAAAGCAATTCCCCAAATGATAATGGCAGGTGCATCCTGCGATGACATATTTGTCATTGTTTTATTTACTACGTTCTTAAGCATGACCCAGGGTGGAAGTGCCCAAATATTAGATTTTGTAAATATACCGGTTTCAATTATTCTTGGAATTTTACTTGGTGCAGTTGTAGGATATGGATTATATTTATTTTTTGAGACATCCTATGCACATAAGCATTGCGTCAGAAACAGTATGAAGGTAATAATCGTACTTGGTTTTTCATTTCTTTTAATTGCAATTGAAGGTTGGCTTAAAGGAAAGATTTCCGTGTCCGGATTACTTGCAGTTGTGAGTATGGCATGTATAATAAAGATGAAAAGTACGGCTTTTGTTTCAAAAAGACTGTCGGAAAAATTTGGAAAATTATGGTTGGCAGCGGAAGTCATGCTTTTTGTTTTGGTTGGAGCGGCAATAGATATCAGGTATACGTTAAGTGCAGGTATTGCAGCGGTTTTGATGATTTTGGTAGCCTTAATCTTTAGGGCAATTGGCGTTTTAATTTGTATGATAAAGACAAATCTTACATGGAAAGAAAGAGCATTTTGTGTTATTGCATATCTTCCAAAGGCAACGGTTCAGGCGGCAATTGGTTCAGTACCCCTTGCGTCAGGTCTTGCATGTGGAAAAATTGTTCTGTCAGTTGCAGTGCTGGCAATTATTATAACCGCACCGTTAGGGTCAATAGGAATAGACAATACCTATAAAAAGTTTTTACAAAAAGAAAGTTAGGAGATAGCTATGGGAAAAAATAATTATATTGATACATCAAAAGAACTTATAGATTTTATTAAGAAAAGCCCAAGTGCCTTTCATGTGGTTGCTAATTTGGCAACTATGTTGGAAAATGCAGGTTTTGTGCCTTTGAATGAAAGAAATAAATGGAATTTGGTTTCGGGAAAGAAATATTACATTACAAGAAATGGCTCATCAATTATAGCTTTTCGCATGCCGGAAAATAAGGATTTCTATAATTTTCAAATAGCGGCGGCTCATAGTGATTCACCGGCGTTCAAAATTAAAGAGAATCCTGAAATGGTGCAGGATAATAACTACGTAACATTGAATGTGGAAAAGTATGGTGGAATGCTTATGGCACCATGGCTTGACAGACCATTGTCTGTGGCAGGACGTGTTATTGTAAGGGATAATGGGTTGCTGAAACCCATACTTATAAATGTGGACAGGGATTTGTGTGTGATTCCAAATCTTGCCATTCACATGAACAGAGATGCTAACAATGGCATTAAATATAATCCGCAGAAAGACATGATTCCATTGTTTGGTGAGATTTCATCAAAGGATAAATTTGAAAAAATAATTGCAAAGGAAGCCGGTACAGAGGCGGAAAATATCATCGGCAGGGATTTGTTTTTATACAACAGAGAAGAAGGAATAATCTGGGGGGCCGATAATGAATTTATATCATCTCCAAGGCTTGATGATGTTATGTGCGCATACAGTTGCATGAAAGCCCTGATAGAAGAAGGTAATGAAAATAAGGAGAGTGTTAACGTATGTACGGTTTTTGACAATGAAGAAGTGGGAAGCACAACTAAACAGGGAGCAGATTCATCATTTTTATCAGATGTGCTTTCAAGAATAGCAATGTGTTCGGAAAAGACGGAGGAAGATTTTGTAAGAGCAGTAGCTTCATCATTTATGCTTTCGGCAGATAATGCTCACGCAGTTCATCCAAATTATCCGGAAAAGGCAGACCCAACAAACAGACCATATATGAATAAGGGAATTGTCATCAAATATAATGCAAATCAGAAATATACAACAGATGCAATATCGGCAGCTGTATTTAAAGAAATTTGTGGAAAAGCCCGGGTAGAAGTTCAGTCATATGTTAACCGTTCAGACATTCCGGGAGGCTCAACTCTTGGCAATATTTCAAACAGCCACATTTCCCTGAATACTGTAGACATAGGGCTTGCACAGCTTGCAATGCACTCACCTTATGAAACGGCGGGTGTGAAAGATACTGAATTTATGATAAAAGCTGTAAAGAAATTCTATGAGACAGCCATTGTAACAGATGAGGAAGGAAGATATAGTCTGGGAGGAAAAATTACCCGGAAATAATATGAAAAAAACAGGGGCTGACCAGAAAAAGTGTGGTAAACCAGATTAAGTTGACCCGAAAAAGTGTAGAGATTACAATGAAAGTGACCCGAAAAAATGTAAAAAACCAACTTGTATACCCCAGAAAAAATGTGATATACTTAATAATAAGTAATGTGAGAAGGTGGATAAATGAAAAGATTTGCAATGGAAAAACTGTTAAAGTGGAAGGAAAGCAAGCGTAGAAAACCACTTATTATAATGGGAGCCAGACAGGTTGGAAAAACATGGCTGATGAAAGAGTTTGGCAGAAAATATTACAAAAAGGTAGCTTATATTTCTTTTTATAATAATGAACGTATTAAATCCGTATTTGAAATGGATTTTGATATAAAGAGGATTATAATGAATTTAAACATTGAGTCGGGAGTTACAATAAATGCCGAAGATACTCTTGTTATTTTTGACGAAATACAGGATGCACCTAAGGTACTGGAGTCTTTGAAGTATTTTTGTGAAGATGCACCGGAATACCATGTGGTTGCTGCGGACTCACTTTTGGGAGTGGCTATACACGAGGGTGTTTCATACCCGGTAGGAAAGGTAGATTTGTTGGATTTATATCCTCTAAACTACAGAGAGTTTTTGTGTGCAATGGGAGAAGAATCCTTAGCAGAAGCTCTTGAAACGAAAGATTATAGCGTAATTGACAACTTCTCGGATAAATATTTGTTTTGGCTGAAGAACTATTATTATGTAGGTGGAATGCCGGCAGTGGTGGATTATTTCAGAGAAGAGAATGATTATTTAGGAGTCAGGGAAATCCAAAAAGATATAGTAAGGCAGTACAAAGGTGATTTTGGAAAGCACGTTGAAACTAAAGAATTACCAAGAATAAATATGGTCTGGGAGTCAATACCAATACAGTTAGCAAAAGAAAACAAAAAGTTTTTCTTTGGACAAATAAAGAAGGGTGCCCGTAGTAGTGAATTTGAGGTGGCAATACAGTGGCTGCTTGATTGTGGCTTAATATACAAGGTATATCGTGTTAATGAACCCAATGTGCCGTTAGCATCATACAAAAGTTTTAATGCATATAAACTTTTTATGCTAGACGTAGGATTATTAGGAGTGTTAAGTGAATTAGATGCAGAATCAATATTAGATGGAAACGATATATTTATTGAATTTAAGGGTGCCTTAACAGAACAATATGTATTACAACAAGTAATTTCGGATACTAAGTATACGCCATACTATTTTGGAACTGATAAAGGAACATATGAACAGGACTTTTTGATACAAAAAGGAAAATCAATAGTTCCAATTGAGGTAAAGGCAGAGACTAATATAAAATCAAAAAGTCTGAAAGCATTTTGTGATAAGTACAAACCGGAGATGGCAGTTAGATTTTCAACAATGAATTATATAGAGCAGGAATGGATGAAAAATATTCCGTTATACGCAGTTTGCAATTTATAAAAAATAAAGTAGGAGAATCCTTAGTAATTAATCCTAATGGAGATGTTGTTGCAAAAGTTGGGGCTGGAGAACAATTGTTAGTATGTGAAATAGACTTAAATGAGTCTGTTAAAAGACAGAGAGAAGTTCCGTACCTTTCAACAAGACGTAAGGAATGGTATAAATAATATAAAATTTTTTAATGCCTGATTATTAGTCAAAAAGCTAATGATACAGGCATAATTTTTTATTTTGCACTAAAATCATATTCTAAATCGTGTTAGTTAATGAAAGGAGCTTACATGCTAAACATTCAAACAGAAAAACAGTACAACAAAATAGTAGAAAATTATTCTGACATGATATTTAGAATCGCTTACCAGTATTTGTATAACAAATATGATGCAGAAGATATTGTGCAGGAAGTTTTCGTGAAACTATTAAGCAGAAAAGTTATTTTTAAAGATGAAGAGCATGTTAAATCCTGGCTGATCAGAGTAACTATAAACCAATGTCTGGACTACAAAAAATCTTTAGTAAAGAGAAGTACGGTACCAATTGAAAACATGGAGATTCCTTTTGAGCACAAAGAAGAAGGAATCCTTGAAGAACTTCAATTGCTAAAGGAGGATGAGCGAAACATTCTTTATCTGTATTATTATGAAGGATACAAAATAAAGGAAATTGCAAAAATCCTAAAACAAAAACAAAATACGATTAATTCAAAACTCACAAGAGCTCGAAAAAAATTAAAAGAGATAATGGAGGTTAAAAATGAATAGCGATTATAAAAGTGCACTGGACAAACTTCATCTTGAACAGGGGAAAAAGGAAGAGATGAAACAGTTATTCAGAAAAAATAATATGAGAAGAAAAATTAACTTTATTAAGCCGGCAGTTGCTGTTGCAGCGTGTATGGCACTTGTTGTTGGCTTGGGCCAGATTGGAAGTAATCCAACTACAAAGAACAATCAATACAGTTTTTCTATTAGATTGAATGCACAAACATTAGCAAAGAGTAAAACTGCAATAGATGACGCAAAGGGATTTAGCGGTGCAATGTGCGGAAGCGAAGAAAAGGGACAGGTTAGTTACCTTGTAGAATTTCCGGTATCATGTAAAGGTAAAAATATTGACAAAATTACTTATAGTATAAAAGATGCAGTTTTTCAGATAACTAATCCGGAAGGAAATAGTATTGTAACTGAAGGAAAAAAATCATCAAAAACCTTTAATACGCCAAGCACAATAGCAGATTGTGATGATAAAAAAACAAAAGAAGACGAGTATACAGGCTCTCAGTACACATCATTTACGGTTGATTATGATAGACAGAAGGATGAGCAAACCTTTATTGGAATAGCTTATGATTCAAATTATCTCTCAAAGGGGCAAAAGGCAGAAATAAATAAATTAGATGCCTTTGATGGAACAGGAAATGCGCTAAATACTAAAAAAGCAGTGTATGAGCAGCTTTACAAAAATGTTGAAATTAACTGTACGGTAACCTATAAGGACAAAACTACAGAAACAAAGAAAATAAAAGTTACACCTAAAATTGGAAAAATTGCAGACTTGGATTCAGGTGAGTCAAAGACAGAAGAAAAAAATCCAAAAGCAGATGACAAGACAGTTTATACAGTTTACAGTATAAAGTAATAAGCAACTTATAAATAAGGCTGTGGCATTAACGAAAAATGTTAATACCACAGCCTTGTTTTATATAAATATTGAAAATGCCATAACTATGATTCCAAGTATGACAAGGACAATTCCCGTAGCACGGTTTAAAGACCTGCCCCCATTCCCGCAAAAAAAGTAATTAAAATAGTAAATAGTAAATGCATATAATATAATCTCCCTAAAAAGTTATTATTTTTCAGCGGAGCTAAAAGAGGTAAAGGCTCAGACTGTGGTGGACGATACATGGAGTGATGCAGAAATTGTATCTTTGGGATCTATGTGGGTGGATTTTGGAAAATGGCAGTATAGTTTTATTGACTGCTACGACTTTGGCGGTGATCCTGGCTATACAGAGGCTAAAATTAAAACAAATGATGACGGAAGTTATTTTGGCGCATATATAATAAAATCACCTGTTGATATCGCAGATGTATCGTCCAGAGCTAAATTTAAAACCACACCGGGTAAAAATTATAGAATCAGTTTTACTCAAAGCTTAAGTAATGATAGTGTGGATGATGGAGCCTTGGAAATATACAGATAACAGGTTTAGGAAGCAGATATTTTAAAAAGACATATAATGGCGACCAAAAAGAAGTGTCATATTTGATAACAGCTAAATCAGATGAGCTTGTATTAGTATATCAGCTAGGAGTTTTAAAAGCAGGAACAGTAGTTGAGATAAGTAATCTTTCAGTTGTGGAAACAGATGAACAAATAACAACAGCACCTGTGGTAACAACCGCAGACCCTTATGCACCAACTGAGTCGGCACCTGAAGGCTATACAATGATTACACCAAACCTGAATAATTGGGATACCTTTGGTTCAAAAGGACAGTGCATCATTTACAATAAGCTCTAAGAAGATTAAAAAGGCATCAAAGCTTTATGTCAGAGCTCAGGCGTATGTTGTAGAGAATAAAACTAAGATATATGGAAAATATTCAATTCCTAAGAAAATGAAAATAAAGAAATAATTCCTTTTAATGTCAATCAACTAAGGGGCATATCCGTGGGGTATGCCTCCTTTTATAGCAAAAGCCCACAAATCGAGGAGTCAGCCCCCCATTTCTAAAAATACATTGAAATAAACTATAAAACAAGATAAGATTATATAGAATTACATATAAGATGAGGAGAATTAATTATGGGTGGTTTTTTTGGAGTAGCTTCTAAAGAAGATTGTGTGTTTGATTTGTATTTTGGAATTGATTATCATTCACACCTTGGAACAAGACGTGGAGGAATGGCAGTTTTAGGTGAAAGAGGTTTTAATCGCGCAATTCACAATATTGAAAATTCACCATTTAGAACTAAGTTTGATAAAGATTTCCAGGAAATGGAAGGAAATTTTGGAATAGGCTGTATATCTGATTATGAATCACAGCCTCTTATTATTCGTTCAATTCATGGAACATATGCACTGACAACAATCAGTAAAATAAACAATATGGATGAATTGACACATGATTTAT
>ERZ1106935.792-NODE-792-length-33214-cov-3.726258_pt1 | contig 33214 bp, 34 predicted proteins | sample MGYA00403666_ERZ1106935 | MGnify/ENA primary metagenome ERZ1106935 (study PRJEB35170, sample SAMEA104062452) | human gut metagenome | biome: human gut; feature: human-associated habitat; material: faeces | place: Denmark | collected 2012-11-20 ... | reverse complement strand
AGGATGTAAAATCACAAGTGTCAATATGTACTAGCAGTTACTTTTTCATTTAAAGTAAAAAATTCTCCTTTAATTGAAAAATTTAATGCAAAAAATTCTCATTCTCCTTAAATCTCTTTTTACAAAAAAGAGTTCTTTATTTTGCATATAAATGTACATTCAGACATGTCCACCATTTTGTATTTTTCTTATAAATAGTTACTATATGTTGTTTCCCTTTAAATTGATGGTTATAAGTCAAAACATTAAGGGTTAAATAAAATATAATAGCTATTAAGAAGGAGGTGATAAAGTGAACTGGGAATTTGATCCGTCGGAAATTTTATTAGTATTTGGTAGCAATATTAGGAAATCTCGTGAGATGAAAGGATACACTATCTCTGATTTGGCCACTTCAATAAATTATGATCGTAATTGCCTTTCAGCCTTAGAATACGGTGAACAAAACATTGAATATTTGACCGCTCTAAATCTTGCTCGAAAACTTAATGTATCTTTTCCTGCTTTGTTTTCAAGAAACTATCTCTCGGACTTAGGATACAATAGTTTAAATTTCTCCGTTAACTTTATTGAGGATGACTATCTCCTTGTCTTTATTGAGAATTTTCAAAAAATTATGAAAAGTAAACAACTTAGACAGATTGAAATATATGGAGCAACCGATATTCAGCCAGCACTGATAAGTAGATTAGTAAACCGAAAGGCACTTAATCCTACAATTAAAACTCTTTACGCTATGGCTTATACCATAGACGTAGAAATGTACAATTTATTTTTAAGAAGTTCAATTAAGGAGGATATATGATTTTTACACCTTACTCAGATGAATCTAATGTGATTAATATGATACAACGCATACGAAACGAGGATTATGCATTAATACGTATGACATATACTATGATCGATAAAAATAACCTAGATGCAAATGCTATTCTTAGAGATCTCCTATTTGACTGGGGTCTTGTAGATTATGACCAACTAGAACATGGTGGCAAATTTGGCATATCTTATAATGCTTTATTTATTCAGCACGGTAAAACAGACTTTATTAAACTAAAATTTTACAGAGTTGCTAACACTCGAGGTGATAGACGTTTTTCCATCGAAACCATAAAACGAAGGATGGAAAATGGTGAAATCAATGAAGGGGATCTTCTTTATATTTCTGTTTTCCAACGAGCAAATGATACACCTTTAATTTACATAATTAACTTAACGCACAATATTCCAAGTGAAAGTGATTTAATTAATGCCATCGGTATGGATGCAATTACTAAATTGTTCCATGACATCAAACCTCGTTTGCATGAGATTATTCATGGTGGCTTTTTTGATAACTCTAAAGGATATGGTCCAATTGCTCCAAAGGATGTTGGTGACACTTTAGAATATCTTCTTGGAATAAACACGAATAACCGTTCAGATGCAGATTATAACGGTCTAATAGAAGTCAAATCAAAAGGTGGTGGCAGAACTTTAGATACACTTTTTACTTTACGACCACACTTTGAAGGTACAAGGGTTGCAGCGTACGAACCAATAGATAGAAACAGAGTTTCCGCTTTTGCCAGAATATACGGATATGATTCCGATTCTCATCCTGGATATAGTAGTCTCTACATAACAATTGGTTCGATAGAAGCACCTCAAAATAACCAAGGATTCTATCTACACGTAAATGATGAAAACAGACAAGTTAACATTGTATGGCGTGATCCAATTACAGGTAAACATGAAATAGCTGCATATTGGTCATTTGACGACTTAAAACAGCAGTTATATATGAAACATCCATCTACATTATGGGTAAAAGCAGAAAGTAGAGAGATTTCTGGAATGGTTCAATTCAAATATAACGAAATTGAATTTTCCAGAGCTCCTCAATTTACAACTTTCCTCTCCCTCATTAAAGCTGGATTAATTACTTATGATTGGCGGGGATATACTACAAAAGAAGGTAAATATGTTGGGAAAAACCATGGCAATGCCTGGCGTATTAAACCATATGCGAAGCAAGATTTATTCGGTGAAATTGAATTAGTAGAATTATAAGATGATTTATAGGGCATAAAAGATGGGCAATCTGAAAATATCCAGATTGCCCATCTAACTTATCTACAAAACTCTCATTATTTCATTAGCTACAGCTCTAGCTAATAATGGTGGTACAGCATTGCCTACTTGAGAATATTGTGGTACTTCCACACGTCTACGTAATCCACCTGTTGTCCTCTTTCCAAGAAACTCAAAACTATCATCAAACGATTGTAATCTTGCAAGTTCCCTTACAGAAAACGTTCTTGGTTCAAACGGTGAAATATAATCATCTGCTATAGTCATAACTGTTGCTGATGGCTTATTTCTATCCAACCTAGTTCTAATATTTTTCTTTGTTAGAAGAATATCTACATTCTCTCTGTTAACATTTCCTGCTCTAAATAATTCTATAACCTGTTCTTGCTCCAATCCCATCGCATTAACACAATGGTTAATAAGCGCCGGAGAATTAGAAATATCTATCCCTTCACTCATTACACGATTTTTCAGTCCTGCACCATCTTCACCTTCTCTAAATAACGCAAATCTTTCAGCAATAATTTGCTGATGCGCAGATACCTCATTATTATGTATTACTCCATTACTATTGATTGTGTTTCCATTAACATCTGGTGTACGACCTTCTCTTGAAGCAATTTGGAAATCTGTGTCTATATTATGCACTTGATCACGAATATCTTCATTTCTGATCAAATCACTTATTGCGTCTGTAATTGTTAATGCTGTATCGTCATTATGTGTTGGCTCCGGATATACCGGTGGTACCATATCATTTCTATAAGCCATAACAATTACTCTATTTCTTCTCTGTGGCACCCCATAGTGAGCTGCATTTAATATTCTAGGTTCCAAAGTATGATATCCTATTAATTGAAATTCATGCATTAATATATTAGGAACTATTTCGCCATCCGGATATCGATAACCTGTCACTCCTTCAAATCCATAGAATTTTGTATCCATAAATCCTGTAACATTTTCTAAAACCACATATCTAGGACGCACTTCATTAATTACCCTTAAATATTCTCTAAAAAGCATATTTCTTGGATCATTAGGATCTCTACGTCCTGCTCTACTAAATCCCTGACATGGAGGTCCTCCAAAAACTGCATCTATTTCAGGAACATCTTGGTTTCTGAATATTTCCAAATTTGCTATTGTCTCATTAATTAAATTTCCTGTCAACTCTCTTATATCACCACGATGGAAATATGTATTTACACCCTGATGCAACCCTAACTGCTCATGTCTATTCATATATGTTCTTTGAACATCTGGATTTATATCACTTGAGAAAAGGATGTGAAAACCTGCTTGAATAAGCCCCTCACTCATTCCACCAGCACCACAAAATAAATCTATTGCATTTGGCATTTTTATTCTCCTCCTTTTCCTAAATTTTATCATCTACCTTCAAAAATGTCCAGGTTTTTGTGTTAATTCGATTTTAGAACATATGTTCTGTTTTGTCAATTTGTTTTTAATGTTCCCAGAAAATATCTGCTTAATTTTATCATATATTTTTTCTAAATTCTACAGAACAATTGTACTCTCTTAATTTCAATCATTTATTTCTCCACCTTTCTACTAATTACTCTCGAACTCGTCTGTGCCTTTATTGACACACCATTCCATCTATAATCATATAACTCCACATCTTCCGGAGTAACCGACAAATAATCTCCATTCATACCTTGAATCCTTATTTCATTATCATCAATTTCCACATCAACATACAATACCTGTTTATATAGCAGCATTCCGTGTAAATAACCATATTTATCTTTTAATTTATCTGAACCCGCAATCTGTTTTCCACACCACGCATATGTTGCTGAATTTACAGTATAATATGGAATATCATCAACAACCACAAATTCATCTCCGTGATCATGTCCATTCATACATAGCAATACATCTTTTCCTTGAAAGAGCATTCTTATTTCCTCACGATTGTAAATTCCTCTATCCCTGTGATTATTTACAAGGCTATGATGTGAAAATATAATATATTTCTTACCATCACTTAATTCTCTTTCAAGCCATTCTTTTTCCTCTTTTGGAATAATTGGATAAAGTGCATCGCCTTCCTTATAGTTCCGTTTGTAATAAGATTTTTCCTGTCCTTCTTTTCTAATATAGCAGGAATTTAAAACAATAAATTTAACATCTTTATATGAAAATGAATAATACGGTGATGGCATTGCCAAGAAATCTATAACTCTATCTAAACAACAAGCATCTGTTTCATGATTTCCTATTGTATGATACATCGTAATCCCAGTTTTTCTAAACTTTTTAAGGACTATTTCTTTATTATCTTCAATCGGACTACACAAATCTCCTAACGAAATGACAAAATTCGGTTGTACTTCCTTAATATGTTCTGTTAACTCCGCCACTCTTTTTTCTCCGTCAGATACCTCATCATAATGAAGATCTCCAAACGCTGTAAATCTAACCATACTATTCCTCCAAGATCAAAGCAAATATCAAGAATTATTTGCATCTAAATATTCTTATATAATGTGTAAAATGTTGTATTATTTATAAAATCATCGACCATCAAAAATGACTTTGCAACATCATTCAACTCTAGAACCAATTGATAAAATGCTACTTCTCCAGCCCCAATACGATATGGTCTAATGTTTCTTCTTTCCTTCATCCATTCTTCTATAACTGGAACATTTTCAGGATACACATATTTCAATGTTTTCCTATCGAAAACGGCTCCTACGGAATCAGGGTATGAATACATTGCCGCCTCAAAATCACCAGTTTCTATTGCTTCATCATCATATTCAGCATAAAACTCAGAATCAACCATAATAGATGCCCATGGAAATAGTTCTCTAAACACCTGTATATATGGTTTCAAACCAAATCCCAAAAAAGAACGATTAAAAATTTGTTTTTGTATACCCTCTTTGTCAATTATTCTTAATTTGAAATCACCTCTGCCAGATGATTTATTAATCCACTCTTCAACATTTAATACAACTTTATTTCCATTAAGTATCTCTTTCATCCACGATTTTGCAAATAAAAAGGTATTGAACTTCTTCTCATATTCAGTTAGATTGTCCGCCAATTCATACAGTTTTGGTTTCGCAGTTTCCAAAAGATTAGAAAATGGTATCTCTATTTTCCAGTTTTTTGAAGTCAATGTAGCAGTTTTAGGATTAACTACATTCCAGTAACATGTATCATTCGTTGGATTATACAAAACAATTATTACAGGTAATGAGTGGTTCACCCAATAGTCATAATGTTTTCTTTCACCTCTATAAATAATACCATTGCTTGTTGTTTCATTAAAAAAAGAGTTCCCTGATTTAATTTGAACAGCAATTAACTTCCCTGTCGCATACCCATTTTCAATTGTTTCTATTTGAGCATCTACTCCATAATCATCAGTTGGTTGTTCTCTAAAAATTAGTCCCATTTGATTAATGATTTTTTCAGTAGTAGAAACACCTATTCTCTCAACAGACATTCTTTACTCCTCCTACATCCTCTTGTAATAATCAACACACCCTAATATTTCAAGTCCAAACTTTTTATCACCTCATCATATCAAAAAAGTTCCTCTATTTCTACTTATCAGTACATATATTTTTATTTTTTACTCTCTCATCTTTTCAAATCCTTCTCCTCCAATTTCCCGACTTTTTAACTCACTATTCTTCTTTATAATTTCTCCATAAAGCTGTTCACGAAATTCTTTAGTTACCGGATAGCACATCTCTGTATATTCCCTTTTTCCATCTTTACTCTCTGTTGTTCTTGTTGGCATTGCAACAAAACTTCCTTTTTCGCTTGCGATTACTCTTACTCCATCTACAACGAAACATTTATCAATGTATATCTTACCAATACTTTCTATCTTGTCGCTAAAATTGCAAGGATACATTGCAACAGAAACACCTACTTTATCTTTACCTGATGTAATGTTAACTTCTTTGGCATTGCTTTTGTATGCCTTAATAATATTGTCATATAACTCTTTTCTAAATTCCGCTGTTGTAGGGTAAAAATAATTTTTGTAAACTGCATTTCCCTGCTCGTCAGTTTTATTTGTTTTGTACCCCGGCATTGCTACAAACAGTTCTCCATTTTTTGCTTCTTTAACTGTAATATCTGTCACTTTAAGACTTTCTTCGAAAACTATTGATACAAATGCCTTTGTGCTCCAATCTTTATTTTCTAATTTGTTAACTTTAATACTATAATTCATCTTTTTAACTCCTTTCGATTTTTCTGTCTTCTTGCTCTAATTGGACTACCCATACTTATACTAAATTAAAAGTTCTTCATTTAAGAGTTAGCAACACTATACGCAGCCTACTTACCCGGTCTACATATCATAACCAATCCACCATTATGATAATTGCCCAAGCACACTCCATGAGCTTCATCCACGGCTTCCACCATCTTTCCATTGCCCACATAAATTCCAACATGGCTGATGTTCTTATACCTTCCATTGGTTGTATAACTGTAGAAAATCAAATCCCCCGGCTGTAGATTTTCTTCTTTCACTGTCTTATCTTTTAGACCTTCTGCTTCTGCAGCCGCAGTTGTTCCACCTCCAAACGATATGTCAACACCTGCTGACTTCCACGCATAGTATGCCAAGGAACTGCAGTCAAATGCTTTTCCACTGTTTCTTAACGGCTGACTGTAAGGATATCCTACTTTTGACAAAACGAATGAAGCAACAGCATTTTGTGTTGGATTAGAAATCTTGTCTGTTATGTTGCTTATTTCCTGAGGAGTAAGACTTCCCTGTAATCCGCTTATCTGGCTTCCACCAGAAGGATTGTTTGTTATGTAAGCGCTCATTAATTGATTTAGTGTTGCTGTTCTGTTCTCATCAAACTGATACTCTATTGCCATTTCAGTATATGTTTTTAGTGTAATTCTCACCTCTAAGTACTTTGTCTTCTTTTTGCCTTTTTTCTCTGTTACATTCTCCGTGGTGTATTTACACATGTCATCAAACACTGCCTTCAAATTTTGCTTGTTCTTTTCATTCATTTTTGTTGCGGTATTTTCATATCCGTACTTAACCATGTATACGCTCATAATGTCGTAATAATTGGACGGTTCGCTATTCATTCCTTCATAATCCACATACACCTTTCGTCCCTTGTCAGCGTCCTTGTGTTCATCAATCAAAGTCTGCACTTCCTGATTAAATTCTGAAACATACTGTGTTGTCACTGACTGTATTGTGTCTCCGCTTTCCAATGGTGGAAGAAATAATGCAAATGGGGAATTGTACAGAACTGCAATTACAGCAAATACAATTCCGGTTGCAGCTATTACAATTATTAAAATTGGTGTAATCAATGGTGCCAACAATGATACTGCTTTTTTGATCATAAAAGTTATTTTGTTTCTTACCATACTACCCACAAGTTTAAAAAGATTATCATTCTGTTCTTCATTTGGGTTCAGCTTGTCCATAAAAAATTTCATCATTCTACTTCTTTGCTCTGCCTTATAAAATGTATTGTCAATCTTCATTCCTGCCGCTTCGCCTGCAGCCATTCCTATCAAAGTTCCTTCCGGTCCTGCCATCGAACCTTCCACTGCTGTCCCAGCCTTAGTGACTATCTTTGTACTTTCCTTCGCCAGTTTTCTGCCGGTATCTTTAGTCATCTTTTTTGATGTTTTCTTTACCGCCTTTCTGCCTGACTTTTTTGCTAATTGTTTACCTTTATTAACCGCTCTCTTTCTTAACCTGCTTCCTACGACTTCTTTTTGAAACTTTGAAACTTTTGCCTTTTTTCTAATTCGATTACCTTCATTTACAATGCTCTTTATAGGCTTCATTGCCATTCCTGTGACCTCAAAAGTTTCCTCTATGTCACCACCTTCAATGTTATCCAAGATTTTTAATTCAGCCACTTTTCTCATTTCTCTTGCATTATTCTTTGTCCTTGTAGACATTACTTTGTTATCTATTTTTACATCTCGCTTTCTATGGATCTTCCCATCTTGCTTCTTGTGTATTTTTGTTTCAACTTCTTTTTCTTTGTCTATTTTCATGTTGTCCTCCTTGATTTTTGCGTAAAAAAATACGCCAAGGTTAGCTTTTATACTAACTTGGCGTTTTATATAATTCTTTTTATTATCTAATCAGGTAACATACTCGCAAACTGAAAGTTGTCTATTTCTTCTTTTTCGGTTTTGGGGCTGGCAATTCATCATACATTGCATGAAACAAGCCTGTCAAAAATTCCTTATTATCAACTTCATCTACCAACAACATCTCTTTTGCTCCCTCATAGGGTAATTCATACGGAGCTGTCGGCATATAACTAATTGCTGATTTTACTGGTTTAACAAGCAATCTATCATCATAGATACCGCCTACAATCTTGCCACGATAATAAATAATAAATTCTCCCATCATAGCTCGATAAGTAATTTCTTCTAACTCAGATAGCTGCCCTAAAATAAATTCTAAGTATTCCTTGCTTGATGCCATATTTCCTCCTCAAATTCAGATTGTATAACAAAAAGTTTATCTAGCTATATTGCCAAATAAGTTTGGTTCCCTATCAGAAAAATAATCAAATATCTTTTCGTTTCTTTTTTCTAAATCTACTTCAATCTCAAATGCACCATATTCTTTACATTTCATTAAATTACATTTACCCGATGGGTCAAATGTATAAGCTAATGGTATCTCCCCATCGAAATGAGAACATCCTATAACATATACTTCATTTTCAATAGCTCTTGCTTTTGCAAGTGAAGTCCATTGTTCTAGTTGTATATCATGGTACATCCCAGTTCCTATTATATTTACAAGCATAACAGGATTTTCCAAAGACATTATTCTTGACACTTCTGGAAAATGAATTTCATAACAAATTGGTATACCGACTTTCCCAAATTTTGTGTTAACACAAAAGATTCTTTCTCCGTGCATTTTTCCTTTTTCTCTTTCTTTCTTAGTCAAAATACATTTTGTATACTCATCAACAATCTCGCCCTTATCAATAACTAATGCCTTATGTTGACCATTATTAAACAAATCCTTAAATCCTGAAATTACATATTTTTCTTTACTTTTTATAACATTTAATGCTTCTGACAAAATGTTTGTATTTAAGAATCCTTCTGGGAAGATATATAAGTCTGCATCATTTTGCAAAAGAATTTTTTTCAGTTCATTTATGCTATCGCCTTTATGCGGTACAGCTAATAACACCTTCATTTAATCACCTCCAAATTCGAATTTGTCGTGTTATTTTTACTCCTTATTTTGATGTTATATTTTGAATTTATATAATTTATAATTTTGTTGAACTTGATATCTTCATTATTGTCAAATTTCTTATTTAAATCGTTCCAATATTTAGCCTTTGTATGTGTTGCAATATATTTTTCATTTGATAATCTTATTATAGGATCTGATTCATTTTCAACCAGACAAATAAAGCAAAACTCTTCATAGGCACTAGCAATATGTGCCCACAATATTTTCCTACGTGCTAAATAATAATCTGAATCAGTAATTATTGATTTTTCGTTAAAAATTCTATATTCAAATAATTCCTCACCCCAATAATTTTTGTATATATGTTTTGTACCTCTTTTAGGAACATCCTTCATCATATATAATACATCTTCTGATATTTCCTCTCCAATATCTGCAGTTGATGCTATTGTGACCCATTCCCACACATTTTCTCTTTTACCAAGCAAAGCCCATACACCTGGTACACGTTTATATCTAAATATGTTGCTAATTCCTATATACCCGTTAAATTCTATTGATTTATTGTAATCAGTTTCTGAAATAATATTCATTATTTTTACTCCACAACTTCTAATTTATTCAGTTCTAAAAACTAAAATTTTCAAACCTTTTATCTTCCTCAATTCTACCACACCCACCTCCCCTTATTCAATTACTGCTTTTCTTTCTCCTTCCTTTCCATCTTCTCATACATATTGGTATTATAAAGCCTGTAAAGTTCACTGTCCTTTGTAATCACATTGTCAAACGGTACCATTCTGCTTCCGCATTTTATAAGCCCGCATCCTGATGGTGAATCTATCACATAGTTAAGCTGCTCTTCTGATATTTCAAGCGACTCCACTATCTTTTCTATGTCCTTGCTTGACTGATTTAAAAGTAGTATGAATGCAGAGTTTGATAGCATTGTTGTGCTCGTTTCACTCATAAGAAGGTCCACTATGTTCTGTGTTATTCCTGTACAAAGTCCTCCCTGCTTTCTTACCTTTTTCCACATCTGACGAAGATATTCTGCACTGAACGGTGAATTTAAAAGAACATGCACCTCATCAATGTAAAACCATGTTGCTATTCCCCTTTCTCCATTGTCGATTATCTTCTGCTGTATTGTTTCCATCATTACCAGCATTGCAAGTGGGGCAAGAGATTCACCAAGATCTCTTATTCCGTACACTATGAATCTGTTGTTTACATTTATGTTTGTCTGATGGTTAAAGATGTTTAGTGCTCCGGTAACAAATATTTCAAGTCCAAGTGCCACGTCTCTTGCTTCCTTGTCTTCCTGTTCAAGAAGTCTGTTGTACAAGTCTTCCATTGTTGGAACATATTTTTCCCTGCTTCTTGCAATGTCCATGTACAAGTCCTTTACGCATCTTGAAATGATTGACCTCTGCTGTGGTGTTATTTCCTTCATTATCTGTTCACAGATGCTTAGCATGAACTGGCACTTATCTCTTACCCAGCCCTTACTGTCCAATACATCAAGATTCCACACATCCATGTCCATGGGATTAATGTAGTTTCTTGTGTTTGTTGAAATGTTTATGTAGGTACCGTTGTATTTTTCAGTGACATCCTCATATTCATTCATTGGGTCCACTGCAATTACATTGTCATCTGTTGAAAGCAAAACCGAACCCATTTCCATCTTTGCCTGAAATGACTTTCCTGCACCTGACACACCAAATATGAATCCGTTACCGTTTAAAAGTTTCTTTCTGTTGCCAACAATTATGTTTTTTGATATCTGGTTTACGCCATAGTAAATGCCGTTTCTGTCACAAAGTTCCTGCACGTTAAACGGCATCAGCACAGCAAGACTCTGTGTAAGCATTGTTCTCATTGTCTCAATCTGTCTTACTCCTATTGGAAGTGTTGTGTTAACTGCTTCCCTCTGTTTGTACATGCATGTGTCCACCGCACATCCTGCTCCCTTTGCAATGGAGTCAACTGTCTCACAGATGCTTTGAAGTTCATCCCTGTCATCTGCCATGACAATCATTGTCACTGAAACATAGTAAAGGCTTTCATCATTTTCCCTTACGTTGTTCATTATCTCCTCAATGTCCTTTTTCTTCTGTCTTGTTGCATATGAAATGTCTGATGAGAAGTCATTGTTTCTGTTTCTTGTTCTCTGCTGTTTTATTATGTCTGACTCAATGCCTAAATACTTTTTCTGCAGCATTTTCATTGTCAGGTCCTTTGGCACCGGAACCACATCCACACTTGTAACCGAATGTACCGGCAGAAATGTCAGCTCCGTAAAAAATCTGTCAGACAGGTATGTTGGATATTTCTTTATGAAAAGAACCCTTCCAACCTTTCCCTCATCCTCAAAGTAGTCAGGATGATATTTTATTCTTGTGTTGCAGATTTCATTTCTAAAGTCTGTTCCTGTAATTCTTCCCTGCCTTATGTCAAAGTTAAATTCATCCTCCCTGCCAAGTCTGTAATAGTCGTGAAGAATCTTTAACCTTTCATTTCCTGTAAGTGGTGTCAGTTTTGAACCAAGTTCGGCAAAACTTCGAAACATTGATGCCTCAATTGTTGCAAACTGCGCCTTTGCCTCCTCAAAATTCTTTCTCTCAATTGTTATGGTAAGATATCTTTCCTGCTCTATTCCCTGTCTTCCCTCAAGTATCTTTTCCTCAATGATCCTGTTGTAACTTTCCCTCATCTTATCGAATCCATCATTTCTGTACTTAAGCATTACCTCATTTCTTAGTACATCCATGTCCTTGTTTTTATTGTTGACTGTTATCTTGAATGTGCAGTCAAATGAGTTAAGGCACTTGCAGTATCTCTGAAAGAAGCTTTCCTGTTCGTCCTCTGAACGTGTGGCATAATTGACATCACTGAATCTGTATGTCTTTGAATACTTTCCATCTGCCACCTCAAATATTCCGCTTTCCGAAATTTTTTGTATTTCTATTGTTTCCTGCACCGACTTTGGTGATTTGTAAAGTGGCTCTGATGCCTTCTTTATTTCAGAAAACCTGTCCTTAAATATGTTCATTCCTGTTCCTCCGTCTGTTTTCCTGTGTTAAATTTTCCTTTATGTTTCTCATTTTCTGCTTTTGTTACTTCTCCTGTTTTTCTTTTTATTTTTCTTTTTTTCCTTTTGTCTTCCTTTTTTCTCTGCCGTTCCTCTTCCATTCTCATTCTTTTTATGGTTTTCTCACTTTCCTCTGAAATGTATGTAAGTGGTCTGTTTTTAAAAGCGAACCACATTTTTCTTTTAAACATCTGTGTAAAACTCATTCCCTGATATGAATAAAATCCGTTTAATGCAAGTGGTGCCACCACGGGAATTGCGATGTATGCGCTTCCCGTAAGACCCACGTATCTGTATGTAAGAAGAACTATTGCCCCACCGCATGCAACTGATGCAATGGAAAATATCAGCTGTCTTGCAGTAAGTCCCATCACCACTGACTCCTGATATTTTTCTATGTCCTTGTTAATTGATATGTTCATCTGTTCCTCCTGTTTCTATAATCCCAGTGCCTTACTTGTAAGATTCTGTGCTCCCTTCACTGCTCCGACTGTCATTGCCACGCTGAATGTAAGTTCACACATGTACATCAGTGCCTTGGTCCAGTCCGCGTAATCACTTGTAAATGTAGGAAGTCCTGCATTTAAAAATGCATTGCAGACAATTATTGCAAGTGCCATTGTCACTGCCTCCAGCACTATTGACAGAAAATACTTTGCATAACTTACTGCCGAATGACTTACCATTCGGTTTCCGCTTACTGTTGAAAACGCAAGTGCACCAAACGGCACCACCACAAGTATTTTTAAGAATCTGAAATACACGGTGTATATGAGCATGAAACCGCAGAAGATGATTACAAGTGCAATGATTACTGCAAGTATCATCATCAAAAGGCTTTCTCCGAATCCAAGGTCCTTTATGATTGTCTGCTGTTCATCTGGTATCTTTAGTTTGGTTGTTGTTCCCTGTGTCATGAGCCCCACCAGGTTCCCAGCTGATGTAAAGAATGCCTTCATTATTGTCACGTTGTTTGCAACAAGCCATTCTGCTATTCCTATTCTCATTAACATCCTTAGTATGGTTTCAAATCTTACCTCTTCCTTTACGTCAATGCTCTCCGAACAGAAACCTATTACAAAGAACAGAACCACCAGTGACGAACCAACCGCAACAAATATGGGTTCAAGGTTTGCCACCACTGCCCAGGGGCCTCCGTTCTTGAAGCTTACCGGGGACTGCCCCAGCAGTTCAAAAACAAGAGACACCTTGTCATTCCAGAAATCAACAACCGTCTGCAAAAGATCAAGGATTACACCGCCTAAGCTAAATATGTCCATAATCTCTTACCTCCCTTAGAATCCCAGAATACCAAGTACTGATGAAATGCCTGCCATCATTACTCCTGCAACAATTCCCTTAAGTGCCGAATTCATTGTTGATGAATCCTGTGCCTGATATGCCTGTGCAAACTCCATTACATTCTTTGCAAGAATAATTACGCCGATTGCTCCAATGATTGCAAGCACCAGTGTCTTTAAGTTATCAAGTGGTTTTGTAACTGAACTTGCATCTCCTGCAGCAAGCACGCTGTTTACCTGAAATACTGTCATGTACGTTGCCCCAATTAAACAGTTTTTTATATTTCCAATGTTTTTCTTAAATCTCTTCATATCTGATTTTCTCCTTATCTGCTTTGATATTTTTCTAGTTTCTCTTTCATTTCCTCAATGGATGTTTCCGGTTTTAAGTATTCAAGCAAATACTCCAAATCCATTTTTATTGCTAATGCTTTTTTAGCTTCGTCCATTTGCTCTGCTGAAAAATCCATTGTGCATAGTCTTATTGTAAGCTCCTCGCTTAAGTCTTCATCTGTTGGTTTTTTCTCCATCTGAAACTCACTCTCCTGTAATGTTGCAATCTCTTGTGGAGTCAAATCAATAATGTTAACTTTTTCTCCTGACTTCTCAACTTCTTTGATTTCTCTTTCACTGTAAATTTTTAATCCATCCTTAATTTTGTTACTTTTCCTAATATTGTGTGTATAAGGCTTTGCCCCTCCATCTTCTGTTTGTTTAAAATTCTTATGGTCAAAAGGCCAATATTTTTCATCGAATATTGGATTGAATCCCTTTATGAAAATAAGGCAATTTTTGTTATCCATATTTCTTACTTCATCAGGATTCATAAGGGACCTGCCAAGCACGTCATAGTTTCTTGATGCCGAACCATGTACACCTCTTGTTTCACCTGTTGACCTTTTGTCTATAGTGCCTTTACCAAGTAACTCAGATATATATTCATGTGTTGACTTTTCATTTCCACCAAGATATACAAGGGTGTCACAGTTACCTGTAATAGTTTCCCAAGTTTCTTTAAACAGTGCTTTTATCTGCGCCAAATTCTGAATAATGATGATTGCGCTGATTCTTCTACTTCTCATAGTTGACAGTAACGAACAAAAGTCATCAGGTAACGCCACGTTGGCAAACTCGTCCAACATAAGTGTGACATCAAGTGGAAGCTTCCCTCCAAACTTAAAGTCAGCCTGATAATAAAGTTCCTGAAATAGCTGTGTATAAAGCATTCCAACCAAAAAGTTGTATGACTTGTCTGAATCGGGTATTACACAAAACAGTGCTGTTCTTTTTTTCCTATTTCGTTTTGTCCCTATTCCCAGCTCTTCAATATGAAGGTCATCCTTTGACAAGATTCTCAATATCTGCGGATTTTCTAATAATGCTAATCGTGAATTTGCTGAGATAATAATTGACCTTACAGTATCTCCTGCACCTCTTACGACTTTCATATACTGCCTATATGCCGGATGATGTTCACCAAGTGAACTTGTATCTGCAAGTTTTTTCATTCGGATAGTTAGTTTTGAATCCTTCTTGTCATCAACCTCTGCCTCTGACAGCAACTTTAAAACCGATTGAAAGTTCTTTTGGTTTGGTGGCATCTCAAGCCATACATAATAAAACAACGCCTGAAGTAACATCCCCTCCGCATGTTCCCAAAATGGGTCTGTAGGGGCTGATTCCTTTGGCGTTGTATTACTAATTAAATTTGTGACCAGCTTTATCACATCATTTTCTGTTCTTATATATTTGAATGGATTGTAGCAATCCGACTTAGCCATATCTATCAAGTTAAGTACTTTTACGTTATATCCGTTTTTCTTCAACATCCCACCGGTTGCTCTAAGCAGCTCACCCTTTGGATCTGTTGCGATAAACGAACCCTTTGGTAACATTTGCATTATGTTTGGTTTTACAATATAAAATGTTTTACCTGCACCTGAACCACCGATTACAAGCATATTGTTGTTTAGCTTTGTAACTTTAGTATCTGTACTCATCCTTATATGTTTGCTAAGTATTCTGTTCTTATCATCAGATTTATCACTTATAGATTTATTTACCTGATCTATGTTTGCGAAGCTTGCAGTACCATACTCTTTCCCATGCATAAAATTTCTTCTGCTTGTAATATACAAAAGTACTGCCATTGCATAAATAATTGTTCCGACTGTCATAGCCTTTAAACTATGTTCAGTCCAATAATTTTTAAATGGATGATCTAATGCATCATTTACCTTGTTAAGTAAAGTTATTACATCCATTCCTTCTTTCCATACACCACTTATAATGTATGAAATAAATAAGACAAAAAGTTCTCCTGCAATAAGAAAAGGAACTAACATCTTGTTATTTCTTTTTTGCAATAGGCTTACGTTCCCTTTCCTGATGTTTCTTCACTTTTTCCTTTTTCTGTCTTTCTTTGTCCCTTTGCTTATTCGCTCTCTTTCTTATCTCTTCTCCAACTTTGTCATAATAGTTGTCCCTTAATTCCTCACCACGCATTTTTCCTGCCGGTTTCTTATTTTTATCAAGAAGTTCATATTCCTGATTTTTGTTTAAAAATGTAAGAAATGTCTTTCCTCCATTTATTGTTATTATGTCTTCCTTTTTTATAGTAAGATATTTAACATTTTCTCCAAACGTTCCCGGTACTCTTGTTATGAATAAATCTCTATTTTCACTTTCAACAAGATTCTTTGAAATTGTAATATCTGTTTTTTCAAGGTCATTAATATTCTCGTTATACTTAATATTCTTTTCTGCATTTACAATTTCTTTTTTTCTTTCTGCGGTAACAGATACAGGTGCTTCCGGTAATAATTTTTTCTTCTTAAGATAGTCCATTGTATTCTTGCAGTTTCCATCTCCATTTCTTACATATTCTGCAATATCTTCAAGCTTGCCATTACCTAGTTTTTCTATCAATGCATTTATTCTCGGAGTTGCCTCTATCGGAAAGATGAATTCTTTCATGCCATCACCTTTGTTTATATCCGGCATTTTTGAATACAAAATTCCATATTTTCCTGCTAGTTTTTCAAATTCCTTTACGTCTTTTTCTTTTATTTGAAGTACTTGAAGATTCCCACTATTTTTTAGCATCTTTTTAAGGCTTGTTTTTCCTTGTGTTTTCTCATGATTTAAAAGTCCAACAATGAATATTGTTAGATTTTTTGCCTCTCTTATTGAGGAACCTGTTACATCTAATCCTAACTTTATACCATCATATCCAAACCTTAACATTTGTATTGCTTCCATGATTTCATCTGCCATTAACATTTCACCTCTTTCTGATTCATCTTATTAACATTTATTGCAATGTCTATTATCACAGACATTCTACTAGCATCTTTTTTACTATTTATAATAGAATTAAGCTGCTTGTCTGAAAGACCACTTTTGATTGCTCTATTAATTTGCTTTAATTGTGCAACAGTAAGTTCCCCTGCTGACAATTTTCTTACAAGACTGTCATTGTATTTCTTTGATAAAAATACCTTTTTTAATAATCCAAATTTTTTCTTGGGTGTCTCCGTTTTTTCAATCCTTAATCTTTCAGATTTCTTTCTCTCGTTCTGTGCATTCTTATATGCACATTCAAACTCCTGTCCCATCTTTTCCTCCATTCACACTTTACGACATTATGTCGGGAAGCTATTTTCTTCTACTTTGCGACATCGTGTCGTGAAGTTATTTTTTCCTGCTTTGCGACATCATGTCGTAAAGTTTCTTTCTGTTCTCTGTATCTAATGTCTTTTAAGATTCCGTAAGATATTCTCATATCTTTTTTTAATTTCTTAATTGTTCTGTTGCATTCATCAATTAACGATTGATAGTATGTCTCTAACTTTTCCGCTTCCTTGTAAGTAAGTTCTTCGCATTTTAAAATTTCTCTTGCATCTTCTACAAGATTATTTTGTTTTTCAAACGTTTTGTCTCCCAGCTTATAAAATGCTGCTGCCTGCTTTTCTTTCTTAATCGTTCTTACTGCTTTGAAGATTTCTTCACGTTTACTATTTTCCTCTATCAAAATCTTTTTTGCCTTGTTGGCTGTCTGAATCTTAGCCTTTATTAACTCCTGTGCTTTTTCTAAATCCTCCATAGTCTCTATGTCATAATTTGAAAGAAATAGATATTGTTTCTGCAATATATTCAACTTCTTAATGTCATCCTTATATTTATAGCTATTAGAATATGAACGCTTCTTAATCTTTTTTAGTTTATAAAGTATGGCAAAATACTGTTTCTGCAATCCTGTAAGTCTTTTCTTTCTAATATGTCCTCTGTAACTTTTAATCCTTAGTGCTTTTGGCATATCAATATGTTTGTATCCAGCTATACTTTTCTGTGATATTCTTTTTCTGATTATTTCCTCCGAATAGTTTTCTCCCAGAGTTTTAAGCCTTCTAAACCTCTCCATTCCCTTAGGCTTCACAGAAATGTACTTGCCATACTTTATTGTATAATCTTTTTCTTCCATCATCTGTATGAACATATCAAAATCTGTTGCCACAATAATGCATTCATCAACATCTTTTTTTATCTGCTCATTCCAAACAAACGGACCATTTTTAGAAACATCCCATTCCTTTTCATCATCTTTAGCTTTATTTTGTTCTAGTGTGTGAAGTCCATATTTATCACAAATTTCATCTACTAACGGCTGAATCTGTCTTTCCCAGTCTCCCTTTTCGTATCTGTATTTGTAACCATCTGTAAATCTCACACTGTTCCAGATTATGTGACCATGAATGTGGTTGGTATCATTATGTACTGAATAAACAGCCTCATAATTATCTGCCAAATACCTGTTAACAAACTCTTTTATTATTTCAAATGCTGTCTCAGGATTTGTTTCTCCCTCTTCAAATGAAATAATAAGATGATATGCCTGTCTCTTATCAGTTTTGCCATATATCTCCTTGGTAGTTCGCATACATTCATATGAATTTTCCACCATACAATTAACAGCTCCCACATAAAGTCCATTCATAGTCTTTTCACTTTTTGTAATGTAATTTAATCCGGTTTTTAAATGATAAGTTTCCGAATTCATATGTGGATTAATATGAAGAATTTTGCTTATAGCCATTCTGTTTTAAAAGACTTTCTACTTTTTCGTTTAAAATTCTCATATATTCCATTAATCTTGCCTTATCAATTTCAGAATACAATTTACTGTTATTGTTTTTTACAACCTGATTAATGTTATGACCTATGTAGTTGATTTCATTTGCCAGCTTATAAATTGCTTTTATAAATTCAGGATCCATATTCTTATCAAGCTTTGCAGCATATCTTACATAAGTCGAAAAATTCATGTTTTTCTTTTTGGCTTCCTTCATAATTTTTCTGCATTCATTTTCTGTAAGACGTACACGCTTTGTAATATCTTTGTTGTTCTTTTTCAATACAATCACCTTCTTCATTTTTTGTATTATTAGCTAGACAGGTAGAGGGTATGTATATTGCAAGATACGCATTTGTAGCTACAAATGCATTCTTGTTAGGAGGTATCCTAAAACCTCTATCTGGCTAATTTGTTATTTTTCTCTGTCAGCTGATTTAAATTAGGCTCTTTAAATTTTAAGAATTCCAGACTAACCTCATAGTTTACACTTTTGTTAAACTTAACAACTTCCTTCATTTTCATACTGAAAAATTCATCTCTGTTGGGGCCTACAATAATGTGGTCCAAAAGTGGAATTCCTATCATGTCACAAGTATCAATTAGTTTTGAAGTTGTTTTTATATCTTCTGTTGAAGGAGTTAAAATTCCTGTTGGGTGATTATGCAGAATCATTATGTTTGTTGCATTTGAAAGTATTGCTGATTTTAATATATCCCTTGGAACAGCCAATGACTGATTGACTGTTCCAACACTTACCACATTAAAATTTATTGGTTGCAATTTTGAATTAAAATTAACAACACAAAGCACTTCTCTATCCATATTTCTAATAAAATCACCTACAATTTTTGCTGCCTTTTTAGGCGTATCAAGTTGTTCATCTGATACAAGTGGTGCATCATTTATCAATCTAATAGATACTTTATTCAACTTTGTTTTTTCCATGCTTTATCACCTCAACGCTTATATATACTTCCTCATCTTCATTTAAGCCTTGTATTGTGTTCTTAATTATTTCAATCACATCTTCAATTTCTTTAACTTCAATTTTTTTGTCCATTTTTCTACCTAGCCTTTCCCTCTTCAATTTCCGGTGTTTTTTCCTTAATATCATCAGAGATTGTTCTTTCAAATTTGTTTGTTGCAAGTCTTAATGTTCTTGCTTCTTTATCATAGTGGTAAACCTGATTTGACAATCTGTCACTAAGGTCTACCTGATCCATATTGATTTCATAAACCATATCTGCAAGTTCATTGGCATCTCCAAACTTGTCACTAATAGCAATCACCTCGTGCGTAGATGATGGCAATATATAAAGGTCCGAATCAAGCTGCTGTGATAAATCATATAAATTTTCTTCATAAAGCATTGCTGCCGCTCCAAACAATTTTGACTTGTTTGTAATAACATACATTGATTTGTCATCCGGTGTTTCTGTCATCATATTTCTGAACTCTTCATCTTCCGGCATTAACTCACCATCTTCTCCAAAAATAATTTCACTTATAACATCAGCCATATTTCTAACTTCTGATGGAAAAATCCTATTAGTGTTTTCCTTTGCAAGTCCATATAATTCTTCTTCACTTTTTCCAATTTTCTCAGCAAATTCATTAGTCACTATGTTGGTATATAATCCATTACTATCCACTCCTACATTCCATCGATATATAATTGCCAAATCTTCAAACTTCCTATGCGGAACATTTTCAAGAAGTTCTTTGTTCTGCTCTGCGTTTACTAATGTAAAAATAATATTTTTATCCACATTGCTAAAATCTAATCCATTGTTTAATGGTGACTTTTCAAATCCTTCAATAGCCTCCTTAAAAGTTTCGCTTAATGCTTCCATAACACCTTCAAAGTCACCTGTTTTTTCATAATTCTCAAAAATGCTCTGTAATGATATTGAAGGTGATGCAAAATCATTTCCCGGAAGATTTAACAATGACATCTGATCTACCTGCATGTTAACCTTTGTTACTTCTCTAATAAATACTTCTGCGTCCTTGTATTCCTCTCCAAGATAATTTTTAAATTCATTCTGAACTTTCTGTTTGAATTCTTCGTAATTCATCATTTTGTCTTCCTCCTGCTAATATAAATTTTGCAAAAAGAAAAACGCCAATGGATGAACTTAACTCACTAAGTTCATTCTTGGCGTTTCTTAATTTGCTTATTAAATTGTTATGTATCAGTCCTAGGTTTCTGATAGATATATAATATCATGGAGATGGGGAATTACCTAAAAGTAGGAGTGTTAAATTTTGTGGGAAATTACAGTTAGGATGATAAAATAATGCTTCATGAGATTTGCTATACTGTTACAAATAATATTATCTAGAAGTTGTCATCTACTTTTCTATTATATTCAAAAACTTTATTAAGTGATTATGCATCGTCTAACTTGCCAACCGTAATATGTGGGTTAATCAATATTGTCAAGCTCTGGAAATATCATTATTGTTTGTAACATGTACCCTTCTACAAATTCCGACTTTTCCATCCCTGAAATTTGGATTTTATTGATTTCTTTTCAGCGATAAAATTTATATCTTCAGCGACTACTTTCTTAACCATTCAAGAACTTTTCGTGCAATTTCTGCAGGAGTTCCATTAGTACAATCTAACGTGTCATACTTTGTATCATCCAAAATATCATGGGTTCTGAAATAATTATTATAATCTACTGAACTCTGAATCCAACCGGCATCATCTATGCCTCTTCCTTCAGTCATTCTCTTTCTAATAGTTTCTGGTTCTGCCGTAAGTGCTAAAACTTTTATTTCCGAAAAAAATCTTTTTCCATAAGCGCGAGAAAGCCTATCTAAACCACCAGCCATTGCCCATACTACTGCTTTTTTACTTTGAGAAATATCCTTTGTCAAATAAAAAATCTGCTCTATCAAATTATTTTCTTCTTCATCATTTTGCGGCCAGACAACATTGCGCAGCCAATCTACGTCCAAAATAACATATTGATCTGTTAATTTTTGTAATTCAATTGCTGTAGTTGTTTTTCCAACTCCACTACAACCAGTCAAAAAATATATGGGTAACTTTTCAAACTTCCATTCATAACCACATTTTGGACATTTTATTGTATTTCCATCAACCTCCTTATCCCATTCATGATTTCCACACTTAGAACAAATTTCTAACATTTTATAATCTCCTTTAATTTCTCATAATCATCTTTTCCTGTTGTCCACACAATTGCCGGAATAACTTTTACATTCTTCTGTCTAAACATTTCCAATCGATGTCTTCCATCGCATACATAAAAACTATTATCACTTCTAAACTCAATAATAAGTGGTGGTGGATTCCAATAAGCTGTAGACTCGACCATCTCATCAACTATACTAAAAAAATAATCCATATCATCTTTTTTACTTAAATACTCTGGAGCGCCTTCTTTAATATTATGTAATAAAGTAATATCAAACTGAACTATTCCTGTATAGAATCGTTCTTCTATTAACAATCCATCTGCTAACGCAACATTATGTCCATCACAACGAAGGAATTGTTGTATCCATTCCTCTGTTCGATTTCTCTTACAATATTCCATTGCAGTTTCTAAGTTTCCATATTTAATATTTTCTATCTCTTCCATCATTTTCGAAATTTCCCTGTCCGCTTAATTCCTTATTATTGTTATGAAAAACGTAAGCTACTATTGCTTATTCTTTCTTCTATATATTTTTCTTATAAACTGTTCATTATTCTCAGACGTTTCTACAATAAATATATCAAAATTATTATCATCAAATTCCGGGAAAAAGACATCACCTTTCACTACATTTATATTAATCTCAGTAATGTACATTACGTCCACAAGTGGTATGGCTTCTTTGTATACTCCATAGCCACCAGCTATATATACATCTTTTTCTTTTGCAAATTCTATAGCTTCTTTTACACTAGATGCTGTATGAAGATTTTCACCTATATATTTTTTAGTATTCGAAATAACTATCGTTTCTCTATTTGGAAGCGGGTGACCAATTTCATCGTATGAATTTCGTCCTATTATTACAACATTTCCTGTTGTAAGTTCCTTAAATTGTTTTTGTTCTCCTTTTATTTTCCACGGAATTCTTCCATTTTTTCCAATAACATTATTTTTTGAACGGGCTACTATTAAACCTATCATATAAATTTCCTCCATACATAAAAGTTTTTACAAGACTAATTCCCCTTGTTTACCTTTTCAATATAATAATCCAATATCTTTTAATCTTGCATCCATCTACATCTATTGTTTTCTCATAAATACCTTCATTAGCAAGTATTACCTTTTCACTTGCTTTATTATTAGCATCACATGTAACAAGCATTTTTTCTATTCCTATTATTTTTGCCTTTTCTATATTTAAGCGTAGCATTTCTTTCGCATACCCTTTACCTCGTTCAGAAGGTCGCACAGAATATCCACAATGTCCGCCCCACGTTCCAAGAATAGGATTGTTTATATGATGTCGCAAATCTATCACACCTACTATGCAATTGTCCCTCTTTCGCACAGCTAAATATGTATGGTAAGGTACTGTTGAGTTATCACTCTCTGTTGCCTCAGCATGTTTTCTAAATTCACATATTTTTATCCATTCCTCGGCAGATTTACATGTATCAAGGGATAGGCAACCTGCGAATTGATCGCCACATGTTGCATCATATTCTAAAATTTCTTGACGAAATTTCCAAATATCTTCTGCATATTTATTTTCAGGTTCAATTAGTTCAATTTCTTTCATTGTCTTTTTCTCTTATCTTTCGCCACAACTTCCAATTTATATGTAACTTTTTCTGTAACACAAATATTAACCTCTTTACGAATTGTAGCTTCCATCTATCTTAATATAAATAACCATACTATAATTCACATTCTAAAATTTCATTTTCCGATTTAAAACCATTCCTTGTATACCAATCAATGGCCTTATCACTTGGCCATACAATAATATTTTCACATCTGTTTTGTTTCAGGTAATTTTTTATGTAAGATAATATTTCTGTTCCTATTCCCTGATTTCTGTACTCTTTTAAAGTGTATACATTTGTCAAATATGCTATATATGATTCTTTTTTATTAGGTTTTGGAACTTTTCTAATCATTGTTACAAACATTGCTGCAATTATCTGTTCATTCTTTTCCATTATAAATATTTTATATACACTCTCTGTTTTTAAAAAATTTACATATTCATCTATGAATTCATAACCATCTATTCCTGTGATATTATCCTCACCATATGTAACATCATCTTCTTTTTTATGTTCCCATCTCATATGAGCTAACTGTAAGAAATCTTTTTCTTCTGCTAACCTAATCACTTTATCATTTTCTCCTAACTAAAAACAAATTTATTATGCTGATTAGACAATAGTCAACGACTACATTCTAATAAGTAGCATTGCTCCTATTTTGAAATAACATCAAAGAAACATATTAACCATTCAATCTCTCACATAATATTTCATACTCAAAATATTTCTCCTGAAACTGTACCTGTTCTTCTATCTGTTCTTTAGAATATCGTTCATCTTCTGGTGCCACAACCCATTTATCTTCAACATCATTTAACCTATGAATTATCGCAATTACTTTCCCTGTAAATTCTTCAACCGGTTTATTTACACCCAATATATAAGCATCTTGTTCTTCTCCATCAGGTGCCATTATTCCTTCGATATATCCATAATTTATCTGATAATAAATATCTTTATGCTTTGGGTGATATGTTCCCATTGGTCTATCAACCGTAACTTTTACAATCTTTCCTAACATATTATTTCTCCAAATAGTATTCGATATTGCAAATACTATGCAATTCTGCTTATTTTTAGATTCACAGCTCTTTTTCTTTTATAATATTACCATATACATTTAGCTATTAAAAGAAAAAGCCGGTTTTGAACTCTCAAAACCGACTTGCATATAATTCCTATTTTAAACAATTTATCGAAATCTCATTTAACTCACTTATTAATTTGTCATCTTGCAATTTCTTTGCAACAGGCATAAATACTGCTATTGTTTCTTTTGCTCTTTTTTGTCTTTCTCGTTCTTCCATATACTCTTCCTACCGGTTTTCCATCAGCATATATAATCCACAGATTGCCATCTAATTCCTAACATGTTCCTATATATGCAAGATTAAGTATGTCCTCCCAGCTTCCCACATATTTTTCTGTTCTCTGCTTGGTTTGAGTTTTAACACCTACTCATAGTTATCAAATGTTAAATCTGTTAATTCTATCTTCATTTTTTCTGTTACTAACAAATCTTTTTATTATTTAATATGAATGATTATTTTTAATATTATCATATTTACTTATCAATAACTACAATACATATAATTGTTTAATTATCTATATTTCAGAAAAAGTGTCTTTTGTGTAATTATTCACATCATCTGCCCATCCAACTTGGTCTAGCTGGCACTATGTGTAACCCATTCTTGGAATAATGTATTATACCAACTGTGGTTTCATATTTTTTATTTTTTTGTTTATTTATGTAAAAACCAATAATTTCTTTAAAATCTACCCTTTCTCCATTATCTCTTGCAATTTGACCTGTTCCTGCATATTTTTGAAGTAATTCTTCCATTTTTACCATTGATAATGTTGTGATGCTTTTACCTTCCTCCTCTTTATAATTCTTATGACCTATTATGTGTTTTCCTTGCTGGTCCTCGTGAATCAATTTTCCTCTCTGCAATAATATTTTTTCTTTTTGTTCAATAAATTTAATATTTTTTATCAATTATGTATCCCTGCCTTTCTTCTTGGATACATAATTATTCTCTACTTTAAATTCATTTTATTAGAAAACACGAAAGCACCCTTGTTTATCATCAATTAAAAAGAGTGCTTTCTCTTAGTTTATAATTTAATATTGTTATGTATGTTTTACCATCTCTTCTCTTCTTTTATTATGTCTAATACATATTTGATGGGTAAGAATTTTTTCCTAGCTTTTTTAGTAACCTGATAGTATATAAATGCCATAACTATTCCAAGTATACCCAGTCCCGTAACCAAGTTACCACTTCCCTTGTTTGATGATATTATCCCAAATATACAACTAGCTATTACAGCTAATGTTGAAATCCATAATGCTGAGAAATTCAAGTTCAATTCGCTTTCAATTTCCATTTTATACGCAATAAATTTATAGTGATCATCTTTTATTTCTTCCTTGAGTTTTTCATAATACATTTCTATCTCCTCTTCTTGATGCTTTAATTGACTACTTTTTTTAACTTCCTTTATCAATTTATTAATTTCTTTGTTTCGAAAAATATTAACCATTTCCAAATACCTCCTACGTCTTTAATTCGAAATTATCAATGGTTGCTATTCTAACCACCTTTCCAATAACATTTTATCATAATAATATTGCCTTCCTTTCATTCTTTATTGTTAATATGGTATTTTTTTCGACTAAAACCCCCATTTTTAGCAAAAAAATTTATTTTCTCTGTTTTCAACAACTTTCACTGTTTATTTATAGTCATTTTTGTTACTGTTGCATAACTCCAATAACCACAATTCTCCAATCATCCCCTTTTCCATTATCACAAGTAGACAACATCAGCATCTGCTCCCCATACTTGGGCTTGTTCCCCTGTCTCCACAAACTATGCTCTTCCACCTTGTCAACGAACTCGTCATACTCCTTCGCATCCCTTGCCATTCCAAATTTCCAGTATTCAAACTCATGTATGTTAACACTCATCACTGCAAACACTTCATACTCCATCTTTTTATCCGTTGTAAAATATATCTTCCTGTGCTTATTAAAAAACTCCTTATCCTTATACTGTTCCAGTGCTCCAAACATTTTTCCACCGTTTATGTTATGACCGTAAATAATCAGATTGTCTGATTTTTCCACATCACAGTATGCACTTAAATATGGTGTCCCATAAAAACTGTAATTCCTGTTAAAATCATGATTCAAATAAAAATCTGGATTATCCTTTGTCTGCATCACAGGATAATTTATGGTTGTTCCCGGTATTTCCACATATCCTATGCAGTCCTTGTTTTTCTTTACAGGATCATTTACATCAGACTTCTTTTCTGTCACGCTCTCCTGTATGTTCTTAAAATCATTCTCATACTTTCTCTCTGCTCTTTTTTCCTTTAAAAAAGGGACAGCTGTAATCACAGCCATCCCCACTAAAAGAAGTATCAGAGATATTTTAATTGTCCTCTCCATCATCCTTCTCCTTTTTGAAATTGTATTTTGACTTGTCCTTTGCTCTTACGCATGTAAAACATCCAAGTGCAAGTAATAATGAAATAAGTGAAACTGCCATTCCTGCTGTCTTTCCATTAATGCCTGTTTGTGGTGTGTCAGGTACCACTGGGATTCTTTCATCTATAACTGTAAGTTTCTGAACCTTTCCCGTGTCCTTAATTCTTATTTTCTTATCCTTAACAACCTTGTAATGCTCTGGCGCGTCCACTTCCTTAAATGTGTAGGTTTCTCCTACCTTAAATATACCTTCGATAAATTCAGCTTTCTTTCCGGTTGTAAACTCATACACCTTTTTGCCCTTGCTGTCATATACCTTGTACTTTGCACCGCCAAGCTGTTTCTTTGTGTCTGATGCAATCTTATTGAATTCAACCTTGATTGTGTCATCCACCATGTTTACTTTCTGGACTTTCCCATCATCAGTCACCGTAAATTCAATACTTGTTGCTGTCGCGTATCCGTCTCTTGCTTTCGTCTCTGTTAAAACATAAGTTTTACCCACAGCATACTTTCCTTCAATCATATGGCTCTGCTCTGATGAAACCCATTCATCCATTACCTTTCCTGTGTCCTTATCAGTTACCTGCATGTGACATCCCGGAAGTTCCTTTCCGTTGGTAATGCCTGTCTTCGAGAATTCAATCTTTGTTGTGTCATCATACATTATCACCTGATTATCAATGTTTTCATTGAAGCTGTCACCATTTTTAACAAGTACCTTTGTCTTTGCATTTTCATCATCATTTTCTATAAGTTTAAAGGTAATGTCATTTGCCGTTACAAAACCGTCTGCTGGCTTTGTTTCTGTTAATGTGTATTCCCTGTCATGAAGTAAGCCATGTATCTTAACTGCATAACCGTCGCCTTTTTCTATATGAACGTTATCATATCCCATCTCATCAATCTTTTCATTTAACTTAACTGATGAAATGTCGCCTGTAATCCAGCTTACAATTTCGTTACCATGTTCATCACTGATTTTCAAATGGCAGTCCTTAATCTCAACTGATGATGCAATCATTCTTTTGCTGATTACTGTTTCAGTCTGGTCTTCCTTAATTACTGACTTAGCTGATACAGCTGCAGTTTCCTGATCCTTGTATTCAAGATGTACCTGATGCTTTTCCCTGTTAATGTAATAACTGTCGCTAACACTTTCTTCAAGGAAATAGTAATCTCCTGAATTTAAGTTGCCTTCCATCTTTCCATAACCTTCATCCATTACAGGTACATCAAAAGGGATTTTCGCCTTTCCTTCCTTGTCAGTTGTTACTGTTGCAATCTTTTCACCTGCAGCAACAATTACATTTCCATTCTTGTCATAAATGTTGTCCTTTGAATAAAATCCAAATCTTGCATTTCCAACAGGTACAGCTGTTTTTGAATCCTGCTTTTCAAGTGCAATGTCTGTCTTTACTATGTCATTTTGTATGTCAATCTTTCCATCCTTTGAATTTTCAGAGATGTCAAACACATACTCATCATCCTTGTTATTCCACTTAAAACTTAAGTCCCAGAATGACTGTTCTGGAAGAACATAACCATACTTTGTCTTTACTTCCTTTAAGGTGTACTCTCCAAGCGGAACATTAAGTGTCATTATTCCGTCATCGTTTAACACGTAACCACAGATACCATTACAATCATTTGTAAACTCTGCCTTTTCACCTGTTGTAATTTTTGCAACAACTGAATCCTTCTTAAACAATACTGTTCCCTGATTGTCCTGTGACATGACGTCTTCTCTTGCAGTAAGTTCAAATACAACACCATTTAGCAATGTATCCTTGTAGTTAAATGGGTTTACAGCAATGTCATTTGACATATTGCCATCATCATCCTTCTTGCATAATTCAGGACCAATTTTATTTATTGTGAATTTCCCGTAAGTCACATCATTATAATACTCACATTCTGCATACAGATATTCCTTACCAAGCTTGTCCACCATGGTCTTGTATGAGTTGCTGTTAATCTCAACCATCACCGGCTGTCTGTTTACTCTGTATCCTTCCGGTCCTTCAATTTCATAAACCTTGTATGTGCCGGCTTTTAACTTTTCGTAAGTAATGATTTCTCCTGTTTCATCTGTTACAAATCTGTCCACAACCTCAATTGCATTTCCATTGCTGTATGTCTGTGTAACAAGTGTTTCACTGCCATCTTCATTTACCTTATAAATCTGATATGTTGTTCCTGCCTTTAAAACTGTCTGGTGTGTCTTTGAATCCTTCTTTACAATCTTTAGATATGCATTGAATTCAGGATTGTTTAAAAGATACTTGTATGTCTTTCCGTTTTCCTTTACATTCACGTAAAAGTCAGGACATTTTTCAGTATTTGCTGCTCCAACTGTCTGATGAACCACGTATGTTCCATATGGCATTTTCTTTGACTTGGCATAACCTGTTAAGTCTGTTGTAAGAATGTCTCTTTCGGTAGCCTTTGCCTTTTCATATGAACCCGCACTTGCAAGATAAATCTGAAACTGTGCATTGTTTTCAGGTGAAACAATCCCCGGCTTTCCGTTGCCCATTCCCTTGATAATTGCCACATCACCTTTTACCACATCCTCATCAGCCTGTATTTCTGTAGAATTGTACTCATTTGTAAACTGCTGACCGTCTTTTGTGATTGTGTATACCTTTTCATTTTTAAGATAGCCTTCAGGCGATGTAATTTCCTTTAAGTACATGTTTACACCACATCTGTAATAATCTGTTTCAAATGTACCCTTTGCATTTGTCCTATATGACTTTACAAGTTTTGTACATGCTGCATCTGAATATACTCCATAAACTGCACCTTCCAATGTTGCATCTCCCTGTGCTGTACTGCCTGTTTCAGAATCCTTTTTCCATACAGTCATTTTGACTTTCTTGTATTTGTCCTTAAGAACAGGTTTGTATGCAAGCTTGTAATTACTGTATGACTCTTCTGCAGTCTCGGGCCACTTGCCGTCACTGTTCTTCTTCCATGAATCAGCCTTTGTTAGTGTTACTGTAACCTTGTTTGATGACTGACTGGTAATCTTATTTGAACCTGCATCAACAACAAATGATGTAAGAATGTTGTTGTTACCTGATGAGATTTCTTCAATTACATAATTGTTTGAGATATCATCCATCTGGTCATTGATGTCATTCTTTATTAACTTTTCTGCTCCTGCTTTCGACAAATCTGATGCATAATCATATCCCTTATCATCTAATTCGTCCTTAATTTGTTTTTTATCACTTGATGACATATCCTTTAACTCTTCATCTGCTATATAATAATAACTCTTAGAATTTAGTTCGTACGTAAAACGAAATACGATTTTTCCTTTAGAATCTGTTTTTACTTCCTGACTAAATTTGTTAGCATCATCATCTACATCTTCCTTAACAGAATCTCCCCAGCCATTGTACTGATAAGAATATAACTGCTTTATATTCTTTGCTATAAATCTAAAAGTGACCTGAGGAAGTTCTTTTCCGTCTTCATCACACTTTTGTAATGTAATTCTCTGACGGTAATAATCTTTTTTACTAATAGGTGTATACTTGTATTCTTTTTTGTTTCCTACAATTTCCATTAGTTCCTGAACTTCATCGCTATCAGTCTTTCCGCTGTATTTCCATTTTGTAATTGTACACTTAACTACGCTTGTCCCTTCAAAAATATCAGCATAAAGGCTATCATTTGCATAATATCCTGTATTGTTTTTAACTTGTTTAATGATATCCTTTAATCCAGCTTCACTTGTAATACCTTCTTCAACAGCCCATATAAGACACTGTGCATACACCCATGCCTTGTTTGAACGCGTTTTTGTTTGATCATACCAATATCCTATTTTAGCCTCCAAAGCATTTTTCTTATTAGAACTATCACTTGATATTGTACTGTTTGATGCAATGTAGGTGTATCCGGTATGACATGCCTTTCCTAAATCTAAGCAAAACACATCATTTCCATCCACTAATGTTTTTACCCATGTTCCACTTTCACTCTTTGATCCGATATTTACTGTTCCAAGTTTTCCAAGAGTTACTATACCTGCCTGCTTCTTCTCTCCATTGCCTGCTGCTGCAACATTAATTATAGGAATTGATGTTACCACTGTTGCTATTGCTAATATTGTTGCTGTAATTCTTTTTAATTTACCTAACATTTACTTTCCTCCTGATAAAATAAAAAACGCCAAGAATAAAACTCACATATAATGAGCTCATCTTGGCGTTAATCTATTAATTTGTTTTTTGTCATTCCCGGTTACTGACAATCATATTTTAACATTGATTATCTATTTTACCTAAAAGTCATACTGTTAAAATTAAATTTATATTTCAGCAGGAGTGTAAAAGCAAAAAATAACTTCACGACATTATGTCGCAAAGTTATTTTTAATTACTTTTTTATTTCCTTATCTAAATCAACTCCACCAAATATTGCTACCCAATATGTGTTTCCACCTTGTTTATAGCATGCAATGGCACCTGCTCTGTGTTCTTCGTCTATGATGTTTCTATAATGTCCCGGGCTACTTTTCCATCCTTCCATAGCAGACTTATATGTATAATACCCCATTGCAATATTTTCTGCATTTGCATACATATGATAATGTATATAACCATCGTCTCCCTCATACGGTATTCCATCATCTTTTAGTCCGTACTTTTTTTCTAATAACTCTGTCGATGTACTTATAAATTTATTATGACTGAAATCATTAACAAGTTCCTTTGCCCTTGCTTTACATATTTCATATAAAACATCCGACCAAACAATACTTTGTTTTCCAGCACTTTTTCTATATTCATTCTGCAATACAAAAGCCTGTTCTGCAGCATATCTATCATAATATTTTCCCGGCAATTTAAAGTTGTTATTTATCTTATAAAGTGCCGAATTTGTTTTTATTGTCTTCTTTTTTGACCAGTTACCGTAAACTTTTTCTCCATTTATTTTTCTATAAGCTCGTACTTTAAATTTAAATTTGTCCTTTTCTAATAAATTGGTGAATACATAACTTGTCTTTTTTGTATCTTTAATTTTTCTCCACTTCTTTGATGCAACACCGTAAGCATATATCTCATATCCATTTGCATTCTTCACCTTTTTCCATGAAGCTTTAATTCCATATTTGTATTTAATTTTCTTTTTTCTCATATCCTTGGCACTAACTATGCCTTTATAATACTTATAATTAGTTTTTGTTTTTATTGATTTTACTTGTCTCAAAGTATCAGCCTTTACCTGAATATTTGTGCCAATTCCCATCATCAATACAAACATTCCCACAATCATTAGCGTTCTTTTTAATTTTTTTATCATTTGGCAAACCTCCCAAGCTATAAATAACTGTCTTTAATTATACTCTACAACTCTTATTAAAGAAAACACAATTTTAAATCCTGTTATAGTCAATACTAAAAATATCTTTAGTAAACTTCCCAGTACCACAATTATCACTCTGCATATAAACATTATAATTGCTATTATGTATTTCACTAAACTTTTTGCTCTATCCATAGCCTTACCTCTTAGATGCATACTGTGGCATATCATGATTTACTTCTGCTGTATAATACCCATTCATTGTTGATGGTGCATTAAACAATGATGCCAGCAAATATTTTTTGATATTTTTCACTTTAGTTGTATTTGATTTAAAGCAACTCATAACATACTCTAAATGTGAAAAATTAAGTTTAAGAAATCTTGATTTTACAACTTCCTTCGGAAACGAATTGCTCGCTATGACAATATAATCATTCGTGCTAACTGTAACTTCTGTCATCATTTCAACTATTCCATCTATAAGTTCTGCATCAAGTGGATAACGTTCTTTTAATGCATCGTATTCAATATTATCTTTGATTAAATCCATATAAAGTTCATATTCAGATTTTTTCTTATCGCATCCCATCCTATCTGCTTTAGGCATAGTTATACTAAGCCCTTTTTTATGCGTCCAATTATCTGCACCTGTCATATCTGGCTCTTCGCCTTCTGTTAGCGGATAAGATAAGATATTAGTATTAATATTTTTAGTATTATTTATATTAGTATTATTAGGGTCCAATTCTTGAACCTCTTGAATTTCATTTTTTGAAC
>ERZ1106935.740-NODE-740-length-34958-cov-10.216543_pt1 | contig 34958 bp, 27 predicted proteins | sample MGYA00403666_ERZ1106935 | MGnify/ENA primary metagenome ERZ1106935 (study PRJEB35170, sample SAMEA104062452) | human gut metagenome | biome: human gut; feature: human-associated habitat; material: faeces | place: Denmark | collected 2012-11-20 ... | reverse complement strand
CCTCAACACGGTTGACCTTGATGCCCCACTTGTCGGTGGCTTCATCAAGGATGGCAGTGATCTTGCTGTTGATGGTGTCGCGGCTGGTGAGGGTGTGGTCCAGCTCCATCTCGCCGATGATGTTGCGCAGGGTGGTGGCCGACAGGCTCTCGATGGCCGCGATGGGCTGGTTGACGCCGTAGGTGTAGAGCTTGGCATCCATCACCTGGAAGAAGACCACCGTATCGATCTGCATGGTGACGTTATCGCGGGTGATGACCGGCTGAGGGGGAAAGTCGGCGACCTGCTCTTTCAGGCTGACTTTCTTCGCTACCCGCTCGAGGAACGGGATCTTGACGTGGAGGCCGGCGCTCCATGTCTCGGAGTAGCTGCCCAGACGCTCCACGACGTAGACCATGGACTGCGGCACGATGACGATGTTGGTGACGACCACCAGCAGGATGACAAAGATGAGGATGAGGATAAGGAACAGCATGATAGGCATAGGGACGCTCCTTTCATATCAGTGAGCCACCGGTGCGGCGGTCTCGGTGAGGATGGGCTCCACGATGAGCAGAGTGCTGTGGATCTCGGCCACCCGGCAGCTCTGGCCCGGGGCGAGGGTGTCGCCGGGGGTGGCGCAGCGGGCGTTCCAGTCCACGCCGTCCAGCCGGACACGGCCGGTGGTCTCGGCGGAGACAGGGGTGAGCGCTGTGGCCTCCCGGCCCAAGGCGCGGTCGCCGTTCGTTGCCGTGGGCGGCTTGCGCAGCCGGGCGCACAGGGGCTTGAGGGCCAGCAGGCAGAGGGTGCTGACGGCGATGAACACCACCGCCTGCACCCGGAAGGAGCCGGTGGCCAGACAGCTCAGCAGGGCTGCGGCGCTGCCCACGGCAAACCAGACGGAGACGAGATTCAGGGTCATGGCCTCGAGAACGACGAAGCCGATGGCGGCCAGAAGCCAGAAAATAGGGTCAACAGACATGAGTTCTCCCTCCTTTTCCCCCATTATAGAGCAAAACGTCTGAAAAGTACAGAGACGAATTGTAAATAGCGCTCTCGAAAAGCCTCTCCCCTTGGGAGAGGTGTCACCGAAGGTGACGGAGAGGGCAAGGCTGCTGACAAAAAGGTTTGAATACAGCGATAACATCGCTTTGACAAAGAGGCTGCTTATCGCTGTGCAGTGGCCCTTTATTGACGGGCTTGCCCTCTCAGGCGCTCTGCGCCAGCTCTCCCAAAGGGAGAGCCTTGGTCTTACTTATAGTCGTAGTAGCTGTGGTTGGGGTTGTGGCCGACCTCTTCCACCACGATGGTGAAGCCCATGGGGTTCACCTCGGTGTGCTTGCCGCTGGCCAGCGGCTCCACGATGATATGCTCGGTGCGGTTGACGATGATCTCCGCCGCCTCAAACTCGCCGATACGCTGGTAGTGGAGGACGCCGCCCTCCGCCCGCAGGACACGAAGCTCTCCGGTGCGGAAGGCCTCGCAGGTGTGGCGGAGCTGTGCCAGCTGTGCCAGAACAGGTTTCAGCCGCTCTTCGTGGCTGTTCCAGCAGTAGAAGCCGCAGTTGAAGGGGTCGCGGTAGCCCTGCATCCCGATCTCGTCGCCGTAGTAGAGGCAGGGGACGCCGGGCAGGGTGTAGATGATGGCGTAAGCCATCCGCAGCTTGAGCATTCCTTCCTCGTAGGCGTCGCCGGTGACGCAGCGGCCGCTCTGCCACTCGCGGCCCCGGCCATTGGCAGGCTCGTCGGCAATGACGGTCAGTGCGCGCTCGGTGTCGTGGGTGGAGAGGAAGTTCAGGGCCGTATCGAGGGCCGGGGCGGGGTAGTGCTCGCAGATGGAGAGGATGTCGGTCATGGTCTGGCCGGCGTCCCGTCCGCAGACGAAGCCCAGAACGGCGTTCTTGAAGGGGTAGTTCATCACGCTGTCGAGGCCCTTGCCCAGCAGGTAGGTGCGGCGCTTGTCGAAGCCGAACTTGGTGGTGGCGTCCTCCCACACTTCGCCCAGAAGGAACTTATCCGGGCCGACCCGCTTGACGGCAGTGCGGACCTTCTCAATGAACTCATCGGGCAGCTCGTCGGCCACGTCCAGACGGAAGCCTGCAGCGCCCCGGCGGAGCCAGGTGTCGATGACACCGCCCTCGCCGGTGATAAATTCGACGTAGGATGGCGTTTCTTCGTTGACTTCGGGCAGGGTCTCGAAGCCCCACCAGCTGCGGTAGCCGTCCTTATACCTGGAGTCGAAATCGTACCAGCTGCGGTAGGGAGAGTTGGGGTCACGATAGGCACCGCCCTCGCCGTAGCGGCCCTCGCGGTTGAAGTAGCGGCTGTCGGAGCCGGTGTGGCTGAACACGCCGTCCAGCACGATGCCGATGCCGTACTTCCTGGCCTCGGCGCAGAGGGTCTCGAAATCCTCGTTGGTACCCAGCAGGGGGTCTACGTTGAGGTAGTCGGCGGTGTTGTAGCGGTGGTTGGAGTGGGCCTCGAAGATGGGGTTCAGGTAAAGGTAATCCACGCCCATCTCGCGGAGGTAGGGCAGCTTCATCTGGATGCCCTTGAGGTCGCCGCCGAAATAGTCCTCGTTCAGGTGGCCGCCCACCTCATTGGGCTGCCAGAAGGGCTCGGCGTGCTTGTCGGCCTGATAGAGCCGGTCGGGGAAGGGCATGGGCTTGTTCTCCACGCCCTCGCAGAAGCGGTCGGGGAAGATCTGGTAGAAGACCTTGCCCTTGATGGGGTCGGGCGTCTCGAAATCGGCCTCATACACGGTGATTTGCCAGCTCTCGCCCTCCTGCCAGCTCACGACGCCGCAGTTGTCCGCCCCGCGCACGATGCGGCGGAAGTCGGTGTAGAGGTCGAAATAGTAAAAGTAGAGGCCCACGTCGTTGAGGGTGACGTCCACCGAGAAGTGGTTCTGATGGGGCGTCTGGCCCTCGAACTTCATCCGGTAGTGGACGGGGACATCGTACCTGCCCTCTTTCTGGAGGACGAGATGAGGGTCTACATAGCCCAGCTCCTCCGGGATGCAGAGGGACAAATGCACACTCTGGCCGGCGCGCACCGCGCCGAAGGGCTGCTTGAAGTAGGGGTCGAAACTATTGAACAGACAAGGCAAAAAGGATCGTCCTTTCTCAAAAAAAGCCCCGGGCAGCGATGCCACGGGGCGTTGCGTTATTTAGGAAAGATTACTTCACGGCAGAAGCGTGCCAGATGTCGCGTGCGTAGTCCAGAACGGCACGGTCAGCGCTGAAGATGCCGCTGTTGGCGATGTTCTTCAGGCTCATCTTAGCCCAATGCTCACGGTCAGCGTACAGGCGCTGCAGGTCGGCCTGAGCACGGCGGTAGTCCTTGAAGTCGGCCATGACCATATAGGGGTCGCTGCTGCGCAGGTTCTGGGTGACTTCGTGGAAGTTCTCGCCGTTCCAGCCGCGCTCCAGGAAGTTCAGAGCGGCGTTTGCAACGTCGTCGCCCATGATGAAGGCGTTGGGGTGGTAGCCCACCTGCTTGAGGTTGTTGACCTCGGGGGTCAGCATACCGAAGATGAGCTCATTCTCCTTGCCGGCGGCGTCGGCGATCTCGACATTTGCGCCGTCCAGAGTACCCAGCGTGATGGCACCGTTCAGCATGAACTTCATGTTGCCGGTACCGGAAGCCTCGGTGCCTGCCAGAGAGATCTGCTCAGAGACCTCGGCTGCGGGCATCAGGTGCTCGCTCAGGGAGACACAGTACTCTTCCAGATAAACTACGCGCAGCTTCTCGCGGACAGCGGGGTCGTTGTTGATGAGGTCGCCCAGCTTGCAGATCATGCGGATCATCTGCTTGGCCATATAGTAGCCGGGAGCAGCCTTTGCGCCGAAGATATAGGTCTTGGGGATGAAGTCGGCGTTGGGGTTCTCCTTCAGGTACAGGTACTGAGCAGCGATGTTCAGCGCATTCAGGTGCTGGCGCTTGTACTCGTGCATACGCTTGACCTGGCAGTCGAAGATGGAGCTGGGGTCGATGACCTGACCGGTGCTCTTCTCGAGGTAAGCGGCAAAGTTCTTCTTGTTGTCCAGCTTGATCTCATTCAGACGCTTCAGGACGGTCTTGTCCTCAGCGAACTTGTTCAGCTTGGACAGGTCGGCGGCGTCGTGCTTGTAGCCGGTGCCGATGGTCTCGTCCAGCAGCTTGCACAGCTCGGGGTTGGAGGCCAGCAGCCAGCGGCGGTAAGCGATGCCGTTGGTCACGTTCTTGAAAGCCTGAGGCTTGAACAGGTAGTAGTCGTGGAAGACGCTCTCCTTGATGATCTCACTGTGGAGCTTGGAGACGCCGTTGATGCTGTTGGCGGTGTAGGCGCAGATGTTGGCCATGCGCACCTGATTGTCGCCGATGAGGGCCATATAGTTGATCTTGCCCTGATCGCCGGGGAAGGCTGCTTCCAGCTTCTCGCGGGCGCGGCGGTCCATCTCGACCACGATCTGGTAGATGCGGGGCAGGGTCATCTTGAAGATGTCCACGTTCCACTTCTCCAGAGCCTCGGCCATGACGGTGTGGTTGGTGTAGGAGAAGACCTTCTGGCAGATGTCGAAGCTCTTGTCCCAGCCGAAGCCGCACTCATCCAGCAGGATGCGCATCATCTCGGGGATGGCGAGGGTCGGATGGGTATCGTTCAGCTGGATAGCCACCTTGTCGGGCAGGTTCTCGAGGGTGCCGTAGGTGGACAGATGGCTCTGGACGATGTCGCCGATGGAGGCAGCAGACAGGAAGTACTGCTGGCGCAGGCGGAGGATCTTGCCCTCAACGTGGTTGTCGTTGGGGTACAGCACCTTGGAGATGAGCTCAGCGCTGGCGTTCTTGCTCATTGCGGTGTTGTAGTTGCCCAGAGAGAAGCTGGACATATCGAAGTCGGGAGCCTTGGCCTGCCACAGACGCAGCTTTGCAACGCCCTTGCCGTCGTAACCCTGAACATACATATCAGAGGGGATGGCCATGACGCTGTTGTAGTTGGTGTGCTGGATATAGTGGAAGCCGTGGTCCCAGTTCTCGTGGATCTCGCCGTCGAAGCGGACTTCCACAGCCTGATCGGGGTGGCTCTTGAGCCAGACCTGACCGCCGGGCAGCCAGTTGTCGGCGCGCTCCTGCTGCCAGCCGTCCACGATCTTCTGCTTGAAGATGCCGTACTCGTACAGGATGGAGTAGCCGGTGCCGCAGATGCTGGTGGTGGCCATGCCGTCCAGATAGCAGGCGGCCAGACGGCCCAGGCCGCCGTTGCCCAGACCTGCGTCCGGCTCTTCCTCGTAGATGCTGTCCAGGCTGATGTCAGCCTCGGCCAGAGCCTTCTGGGCAGCGTCATTCAGGCCCAGATTGAACAGGCTCATCTTGAGGCTGCGGCCCATCAGGAACTCCATGCACAGGTAGTACACCTGCTTGGAGCCGGTGCCGATGGCCTTGGACTGGAACTTCTTATGGTTCTCGCTCATCATCTGGCGGCAGATGAGGGCCAGAGCGCGGTAGATCTGCTGATGAGATGCAACGCTCAGGTCAACACCATATTCGCTGGTGAGCTTGTCCTGAAGAATTTTTGCAAATTCTTTTGTAGTCATAAATGAACTCCTATCCGCACGAATGCTTAAATTTTTTGAATTGGTACGGTGACAGGGCGTTTCTCCTCCAATTCCCTCGCCCATCGCATAACACATAACAATGATATTATAATCACTCCGGATGGGGATTGCAAGAAAAAGGAAGCATTTTTGCCGTATCTGACATTTTTATGGCAATGTTTCTGACAAATATGCCAAAAATTCAAAAATAGCACTTTTTCTCGCGCACTATTTATATTATAATAAAGGGAGACAAGGGCCGTGTTTGCCCCGAAATGCATCGGTTCGGACGGGTAATTCGGGGACAAACTCGGCTGAACATGAAAAAGCCGCGGCAAAGCGCTCCTGTCAGGGCTGAAACGGTTTCTGAAAATCCCGGAAATAGTAGGAAATGACCGGAAATGACCGGCCCGGCAGGGCGTGTGCCGCGCAAAGTGAGGACGATATGGTAAATAAAGTGAGAGTGACCATTGCAGGCGCACCCTACGCCATCGCAACGACCGATACCGAGAACTACATCACCACACTGGCCAAGAAGCTGGACGATGACATCACGAAGCTGCTGGACAACAACGGCAACCTCTCTGTGACCAAGGCAGCGGTGTTCTGCGCGATGGACTATCTGGACGAGTACCGCAAGAGCGCGGGCAGCGCCGAGAATATGCGCAGCCAGATACAGGACTACATTTCCGATGCAGCCAAGGCGAAGCTGGCAGCGGATAAGGCCAAGGCGGAGAACGAGACCCTCAAGCGGGAAAATGCCGCTCTGCGGGAACAGCTGGCCAAGCTTCAGCAGAAGTGACTTACATTATAGCAATGTCAAAGGGAGAGTTATGTCAAAAATTGAGATCCTTGCCCCTGTGGGCAGTGAAGAAATGCTCCGCGCAGCAGTATTCAGCGGCGCGGACGCAGTATATCTGGGTTTTTCCGGCTTCAACGCCCGCACCGGTGCGGGCAATTTTGATGCCGACAGCCTGAAAGAAGCCGTCCGGTTCTGCCATGCCCGGGGCGTGGCCGTCCATGTGGCGTTGAATACCACCGTCTACGGCGGCGAGCTGGCGGGTCTGGCCGACGCCGTGCGGGCCGTCGCCGCCAGCGGGGCCGACGCCGTCATCTGTCAGGACCTCGCGGTGGCGAAGCTCATCGGGGACATCGCGCCCCAGCTGCCCCGCCACGGCTCCACCCAGATGAGCGTCCACACCCTGCAGGGCGCACTGGAGCTGAAAGAGCTGGGCTTTGTCCGGGTCGTGCTGGCCCGTGAGCTGAGCCTACCCGAGGTGGAGCACATCACCAGGCACTGCGGCATCGAGACGGAGTGCTTCGTCCACGGCGCACTCTGCATGTGCGTCAGCGGCCAGTGCTATATGTCGGCTTTCCTGGGCGGACGGAGCGGCAACCGCGGCTCCTGCGCCGGCCCCTGCCGCCTGCCCTTCGAGGCCAACGCTCTGCCCGAGGGCAAGCCGGGCCGTCTGCACCACCTGTCCCTCAAGGACAACTCCGTCATCGACAAGCTGGACAAGCTGCAGGCCATCGGCGTAGCATCGGCGAAAATAGAAGGCCGTCTGCGGACGCCGGAGTATGTCGCTGCTGCCGTCAGCGCCTGTCTGGCAGGCCGCGAGGGCCGCGCCTATGACCGCGACCTGCTGAAGAATGCCTTCAGCCGCTCCGGCTTCACCTCCGGTTATCTGGACGGAAAGATCGACGGCACGATGTTCGGCGTCCGCAGCGAGGCCGACGCCGAGCTGACCAGGAAGACCCTGCCTGCCCTGCGGGAGCTGTACCGCCGGGAGCGTTCCCGGGTGCCGGTGGAGATGAAAATTGAAATCGAAGAGGGCGGCGAGAAGCTGACCGTCACCGACGGCACCAACAAAGCCTTCGCCTACGGCGACGCCGAGCCTCAGCCCGCCCGCACCGACCCCACCGAGAGCCTGAGCCGCAGCCTGAGCAAGACCGGCGGCACGCCTTTCTCTGCCGAAAAAATCGATGTGGAGATGGATGGCGGCCCCTGGTTCGTGCCGGGCAGTGCCGTCAACGAGCTGCGCCGTGAGGCACTGGACGCCCTGCTGAAAAAGCGGGAGACCCTGCGCCCGTGGCCGGTGAACGAAGTGGAGCTTCCGCCTCTGCCGCTGCGCACTCTGCCGCCCCACCGCACCCTCCGCGCCCGGTTCGAGCGCTGGGAGCAGGTGCCGGAGCAGGCACTCGGCGGGGTGGAATACCTCATCCTGCCCATCGCGCAGGCCGACCGCGTCCCCCGCGAGTGGCGGGAGAAGACTCTTCTCGAACTGCCCCGCGTCATGTTCGGCGCACTGGAAGAGGATACCGCCCGCCGCATCGCGGCTACGCAGGACGCGGGCTTTGCGGGCTATGAGGTGAGCAACATCGCCCACCTGCGGCTCTGCCGCGGTCTGCCCATGACCGGCGGCTTCGGCCTCAACGTCACCAATGACCTCGCGGCCCAGTATTATGCGGACCTTGGCCTGAGCTCGGTGCTCATCCTGCCCGAGGTGAAGGACAGCGACATCAGCACCATCGCGCCGACTCGTGACGGCAAGCCTGTGCCGACCGGCGTCATCACTTACGGCCATATGCCGCTGATGGTCACCCGTGCCTGCCCGCTGCAGAACATCCACGACTGCGCCCACTGCGACAAGACCGGCCTGCTCACCGACCGCAAGGCGAAGAAGTTCCCGGTGCGGTGCGGGCTGGGTGTCCGTACTATTTATAATCCCGTCCCCATCTATATGGGCGACAAGCCCGGCGCACTGACCGTGGACTACGGCGTGGCTTACTTCACGCTGGAAAGCAGGGAAGAGGCCGCCGCCATCCTCGACAGCATCCGTCAGCACGCACCGTTTGAGGGTGAGTTCACGAGAGGATTGTACTTTAAGGGAACGAACTGAATATAGCCTAAGGGAGGCTGTGCCTCTGTACAACCTCTCCGTCACGCCTACGGCGTGCCACCTCTCCTAGTAGGAGAGGCTTTGGCATTCCGTAAAGCTTCGCCTCTTCGCCAGAGGCTCCCCCTCGGTAGGGAAGCAGACTGAGAGGTTATACCAAGACGCACCTGCCCTTGAACAGCAAATAAATTTATGAGGTATACTATGGAACCCATCACTGTAAAATACAAAGTGTTAGACTCCCGCGCCAAGACGCCCGCCTACGCCACCTCCGGTTCTGCCGCTGCAGACCTGTGCGCTGTGCTGGATGAGCCGCTGACCGTCCAGCCCATGCAGCGGGTGCTGGTGCCTACCGGCCTTGCCATCGAGCTGCCCGGCGCCCACGCTGTGGCGCTGGTCTACGCCCGCAGCGGCCTGTCCATCAAGCACGGCCTCTGCATGGCAAACGGCGTCGGCGTCGTGGACAGCGATTACCGCGGTGAGCTGAAAGTCCCGATGGTCAATCTGGGCGCGGAGGCTTATACCATCCAGCCCGGCGAGCGGGTGGCCCAGCTCTGCATCGCGCCGGTGTACACGGCGGCATTCGTGCAGGCCGACGCACTGGATGAGACCGCCCGCGGCGAGGGCGGCTTCGGCTCGACGGGGAAATGATGATGAAGAACCTGATCTTAGCCTCCGGCAGTCCGCGCCGGAAGGAGCTTCTGAGCTTATACACGACGGACTTCACCATCTGCGTCAGCGATTTCGACGAGAGCGGAGTCACTGCACCCACTCCGGCCCAGCTGGTGGAAAAGCTGGCCCGGGGCAAATGCCTCGCCGTGGCAAAAGACCATCCCGGCGCGGTGGTGCTGGGATGTGACACCGTCGTGGATGTGGGCGGCGAAGTCTTCGGCAAGCCCCACAGCGTGGAGGACGCAAAGCGGATGCTCCGCGCCCTGTCCGGCGCGGCCCACGAGGTGCATACCGGCGTCTGCGTGTCGGACGGCATACACACCGAGAGCTTCGTGGACAGCTGCAGGGTGACCTTCTTCCCGATTTCGGAGGGGGAGATAGACGCCTACACGGCCACGAAGGAACCCTACGACAAGGCCGGCGCCTACGCCATCCAGGGCCGCGCAGCCCTCTGGCTCGACCGGCTGGAAGGGGACTACTACACCATCATGGGCCTGCCCGTCAGCCGGACGGCCCGTCTGCTGAGCAGATTCTGATGCGGGACGCAGAAAAGCGGCCCCGGCGGCAAAAAATGAAAAAACTCGAAAAAGTTTACGGAAATGCTTGAGAAAAGCGCGCCTTGCGGCTATAATAAAAACGTGTTATTCTGCGATGAGCTGTCCGTTGGTCTGAGCGGGCGGCTCTGCGTTTTGGAATAGACCCTGGAAAATCGTAAGGAGAGAAGACTATATGAGTTTGTTTTCAAAGGATGTTGGTATCGATCTCGGTACTGCCAATACCCTCGTTTACATGAAGGGCAAGGGCATCATCATGCGTGAGCCCTCTGTTGTGGCCGTGGACACCAAGAGCGACGAAGTGCGCTGCGTGGGCGCTGAGGCAAAGGCCGTCATCGGCCGCACCCCCGGCAGCATCGTGGCGGTCCGCCCCCTGAAGGACGGCGTCATCGCCGACTTCGACATCACCGCCAATATGCTGGAGACCTTCCTCAAAAAAGCCTGCGGCAACAGCATGTTCTCCCGCCCCCGCGTGGTCATCTGCATCCCGTCGGGCGTCACCGAGGTGGAGCGCCGCGCTGTGCGTGAGGCCGCTCTGAAGGCCGGCGCCCGTCAGGTGTCGGTCATCGAGGAGCCCATGGCCGCTGCCATCGGTGCGGGCCTGCCCATCAGCGAGCCCACCGGCAGCATGATCGTGGACATCGGCGGCGGCACGGCCGAGATCGCTGTCATCTCTCTGGGCGGCATCGTGGCCTCCCGCAGCGTGCGGATGGCCGGCGATATGTTCGACCAGGCCATCATCGCCTTCATCAAGCGCAAGTATAATCTCCTCATCGGTGAGCGCACCGCCGAGCAGATCAAGATCGAGATCGGCTCTGCCTACCCGATGGACCCCGAGATGACCCTCGAGATCAAGGGCCGCAACCTCGTGGACGGCCTGCCCAAGAACGTCGTCGTCCACTCGGAGGATGTCCGTGAGGCTCTGCTGGAGTGCCTGGTCAAGATCACCAGCGCCATCAAGGAGACTCTGGAGCGCACCCCGCCCGAGCTGAGCGCCGACATCATCGACCACGGCATCACCCTGACCGGCGGCGGCGCACTGCTGCGCGGCCTTGACAAGCTCATTGAGAGCGAGACCGGCATCGATGTCCATGTGGCTGAGGACCCGCTGGACTGCGTGGCCAAGGGTGCCGGTGCCGTGCTGGACCATGTGGATGTCCTGCACGACGTTCTGGATACCGACGGCGGTCATATGTAAGCCTCGGCTGTGCCATTTGCGGCGGCACGCTGAGGGAGGACCTTTGCGCTGCTGCGCCGCAGAAGATGAGTTTTGAGCGCGGATGGCACGGCTGTCCGCGCTTTTTTGCAGATTCGGGAGGAACCCGCCTTGAAGGATTTTTTTGACACATGGAAATTTAAGATACTCATTGCCATCGCGGTCTTCCTCGTGGGCATCATGGCCTATGCAGGCGCGAACGGACGCCTGACCGCCGCCCCGCAGGAGCTGCTGAGCGTGGCCGCAGCTCCGTTCCAGCGGGCAGCAGCGGCGGTGAGCAGCGGCGTGGCCTCCCTGTGGGAGAACTACGCCGACATCGACGCCATTCTGGAAGAAAACCAGCAGCTCAGCGAGGAAAACGCCGCTCTGCGCTCCCAGATGGTGGACTACGACAAGCTCAAGGCCGAGAACGAAGCCTACAAGGCGCTGGCCAACATCCAGGAGCAGCACCCGGAGATGAGCTATACGTCCTCTTTCGTCATTGGCCGCGACCCGCTGGACTCCTTCTGGGGCTTCACGCTGGACAGAGGCACACTGGACGGTGTGGCCGTCAACGACGCCGTCATCAGCGACGAGGGCTATCTGCTGGGCGTGGTGCGGGAAGCCGACCTCACCAGCTGCAAGGTCATGACCATCCTGCACCCCAGCTTCAATGCGGCGGGCGTCGTATCCCGCACCCGGGACAACGGCATCATCACCGGCAGCGCCGACTACGCCGCCGACGGCCTGTGCATCCTCTCGAACCTCGCCCGCAGCACCCTGAGCAGAGAGGGGGACCAGGTCATCACCACGGGTCTGGGCGGGGTGTTCCCGCCGGACGTGCTGGTGGGCGTCATCAAGGAGCTGACCCCCGAGGCCAGCGGCAAATCGACGCTGGCCGTCATCCAGCCGGGCGCAGACCCCCGCACGGTGCGCCATGTGTTCATCATCACCAACTACTGAGGAGGGCCGGAGATGGAATCTCGCCGCAAGCGCAGCCGCAGCCAGAGGCTGAAATGGGGCTGCTATATCCTTCTGCTGGTGGTGTGTACGGTGCTGCAGACCATGCCGGGGCTGTTCCAGTTCGGGGCCGCGAAGCCGCTCTGGCTGCTGCCGCTCTGTCTGGCGGTGTCTGCCGCAGAGGGCGAGTTCGCCGGGGCCATCTTTGGCGCGGTGTGCGGCCTGATGTGGGACTACACCGCCGGCCGCACCGTGGGGATGCTGGCGCTGGAGCTGATGCTCCTCTGCTTCGGCGTGTCGGTGGTCGTGCAGCTTTATCTGAAGGACACCCCCTCCAACTTCGTGCTGCTGGCCGTGGTCTGCGCCCTGCTGGTGCTGTCGGCGGACTGGCTGTTTTTCTACTATATGCCGGGCTATGCGGGCGCAGGGGAGCGTTTTCTCTGGGTCGTGCTGCCGTCGGCCCTGATGACGGCCCCGGTGAGCTGGCTGCTCCACCGTGCAGTGCAGCGCATCAGCACGGAATTCAAGATAGACAACGGCGTGGTATGATGCCAGACCCTGCCGGGAGGAAAACGGATGAATCAAGACGAACACAAGATCGTGGTGCGCCGGATGGCTGGGCTCATCGCTGCCGCCTCGGTGCTCATCGCCGTGTATGTGCTGCGGCTGATATTTTTGCAGCTCGTCAACAGCGACAGCTTCAAGGCGCAGGCGACCAACACCACCGATTATAACTTTACCGTCACCGCTGCCCGCGGCGACATCGTGGACAGCGCCGGACGCCGCATCGCGGCCAGCACCACCAGCTACAATGTGGTGCTCAGCAAGCTGCTGATGGGGGACGAAGACCTTGACACTATGCTGCAGCGCATCGTGGAGCTGCTGGAAGCCCACGGCGAAAAATGGAACGACTCGCTGCTCATCGGCGAGCCGGACGCGGCGGGCCACTACAGCTTTACCGCGCAGCCCGACAGCACCAGCGACCAGAAGGCTCTCGCAGCCATGAAGGACTCGCTGGGCTTACAGCAGTATGCCACCGCCGATGACGTGATGGAAAAGCTGGTGGAGGACTACAAGCTGGAAAGCTATCCTTTCCACTGGCAGAGGGTGCTGGGCGGCATCCACTACGAGATGCAGCAGCAGGCGTTCTCCAACGTCAACAACTTCGTCATGGCTGAGAATGTCAGCGAAGTGACCGTGGCGACCATCAAGGAGAACAGCCTGACCATGCCCGGTGTGGAGATCGTGGAGACCAGCACCCGCAGCTACGATGAGGGCGGCATCATCCCCCATGTGCTGGGCCGTGTGGGCAAGATCACCGCCGAAAAGTGGAAGGTGACCGACGAGAACGGCCAGACCACCTACCCTCTGCGGGAAAAGGGCTATAACATGAACGACATGATCGGTGTGTCGGGCCTCGAAGCCGTCTACGAAGACGAGCTGCGGGGCAAGGACGGCGTTGAGACCATCACCCGCAGCTCGGACGGCGTCATCGTGGGGACTGCGATGACCACCGTGCCGGAGCCGGGCCATACCGTCCAGCTCACCATCGACAGCGCCTTCCAGCAGGCGGTGGACAAGGCGCTGGCCAAGAACATCGAGATGATAAACAGCACCTACAACAACAGCAGCTCCGCCAAGGCTGCCGCCGGTGCGGTGGTGGTCATCAGCACGAAGGACGGCAGTGTGCTGGCCGCCTCCAACTACCCCAGCTACGACCAGAACCTCTTCGCCACCCAGTACAGCCAGTACAGCTCGGACCCGGGCCTGCCCCTGCTCAACCGCGCGTTGCAGGGCCTGTACACCCCCGGCTCCACCTTCAAGCCTGCGGTGGCGGTGGCGGCGCTGGACTCCGGCGTCATCAACCGCTCTTCCACCGTCTACTGCAATGGTGTCTATACCTATTATGACGACTACCGCCCCAAGTGTACCCGCCACGGCCACAGCGGCAACATCGACGTCATCACGGCCATCAAGTGGAGCTGCAACATCTTCTTCTACGATGTGGGCCGCCGCACCACCAGCGATGTCTACGACGCCTACGCCTACAAGATGGGCCTTGGTACCCGCACCGGCGTGGAGGTCAATGAGGCTACCGGCCGCCTGACCACAAAGAACGACTCCAACTACATCGCTTCTCTGGACATCCAGGCCGCTATCGGTCAGGGCAATACCGTCGTCACCCCCGTCCAGCTGGCGACTTACGCCGGCACGCTGGCCAACCGGGGCGTGCGCTACCGCACCCACTTCGTCAAGGCAATCCTCGACACCAACACCGGCAAAGTCCTGCAGGAGACCCAGCCCGAGGTGATGGACGTCATCGAGGACCGGGGCGACACCTTCGACCTCGTGCGGCAGGGTATGATCGGCGTGTCGGAGACGGTGTCGGGCCTGAAGAACTACCCCGTCACCATCGCCTGCAAGACCGGCACCCCTCAGCGCAGCGAGACGTACTACGTCGGCAGCACCCGCAAGCACTACACCAACACCATGATGGTGGCCTACGGCCCGGCCGAGGACGCTGAGATCGCCCTCGGCAGCGTCATTGAGTACGGCGGCGGCGGCGCCCGCGCCGGCAACCTCGTGGCCGACATCTTCGACGCCTACTACGCCATGAAGGACGGCAGCCTGACGCTGGACGAGACAGGAGCAGGCGAGACGGCTGGCACGACAGCTGACGGGCAGGATGCTGTGCCGGAGACTGTGCCGGAGACTGTGGAAAACAACGACGCCCTTGCAGACGACACCGCTCCCGCAGAGCAGCCCGCCGCCTGAGCGATGGTGCGTGGATTTGGCAGAAATCTATGAAAAATTGGAACTTTTGCCCGAAAAACAGTTGTAAAAAGACGGAAACTGTGATACTATGATATGTGCAAGATGATTGCCCCAGACAGGGGCGCGGGAAAAGGAGAGGTTGACCGATGACGATTGCACTGATTGCGCATGACTCCAAAAAAGAGCTGATGGTACAGTTCTGTACGGCGTACTGCCGGATTTTGAGCCAGCATAAATTGGTGGCAACCGGTACGACCGGCAAGATGATCGCCGAAGCCACCGGCCTGCAGGTGCAGCGCTTTCTGGCGGGCGTACAGGGCGGCGACCAGCAGATCGCGTCCCGCATCGCCTGCAACGAGGTGGATCTGCTGCTGTTCTTCCGCGACCCCATCAACGCAAAGCCCAGCGAGCCGAATGAGATGACCCTGCTGCGCCTGTGCGATGTCCACAACATCCCGCTGGCCACCAATATCGCCACCGCTGAGGTCCTGATCCACGGCCTCGAGCGCGGCGACCTCGACTGGCGCGACATCGTGCATCCCCAGAACTGATCCATAAAACGAATCCCCCGTGCAGCTGAACTGCACGGGGGATTTTTTGCTTCAACGGGCTTGCCCTCTCCGTCACCTTCGGTGACACCTCTCCCAAAGGGAGAGGCTTTGACTTTCCCGCTAGGTTATGGGCTCTCCCTTTGGGAGAGCTGGCGCGTCAGCGCCTGAGAGGGCAAGGACGCTGACCGGGAACAGAAAAATTTCAGAGCTTAAAATCTGCTGCCATCTCCGCCACGTCCTCCGGGGCGAAATCGCCCAGCGGCAGGATGAGGCGGCTCAGGATCTCGGGCGGGAGGGCGGCAAGCGTTCCGCTCTCGTCCGGTGCGCCGCTCTCAGGGGCGAACAGATGGCTCATGCCCTGTGCGTCTGTCTCGATGCGGGCGTAGCGGCCGGAGGCAATATACTGGATGCCCAGTTTGTCGGCGGCAGTGAGCAGGGCCGCGAAGCGGGCGGCTTCGGCATCCTGTCCGGCCAGAGCCTCGGCGTTGAGGGTGACGCACTCCACGTCCAGCTTCTTTGCCAGAGCCTTGGCCGCGTCCACGGCGGCGTGTTCTTCGGGGGTGTCAGCCAGCCGGACGACCGCTGCCGCCACGGCAAAGCCCTGCTGCTGCAGGATGCGGACGGCCACGCCGCTGCGCACACTGCCGCTCAGACCCATCAGGACCCGGTCCTGTTCTTCGTAGGTGTCAAACCCGTTCCCGGGCAGAAAAGCATCGTTCATCGTCCCTGTCTCCCGCCATGTGCCTGGCTCTGGGCGACCGCAAGCTGGTCGCAGCGTTCGTTCTCCGGGTGGCCTGCGTGGCCTTTGACCCAGACGTAGGTGAGCTTGTGGCGGGCCTCCTGCTCCAGGGCCTGCTCCCAGAGGTCGGGGTTCAGGGCAGGGGAGCCGTCGGACTTTTTCCAGCCCCGGCGCTTCCAACCCCTGGCCCAGCCCTTTTCCAGCCCGTTGATGACGTACTGGCTGTCGGAGCACAGCCGCACCTCGCAGGGCTCCTTGAGCTGGCGCAGCGCCTCGATGAAGGCCGTCAGCTCCATCCGGTTGTTGGTGGTGGAGGCGTCGCCGCCGCTGAGCTCCTTTTCGTAGACCTTGCCGTTAAAGCGGTAGCGCAGCACCGCGCCCCAGCCGCCGGGACCGGGGTTGCCGCTGCACGCGCCGTCGGTGTAAACTTCGACCTGTTTCATGCGTCTCTCCTGCATCATGTTTGTAGTACCTATTATTTAGAGCCATTTTGGCCCGTCTGTCAAGGGGCAGGGCATAATTTGCCACCGCCCGGCCCAAGCTTGGAATTGACAAAAGAGGCGAGAAATACTATACTTGTTGCAACGAAATGCGTATAGGGGCGCGCCGTGGGTGCGCTCACAGCGTTCCTGCCGAAGCGCCGCGGTCGCATCGAACAGATGGACTGGATGGGCAAGAGGCTTCCTGCAGAACCAACAGCGTGGCATAAAAACAACGCTGATAAAATGATTTCTATACGATGCATCCGACGGAAGCAGATGCGTTTTTATGCTTCCCTTAATGCAGGGCAGGCTGTCTTCCGGGGCAGACCTGTGCTTTGCTGATTGAATTTTTGGAGGTTTTCGATGGCACAGACAAAAGAACAGAACCACGCTCCCGCTGCGGCCAATGCGTCCGGCGAAAAGCGCCCCCGCACTTCCCGCCGCCCCCACTACACCCGCCGGCCCCGCCGCCCCCAGCAGCTCAAAGAGGCTGCAACGCCCATCCATATCTATCCGCTGGGCGGCCTCGGCGAAGTGGGCAAGAATATGACGGTCTACGAGTGCTGCGGCGATATGATCATCGTGGACTGCGGCCTCGTTTTCCCGGATAACGATATGTTCGGCGTCGATATGGTCATCCCCGACTTCACCTTTGTGGTGCAGAATAAGGATAAGATCAAGGGCCTGCTCATCACCCACGGCCATGAGGACCACATCGGCAGCATCCCCTATCTGCTGCAGAAGTTCGATCTGCCCATCTACGGAACCCGCCTGACCTGCGGCCTCATCCGCAATAAGCTGGAGGAATTCGGCCTTGCAGGCAAGACCAAGTTCGTGGAGATCACCCCCCGCCAGAAGCTCAAGCTGGGCTGCTTCACCGTGGAGCCCATCCATGTGAACCACTCCATCCCGGACGCGGTGGCTTTCGCCATCGACAGCCCGGCCGGCACCATCATCCAGACCGGCGACTTCAAGATCGACTACACCCCGCTGGCCTGCGGCCCCACCGACCTTGCCACTCTGTCTGAGTACGGCCAGAAGGGGGTGCTGGCTCTGCTGAGCGACTCCACCAACGCGGAGCGTCCCGGCTTCACCGCCACCGAGCAGAAGGTGGCCGACGGTGTCCGCAGCCTGTTTGCCCGGGCGCAGAACAAGCGCATCATCATTGCGACCTTCGCGTCCAACATCTACCGCGTCCAGCAGATCATCGACCTCGCCGTGGAGGATGGCCGCAAGGTGGCCTTCAGCGGCCGCAGCATGGTCAACAATACCGCCATGGCTCAGGAGCTGGGCTATATGCACATCCCGGAAGGCACCCTCATCAGCATCGATGAGATAAACCAGTATCCGCCGGAACAGGTGGTGCTGGTGACCACCGGCAGTCAGGGCGAGCCTCTGAGCGCCCTGAGCCGGATGGCTTCCTGCAGCCACCGTCAGGTGCGCGTCGGCCCCGGCGACTTCATCATCATCTCGGCCAAGCCCATCCCCGGCAACGAGAAGAGCGTGACCAAGATCGTCAACGGTCTGCTCCTGCTGGGCGCAGAGGTCATCTATGAGGGGATGTACGACGTCCACGTCTCCGGCCACGCCTGTCAGGAAGAGCAGAAGCTGATGCTCACCCTGACCAGACCCAAGTATTTCCTGCCCGTCCACGGCGAATATAAGCAGCTGAAAAAACACGCCATCACGGCGGCAAGCCTCGGCATCCCCACCAGCAACATCCTCATTGCCGAGAACGGCTCCAACATCATCCTCAGCCAGGACGAGATGAAGCTGGGCGAGCCGGTGACGGCGGGCGCCGTCATGGTGGACGGCCTCGGCGTGGGCGATGTGGGCAACGTCGTCCTGCGGGACCGCAAGCATCTGTCTGAGGACGGCCTCGTCATCATCGTGGCCACCGTGGACAGCAAGACCGGCAAAGTTCTGGCCGGCCCCGACCTCGTGAGCCGCGGCTTCGTCTATGTGCGGGAGAACGAGAGCCTGATGGACGGCGCCCAGAGCATCGTGGAGACGGCTCTTGACCGCTGCGTGGACGAGCACGTCCGCGACTGGAACAGCGTCAAGACCCGGGTGCGCGAGGCCCTGAGCAGCTATATCTACCGCCGCACCAAGCGCAGCCCCATGATCCTCCCCATCCTGATGGAGGTCTGAGTCTGCCCGCAGGAGGCATAACACTTCATGAAACAAAAACCAAGATGGACTCTTGAAATGCTGACCGCTGCGCTGGCGGTGCTCTGCGCCCTGCTGGTGCTGGTGCTTCTGGTGCAGCGCCCGGCCATCTGGCCTGTGCTGGTGGTGCTGGCGGTGCTGTGGTTCGCCCTGTTCGGAGTGTTCCGCTACCGGGTGCGCAGCTGGGTGGCCCGCTGGGTCTGCGGCGGCAGCTTCGAAAAATCGAAGACGCAGTTCAGCCTCGAGCCGCTGAGCCAGCCCGCCGCCCTCCTTTCGGGGGAGACGGTGCTGTGGTACAACACCGAGTTCCGCACCCGTCTGATGAAGGGCGAAGCCCTTCTGGTCCCCCGGGTGCAGAAAGTGCTGCCCGGCCTCGACCTGCAGGAGGCACGCAAGGTCAGCGGCCAGCTGCTCAATCTGGCCGACGGCGTGTGGAGCGCTCACAGCTCCACCGTCCCCGGCGAGGCCGAGAGCATGACCCTTCTTGTCCTGAATGAGGAAACGGCCCTCCGCAAAGTGGAGGCCGAATATAAGGCCAGCCGCCCGGGCTATCTGGTCTTCCTCGTGGACGGCTACGACGATGTGTTCAGCGATATGCTGGACAGCGAGCGCGCCCGCCTGCTGGAAGGCATCAACCGGGTGCTGGAAGATATGATAGGCCGCGGCACAGGCTTTCTGCGCCGGGTGGCCAGCGGCCGCTACATCGCTGTGGTGGAAGAGCGCCAGCTGGAGCAGTTCGCCAAGCGCGGCTACGACGTGCTGGACAAGATCCGCGCCCTCGACCCCAGCGTGAACCTCTCCATCTCCATCGGCATCGGACGCGGGGCCAAGACCCTGCGGGAGGCTCAGGACATGGCCGTTCAGGCGCTGGATATGGCGCAGGGGCGCGGCGGCGACCAGGCCGCCGAGATGACCCCGGACGGCTTTACCTTCTACGGCGGCGTCAGCCACGGCGTGGAAAAGCGCAGCAAGGTGCGCAGCCGCATCGTGGCCGACCAGCTGGTCAAGCTCATCAAGGAGGCGGACCATGTGGTCATCATGGGCCACCGGATGAGCGATCTGGACGCCATCGGCTCTGCCGAGGGCGTGCTGCGCATCTGCAAGATCTGCGATGTGCCGGCGGTCATCGCCGTGCGCCGTGACGCCACTTTGGCGGGCAGCCTCATCAACGCCCTCATCGCGGCAGGGCAGGAGGACGACTTCATCGACCCCAAGGGAGCTCTGCCCATCATTTCCCAGAGAACGCTCTGTATCGTCGTGGATACATACCAGCTGGGTCTGGTGGAGAGCCGCGAGATACTGGAAAAATGCGGCAAGGTGGCCGTCATCGACCACCACCGCAAGGGCGTCGGCTTTATCGAGAAGGCCGACCTCGTCTGCCACGAGCCCTATGCATCCTCGGCCAGTGAGCTGGTCACGGAGTTCTTGCAGTATGTGGGCGACCGGGACGACAAGCCCAACCGCATCGAGGCCGAGGGACTGCTCTCCGGCATCATGCTGGACACCCGTGACTTCACCCTCCACACCGGCGTGCGCACCTTCGAGGCCGCTGCGGCCCTCCGCCGCTACGGCGCGGAGACGGAGCATGTGCGTCAGCTCTTTGACGTGAGCATGGTGGAGTACACCACCAAGGCCACGCTGGTATCGGAAGCCCAGATGTACCGGGGCTGCGCCATCACCGTCAGCGGCGAGGTGGCCCCCGAGGCCCGGGTGGCCATCGCTCAGGCGGCCAACGACCTGCTGACCATCCAGAACGTGGAGGCCAGCTTCGTGGCCGTGCAGGTGGGCGGCGGCGTCAACATCTCGGCCCGCAGCCTCGGCGCGGTGAATGTGCAGGTCATCATGGAGTCTCTGGGCGGCGGCGGTCATCAGACCATGGCAGCGGCCCAGCTCAAGCATATCACCCCGGAGGCGGTCCGCAGCCGCATCCAGACGGCCATCGACCAGTACCGGGAGGCCCAGAAAAAGAGCGGCCTCGAGTCGGAATCCGAACAGAAGAAAAAGGATAAACAGTGATGAAACAGTACGATTATCTTATCGTTGGCGCCGGCCTGTACGGCGCGGTATTTGCCCATGAGGCCAAGAAGGCCGGCAAGCGCTGCCTCGTCATCGACAAGCGCGCTCATATCGCAGGCAACATCTACACCGAAGAGGTGGAGGGCATCAACGTCCACCGCTACGGCGCCCACATCTTCCACACCAACAACAAGGCTGTGTGGCGGTACGTCAACCAGTTCGCGGAGTTCAACCGCTACACCAACAGCCCTGTCGCTAACTATCACGGCGAGATCTACAACCTGCCCTTCAATATGAACACCTTCAACAGGATGTGGGGCGTCGTGACCCCCGCCGAGGCGAAGGCGAAGATCGAGCAGCAGCGCGCCGAGGCCGGCATCACGGAGCCGAAGAACCTCGAGGAGCAGGCCATCAGCCTGGTCGGCACCGACATTTACGAAAAGCTCATCAAGGGCTATACCGGCAAGCAGTGGGGCCGCCCCTGCACCGAGCTGCCCGCGTTCATCATCAAGCGCTTGCCCGTCCGTTTTACCTACGACGACAACTACTTCAACGCCCTGTATCAGGGCATCCCCAGCGGCGGCTATACCGCCATGGTGGAGAAGATGCTGGACGGCGTGGAAGTGCGCCTGGGCGTGGACTATCTGGCCGGGAAGGCAGAACTGGACAAGCTGGCCGACAGGGTCGTCTACACCGGCCCGGTGGACGCCTACTTCGGCTACAAGCTGGGCGCATTGCAGTACCGCAGCGTCCGCTTTGAGACGGAGACGCTGGACACCGACAACTATCAGGGCAACGCCGTCGTCAACTACACCGACGCCGAGACGCCCTACACCCGCATCATCGAGCACAAGCACTTTGAGTTCGGCACCCAGCCCAAGACCGTCATCAGCCGCGAGTACAGCGCCGAGTGGAAGCCCGGCGATGAGCCCTACTACCCGGTGAACGACGAGAAGAACGGCGCACTCTACGCCGAGTACAGGAAGCTGGCCGACGCCGAGCCGGGGGTCATCTTCGGCGGACGTCTGGGCGAGTACAAGTACTACGATATGGATAAGGTCATCGAGGCGGCGCTGGACGTCGTGAGCAGGGAGCTGGCGTAATAGCTTCTTCACAGAGCGCTCGCTCGGAAGGACCTCTCAGTCGCTGACGCGACAGCTCCCCTTAAAAGGGGAGCCATTGGCAGGCCGGGCCACTTTGCGCTGGACGCCTGAGGTCCGACATGGCGCAAAAGGGCGGGCCTTGCTACAGAGGTCAGGCGCTTCTGGACAAGCGCACCTTGTAAAGCTGTCGCTGGTCTAGACAGCGGAGCACTACTGTTTCCGAGACATCGTGCTTTGCTCGTCCAGTGGAAGTCTGACCGACACGCCAGTGGCTCCCCCTTTGGGGGAGCTGGCGAGCGAAGCGAGACTGAGAGGGCAAGGACGCTGACAGAGGAGCTCAGGCGTTGACGTAACAGCCCGATTGCTGTATACTAACCATAGAAATCCACCGGTTTTCCGGTGAGAAGTGAGGGATACTATCATGAAAGTGATTCTGAAGCAGGACGTCAAGGGCATCGGCAAGAAGGACGAGATCCACGAGGTCTCCGACGGCTACGCCCGCAACTTTCTGTTCCCGCGCAAGCTGGCCGCTGTGGCCGACGCCAGCGCGGTGAATATCGCTCGGGGCAAGGAGGCCGCTGCCGACTTCCACGAGGCTGAGAACGTGGCCGCCGCTCAGGCTGTGGCCGCGAAGCTCGAGGGCAAGACCGTGGTCATCAAGGCCAAGGGCGGTGCCTCCGGCCGTCTGCACGGCAAGGTCACCGGCAAGGAAGTCGCTGAGGCTCTGGCCCAGCTGGCCGGCTCTCCCATCGACAAGAAGAAGATCGAGCTGGAGACCAAGGACATCAAGGACGCGGGCGTCTTTAACGGCAAAGTCCGCCTCCATGTCGGTGTCGTGGCTTCCTTCAAGGTCCAGGTAGAAGTGGAGCAGGCCTGATTTGACCGCTATCTGCGCCCCCTCTCGGCAGGGGGCGCTTTTTGGCTTTACGGCATTTATATAAATAAAGCAGAAGGATAACGACCATGCCGAACGAACGACATTATAACGAACTCAACCTCGAGAGCGTGGGCATCAACCTGCCCTACAATATGCAGGCAGAGCAGAGCGTGCTGGGCGCGGTGCTGCTGAAACCCGAGACCCTGACCGACCTCGTCGAGATCATCCGGCCCGAGATGTTCTACACCCGGCAGAACGCTCAGATCTACTCCGAGATGCTCCGCCTCTTTACCAGCGATCAGACCATCGACTTCGTCACCCTGCTGGACGCCGTCATCTCGGACGGCGTGTTCCCCAGCGCCGACGAGGCGAAAGTCTACCTGACCGGCCTCGCCGAGACGGTCCCCAGCATCTCCAACGTCAAGGCGTATGCGCAGATCGTGCAGGAAAAGTATCTGGTGCGCCAGCTGATGGGTGTCGCAAAGGACATTTTGCAGGACGCGGGCGACGAGCCCGACGCCGACCTGCTGCTGGAAAACGCCGAGCAGCGCATCTATGAGATCCGCTCCGGCCGCGATTCCAGCGCCCTGACGCCCCTTTCTTCCAGCATGGTGGAGACGCTGACAAATCTGCAAAAGATCAGCGGCCCCGACGCCGACAAGTATAAGGGCATCCCCACCGGCTTCCGGCTGCTGGACACCGTCCTCACCGGCCTTGGCCGCGGCGACCTCATCATCCTCGCTGCCCGCCCCGGTATGGGCAAGACCAGTTTCGCGCTGAACATCGCTACCCGCGTGGCCATGCAGCAGAAGGTGCCGGTGGCCATCTTCAGCCTCGAAATGACGAAGGAGCAGCTGACCAACCGCATCCTCTCCGCTGAAGCGGGCATCGACAGTCAGGCGTTCCGCACCGGTGCGCTCCGGGCCGAGGACTGGGAGTATCTGGCCCTCGCCACCGAAAAGCTGCACGACGCACCGATTTATATGGACGACACCTCGGGCATCACCATCACCGAGATGAAGGCGAAGATCCGCCGGGTCAATCAGGACCCCGCCCGCCCCAACGTGGGCCTCATCGTCATCGACTATCTGCAGCTGATGACCAGCGGCCAGCGCAGCGAGAACCGCGTGCAGGAGATCAGCTCCATCACCCGAAACCTCAAGATCATGGCCAAAGAGATGAACGTGCCCATCATCGCTCTGAGCCAGCTGTCCCGTGCGGTGGAAAAGCAGGGCAACAACTCCAGCCACCGCCCCCAGCTGTCTGACCTGCGCGACTCCGGCTCCATCGAGCAGGACGCCGACTGCGTCCTCTTCCTGTACCGCGACTCCTACTACGCCAGCCAGAACCCCGACGGCGCGGAGGTGGACGCCGACACCGCCGAGTGCATCGTGGCAAAGAACCGTCACGGCGAGACCAGCACGGTGCCGCTGGGCTGGGACGGCGCCCACACCCGCTTTATGGATGTGGACTTCAAACGCTGATGAACTACGAAGAGATCTTACAGACGGTGCGCGGCTTCTGCGCCCGGGAAAAGCTGCTGGACGGCAAAAAGCATCTCGCGCTGGCTGTTTCGGGCGGGGCCGACAGCATGGCCCTGCTCTGCCTCATGCGCCCGCTGGCTGAGGAAAAGGGCATCGCCCTCACGGTCTGCCACGTCAACCACGGCCTGCGGGGGGAGACGGCGGACCGGGACGAAGCCTTCGTCCGGGAGGTCTGCGCCCGGCTGAGCCTGCCGCTGCGGGTGTTCCATGCCGCTGAGCTGGAAGCCGAGGCAGGAAAGCCCCGGGCGGGGGAGGACTGGGCACGCCGCCTGCGGTATGCCTGCTTTGAGCGGGTGCTGGCCGACGGGATAGATGCCGTCGCAACTGCCCATACTGGGAGTGACCAGGCCGAGACGCTGCTGTTCCGGCTGGCCAGAGGCACCGGCCTCCACGGCGCGGCGGGCATCCGGCCCAGCCGCCCGGGCTATCTGCGGCCTCTGCTCTGCCTGACGAGGGCCGACACCGAGGCTGTCTGCCGCGCCTGCGGCGAACGCTGGGTCACCGACGAGACCAATGACGCCGACGACTACGCCCGCAACCGTCTGCGCCACGGCGCACTGCCCGCCCTCTGCGGGGTCAACAGCGCCGCTGAGCACAATCTGGCCCGCTTCTGTGAGAAAGCCGCCAAGGCGGACGAATACTTCGCCCGGCAGGCGGATGCGCTGCTGGCTTCGGCCCGGGCAGCGGACGCAGAAAGCCTGCCCGGCGGGGCGGGATACGCCCTGCGCAGCGGCCAGCCCGTGTGGATGTCAGAGCCTTTGCGGCAGGCCGACCCGCTCATCCTCGACATGGCCCTCCACAGCCTTGTGGAGCCGGTGCGGGACGCGGAGGAAAAATATATCCGCCTGCTGGCCGACCTTGTGGAAAAGGGCAGCGGCGCGGTGCAGCTCACCGACGCCGTCCGCTTCTGCGCCCGGGACGGCGTGCTCTGGCGGGAGGAAGCCGATCAAAACACCCGCCGGCAGGGCGAAAAAGCGGACGATCCGAAATTTGAAGTATCCCTGCCGGAGGGCGGCGATTATCCGCTGCCCGGCGGCAGAACGCTGCATATCCGGGTAGTTTCGGCCCGTTTTGAAGAAAAAACACAGGGTGTTCATAAAAAAGACTTAAAAAATCAGGCAGATTATGCTAAAATAAACTCGATATGTCCTGTTCTGCGGCTGCGCTGCCGTCAGCCCGGCGACCGCTTCCGTCCGGTCGGGCGGGGGGTAGACCGGGAGCTGCGCAAATGGATGAACGAGGCGGGCATCCCGCCCCTGGAACGGGACACGCTGCCGCTGCTGGCGGCAGGCAGACAGGTGCTGTGGGTCTGCGGAGAGGGCTTTGCCGATGGGCTGGCCCCCGGGCCGGACACCGGGCAGCTGCTGCAGGTGGAACTAGAAAATTTTGGAGGAATCGAATCATGAGCATGCATGACGATATTTTGAAGGTCCTCGTTTCGGAAGAGGAGCTGAAAGCGAAAGTGGCTGAGCTGGGCGCTCAGATCAGCAAAGACTATGAGGGAAAAAACCTCGTCCTCGTCTCCATCCTCAAGGGCTCGGTGGTCTTTATGGCCGACCTGATGCGCGCTGTGAGCATCCCGTGCAGCATCGACTTCATGGTGGTGTCTAGCTACGGCGGCAACACCACCAGCACCGGCCTCGTCAAGATCATCAAGGATCTGGACGGCGACCTCTCCGGCAAGGACGTGCTCATCGTGGAGGACATCCTCGACACCGGCATCACCCTGTCGAACCTCGTGCCGATGCTCAAGATGCGCAACCCGAACTCGGTGAAGATCTGCACCATCCTCGACAAGCCCAGCCGCCGCAAGGCCGACATCGCCCCGGACTACGAGGGCTTCGCGGTGCCGGACGAGTTCGTGGTGGGCTACGGCCTCGACTACGACGAGAAGTACCGCAACCTGCCCTACATCGGCGTACTCAAACCCAGCGTCTACGAAAAGTAAGAAATAAAACCAGAACTGGAGTTGATCCTTTTGCAACCTAAGAGACCTCGTATCAATCCGCTCATCCTTGCACTGGCGCTGGCCGCCGTGCTGATGGTTTGGTCGGTGATGGGCAGCGGGTCGGGCAGCACCAGCGGCTCGACCATGAGCTACTCCACCGTCGTCCATTACTTTGAGCACAATCAGGTCACGGCCTTCACGCTGGACCGCAACACCAGCGTCATCACCCTGAACCTGAAGGAAGGCGACCTGCCCCTGCCGGACGTCTCCTCCACCCAGAGCACGGTGCAGTCTACCGGCGGTCTGCTGAGCGGGATGTTCTCCTCCTCGGAGTCCACCGGCGCAGTGCAGGAGGACGACGGCACCGTCACCGTCCGCTATAAGCTGCCCTATGCCTACGTTTTCATCGAGAACGTGGACAAGTATATCGAGTCCTACGACGCGGCGAATCCCGACGCGCCCATGGCCTACGACTACACCTCCCTCAAGGAGACCATCCCCTGGATGGAGATCATCTTCTATCTGGGGATGCTGGGCTGCACCGGCTTTTTGCTGTTCTCGATGATGCGGGGCGGCGTCGGCGGTGGCGGCGGCATCATGAATGTCGGCAAGGCCAAGGTCAAGGACGAGCACGAGAACAAGAAGACCGCTACCTTTGCCGATGTGGCCGGTGAAGACGAAGAGAAGGAAGAGCTGAAAGAGGTCGTGGAGTTCCTCAAGAGCCCCGACAAGTTCAACTCTCTGGGCGCACGCATCCCTCACGGCGTGCTGCTCGTCGGCCCTCCGGGTACCGGCAAGACCCTGCTGGCCCGCGCCTGCGCCGGTGAGGCCGGTGTGCCGTTCTACTCCATCTCCGGCTCTGACTTCGTCGAGATGTACGTCGGCGTCGGCGCATCCCGTGTGCGCGACCTCTTCGACAAGGCAAAAAAGACCATGCCCTGCATCATCTTCATTGATGAGATCGATGCTGTGGGCCGTCAGCGCGGTGCCGGTCTCGGCGGCGGTCACGACGAGCGCGAGCAGACCCTGAACCAGCTGCTGGTCGAGATGGACGGCTTCGAGGCCAACGATGGCGTCATCGTCATGGCGGCCACCAACCGTGCCGACATCCTCGATAAGGCCCTGCTCCGCCCGGGCCGCTTCGACCGTCAGGTCTACGTCGGCCTGCCCGACGTCAAGGGCCGCGAGGAGATCCTGAAGGTCCACACCAAGAACAAGCCCCTCGCCCCGGATGTCTCCCTCAAGGTCATCGCACAGCGCACCGCAGGCTTTGCGGGCGCTGACCTCGAGAACCTCGTCAACGAGGCCGCTCTGCTGGCCGCCCGCCGCAGCCGCAAGGCTATTACGATGGAGGACATCGAAGAGGCTTCCATGAAGGTCATGGCCGGCCCCGAGAAGAAGAGCCGGGTCGTTACCCCCGAAGAGAAAAAGCTCACCGCCTACCACGAGGCGGGCCACGCTGTGGCGGGCTTCTACTGCAAGCACCACCCCCGTGTGCATGAGATCACCATCATCCCCCGCGGTCAGGCCGGCGGCTACACCATGTATCTGCCCGAGAAAGACCGCAGCTACGTCACCAAGGGCGAGATGTTCGAGGACATCGTGTCCAGTCTGGGCGGCCGCGTAGCCGAGCAGCTGATCCTGGACGACATCTCCACCGGTGCGTCCAACGACCTGCAGCAGGCGACGAACATCGCCCGCCAGATGATCACCAAGTACGGCTTCTCCGAGCGCCTTGGCCCTGTGGTCTACGGCACCTCTCAGGAGGAGACCTTCCTGGGCCGCGACCTCGGTCAGGGCAAGGGCTACAGCGAGACCACCGCCGCTGAGATCGACAGCGAGATGCGGGACATCATCGACGAGGCCTACGAGACCTGCCGCCGCACCCTGACGGAGCATATCGACCAGCTCCATGCGCTGGCACAGGCCCTGATGGAGCGCGAGAAGCTGAACGAGAAGGAGTTCAACGCCGTGATGGCAGGCGAGACCCTGCCCCAGCGTGAGGACCCCGACGCAAAGCCCGCCGAGGCTCAGCCCGCTGTCCAGCCTGTGGAACAGGCCGAGACCGCAGAGGCTGCGGAGCCTGCCGAACCTGCTGAGGCAGTGGATGCCGCCCCGCAGGAAGCCCCGGCCCCCGAAACGCCGGATGAAGGCGAAGCTAACCAGTAAACCAAGAGAAAGGGGAGAGTGTTGTGGAGGAAAATTTTGAACCGGTCGCGCGGACACGGGCCAACTATTACACCCCGGGCAGCCCGGTGCAGTTCGTCTGCGTGGAGCTGCTCAAGGGCGAAGTCAGCGGCGAACACGCGGTCTGTCTGACCTTTAAGAACATTTCCCGCGTGACCCTGACGGCACTGGAGATCCACTTCAAGTGCAAGGGCGTGGACGGCGTCATCCTCTGTGAGGACGAGTTCGAGTACCGTGACCTTGCCGCAAAGCCCGGCGAGAGCTTCGGCATGGACGATGCCGTCTTTGTCACCCAGAAGGCCATCACCAGCGTGGACGTCACCCTGCGCAATGTCTACAGCGGCAGGAAGGTCGTCCACCTCGAGAGCATCAAGCGGGTGCGCCTGCCGGCCCCCCGCCGCCTGAGCGTCGAGATGCAGAAGGCCCTCGAAGCCCGGATGAACCGCACCGGCATGAAGTTCATGCCCCAGGTCTTCGAGAACGGCTGGTACTGCGCCTGCGGTGCCTTCCACCCGAAGGAAGAGGACACCGTCTACTGCTCCGAGTGCGGCAGTGACCGCATCCTTTTGCAGAACGCGCTGAACACCCTGCTGCAGCCGGAAGCCCCGGTGCGCCAGCCCGAGCCGCAGCCTGCGGCCCAGCCGGTACGCCCCGCCGCGCCTGCGGAGGAGCCCACCCGCATCGTGGGTGCAGCGCAGGAGGAAGCCACCCGTATCATCCCGCCCCGGGCGGCGGAGCCTGCGCCCGACTATGCGCCTGCCGCTGAGATGGACGCGACCCGCGTGGTGTCCCGCGCCCCGGAGCAGGAGGCGACCCGCGTCCTGTCCCGTCAGCCGGAGCCGGTGCGCCCGGCCAAGTCCTTTGCGCCGGACGAAGAGGTGGAGAAGTACGGCACCCGTGTGGTACCCTCGACTCCCGCCGCCGCGCCGTCCCGCCTGCAGGCAAAGCCGCTGGACGAGGAGGACGACTGCGAAGAGGAAGACCCCCGCGATAGCATCGCTGAGACGCTCATCCGCTGGGTGCCGCCCATCACCGCCATCGTGTGTGCGGGCATCGCCTTGTGCGGCTTCGTGTATTCTCAGTTCATGATGTAAAATAGGATGTACGGCGGAGGAGGCAGAGGCTTCCTCCGCTGTTTTGCTTGCGAAAAGGCTCTCCCTTTGGAAGAGCTGGCGCGGAGCGCCTGAGAGGGCAAGGATGTTCGCCGGGAGGCTTGGGCGCAGCGACAGCATCGCCTTGACCGAGGGGCTGCTTGTCGAGAGAGTTGAAAACGAGGAGAATTGTTATGTCAGAAGAATATCTGCAGGCCGCGTTTGAGATCAAAGCCGCCTGCGACGACATCAGCCGGAAGCTGCTGCGCTGGCACTGGGAGGAAAAGCCCGGCGCTCACAGCGTGGACGCCCTGCTGAAGCATCTGGCCCAGCGCCAGAAGGAGAGCCCCGACTACTACGAGCGCCTGCCGGAGCTGAATGGCCGCACCGGCTGGCAGCAGCTGGATACCACCCTCTGTATGCGCATCCTGCTGGACCCGGAAAAGGACGCCGCCCGGCCTCTGGACCTGCTGGGCAGTACGCCCCACCCGGCAGCGGCCCGCCGCGCCTGCAACGCGGTGCGGATGGCCCGCAACGAGGCTGCTCATGCCTCCGACAGGACCGCAGCCGCACAGGCGGCGATCCGGTTCAACGAGGCCGTGGAGGAGCTGGAAGCGGGCTATGAGGGAACGGCTCTGACCACCGGCGACCTCGAGAAGTATTACCGGATGGCGGAGGACTTTCTGTCCCGCTGCGGCGCGTCGGAGACCATCGAGCCTCAGAAGAAGGCTGAGGACGAAGCGCCCCGCCGTCAGAAGTCCCAGAAAAGCGGCAGCACATCCCGCAAGCGCCAGAGCGGCGGAAGCCGCACGACCTCGAAGGGGACATCCGGCCGCAGCCGGAACGCTTCCGGCCGGAACAGCCGCAGCCGCCAGAATATGCAGACCACGGCCCGCCGCAAGAAGCGTCAGCGCACCCAGAGCCGCGCTCTCACCGTGGTGCTGCTGGCCGTCGTCCTGCTGGGCCTGCTGGTCCGGGCCTGGACGATGGGGCTGATGAAGTGATACGCTCTACTGAGGTAGATCATGTGATGAAGTGACCAAAAAATAACGTACTATAATGATTAAATGTCACTTATGCAGCTTGCGTAAGTGAGGGTATCTGCGTAAGTGACTCACTTACGCAGCAGGAGTCACTTCGTCACCTTGCATAAGTGACTTTTTGGACGATGCTGCGTGTGAAAAGCGTCACTTCCTCAGATAACGCGCGGGTCTCAGAGAAAGTTCTCTGTAGTCCGACCTCTCCGTCAGCGCGGACGCGGCCAAAACTGCATACAATAGACCTATAACCGTTTATATGGGAAAGGAAACAGGCAATGGAGCTGAATTTTTATACCCTCTGCGTCCTCTATCTGGTCTACTCGTTCCTCGGCTGGGTGGCCGAGACGGTGGTGGCGACCATCAAGGGCCGCGCCTTCGTCAACCGCGGCGTGGCGTCCGGCCCGTTCTGCTTCGTCTACGGCACGGCGGCTGTGCTGATGGCGGTGGGCTTTGCCGACCTGCGCTCGACGCCGGTGGCCCTCTTCCTCGGCTGTGCGGCCAACGCCACCGTGGTGGAGTGGGTGACGGCCAAGCTGCTCGAGCGGATGCACCGCCGCCGCTGGTGGGACTACTCGGATAAAAAGTTCAATCTGGACGGCTACGTCTGCCTGCAGTACTCGGTGCTCTGGGGCCTGCTGGGCATGGCAAGCGTGCTGTGGGGCAACGTCCTGCTGCTGCGGCTCTGCGCCCTGCTGCCGGGCTGGCTGCTGCATATCGGCGTCTGGGCGGCGATGACGCTGGCCGTCCTCGACCAGCTGGGCACAGCGCTGGCCGTCAACCGGTACGCCGCCAGCCATCCGAGGCTGGAACAGCTCAACCTCGAGCTGGAAAAGCACTCGGACAAGCTGCGCCAGCGGCTCATCGCCCATGTGGAAAAGCGTATCCAGCGGGCTTACCCGACCATCGTCCGGCCCGAGCCGACTGCTCAGAAAGAAAAGGCTCTGAGCTTCGGCGACCTCGTCTGGCTCTTCGTCATCGGGGCTTTCCTCGGCGACGTGGTGGAGACGCTGTTCTGCCGGGTGACGGCGGGCGTCTGGATGAGCCGCTCGAGCCTTGTGTGGGGACCCTTCAGCGTGGTGTGGGGTCTGGCGCTGGTCATGGCGGCGGTCCTGCTGCGGGGCAGCGAGGAGCGGAGCGACCGCTCCATCTTCCTGTTCGGCTTCGTGATGGGCGGCGCGTATGAGTATATCTGCAGCGCCGTGGGTGAGCTGCTGTTCGGCGTCATCTTCTGGGACTACAGCGGCTTCAAGTTCAATCTGGGAGGCCGTGTCAACCTGCTCTACTGCTTCTTCTGGGGCATCGCGGCGGTGGTCTGGATCCGGTACGGCTACCCCCTCGTCGCAAAGCTGATGGCAAACCTGAAAAAGCACATCCTGCCCTGGATGACCGTGGCGCTGACGGTGTTCATGGCCGTGAACATGGGGCTTTCGGCACTGGCGCTGGCCCGGTACGACGCCCGCACCAGCGGCATCGCCCCGGCGAACCAGCTGGACGTCTTCCTCGACGAGCACTTTGACAACGCCCGGATGGAGCGGGTGTACCCCAACGCCAAAAAAACCGGCTGACCCGGCAGCCATAAACGCAAAAAAAGCACTGCACCCGCCCGCTTTTGGGGAGTGCAGTGCTTTTGGTTTGTTCAGCCCTTACTGAGCAGAAAAGACCTTTACCTCGTCCTTGTCCATAAAGGCGGCACCGGCAAAGCCTGCTGCTTCCAGCTGGCCCAGCTGCTTGCCCAGCTTCTTGCCCTGAGGCAGGACGGTGACGTTGTAGGTATCGCGCAGGGCAGCGGCCTTGCTCAGGACGGCGGTGAAGTCGGCGTCCTTGCCGTAGAGCAGTGCGATCTTCTGCTTTGCGCCGGGGATCTGATAGCCCTGCTCCAGCAGGATGCCGCAGACGCGCTCGAAGCCGATGGAGAAGCCGACTGCCGGCACCTGAGTGCCGAGGAACTTGCCCACCATGTTGTCATAGCGGCCGCCGCCGGCGACTGCGCCGCTGAACTGCGGGCAGGTGATCTCAAACACCATGCCGGTGTAGTAGCCCTGACCGCGCACGAGGCTGGGGCAGTAGGCCACCTGATAGCGGCCTGCGGCCATGGCGTTGGCGGCAGCGAGGACGTACTTGAGGTCGTCGGCGATGGCCGGGTCTGCGCAGCGGGCGGCCACGGCGTCCAGCGTCACCTCACCGGCGGCGATGAAGTCGGCCAGTGCGTTGACCGCGCTCTCGGGCAGCTGCTTCTCGAGAAGCTCGGCCTTCACGCCGTCGGCACCGATCTTATCCATCTTGTCGAAGGTGATGCAGACGGAATCCAGCGTGTCGGCGGCAAAGCCCATGCTCTCCAGCATCCCGCGGAGGATGCGGCGGTCGTTGATGTTGACGGTGAAGCCGTCGAAGCCGATGCCCAGCAGGGCGCGGGTGGTCACATCGATGAGCTCGACCTCGGCGTTGGGGCTCTCGTCGCCCAGAATGTCGATGTCGCACTGGACGAACTCGCGCAGACGGCCCTTCTGGGGGCGCTCGGCGCGGAAGACGCGGTCGGTCTGGATGACCTTGAAGGGGTGGGGGAGCTTGTCCTTGTTGGCGGCGTAGAAGCGGCTCAGGGGCAGGGTCAGATCATAGCGCAGGCCCATGTCGGAGAGCTCTTTCGGGTCGCCGGAGTTCAGGGCGGCGGTGAGCTTGTCGCCGCGCTTGAGCACCTTGAAGATGAGGTTCAGGTTGTCGCCGCCGTCGGACTTGTCGAGGTTCTCCATATCCTCCAGCATGGGGGTGGAGATGCGCTCGAAGCCGGATGCGCGGTAAGTCTCGAGAATTTTGCCCTGAATGTAGTCGCGCAGGGTCTGCTCGTTGGGCAGAAGGTCGCGCATACCTTTTAAGGCCTGAGTTTTCATAAGATAGTCCTCTTTCTGTATAGCCCTCTCAGTCGCTGACGCGACAGCTCCCCCAGAGGGGGAGCCACTGGCGTGTCGGCAAGGCCTGTGCGGGACGCACAAGCTCACTTGAACCGGAAACGGAAGTGCCCCGGGGTCAGGGCACACGACAGCGAAACAGGAGAGATGATTTTTGCGATACGCTTTTAATTATAAAGGATACCGTCTTTTTGTCAATCGAAAAGGACACACTATTCTCTGAGGTGATGCATGAAATGCAGAAAACAAGACCCTGGGCCATCCTGGCGGCGGGCGCGGCCATCCAAGTATTGACAGGCCTGCCCGCCGCATGGGGCGTGTTTCAAAGACCCGTCATGGAGGAATACAGCCTCAGCGAGCAGGGGGCAGGCTATGCCTTCGGGGTGCTCATCGCATTTTTCGGCATCGGGTGCGTCATCGGCGGCTTTCTGCAGGATAAGCACGGTCCCCGCTTTGCGGCTTTGTGGGGGACGGGCCTGCTCTGCGGAGGATTCTTCGCGGCGGCGGCCCTCCCGGCAGAGAAGGGGAGGGCGTTTTTCGGGGTGTTCAGCATCCCGGCAGGGCTCGGCACGGCCTTTCTCTATCCGTCCATCCAGTCCTGCGCCCAGAAGTGGTACAAGGGCCGGAAGGGCCTCGCCACCGGCGTCATCGGGGGCGCAGTGGGGTTGAGCGGAGCGTTCCTGACCGTCTTCGTCCGCACGGCGCTGCGGGGCTTCGGGCCGGTGCAGGGCATCCGGGGCGCGTTCTGGGCGCTGGGTGCGCTGACCCTGCCGGTCTGCCTCGCGGGCAGTGCATTGCTGACCGACCCGCCGCCCGAAAAGCCTCAGCCCAGCCGGCAGGGAAAGGCTAAGGCCGCGCCGCCCCTCGACCTCTCGCCCCGGCAGATGCTTGGCACGCGGCAGTACTGGCTCTGCGCCGGAGCGGTCTGCTTTTCCACCCCGGCGGTGCTGCTGTTCAGCCCCATCATCCTGAAGCTTGGGATGGAGCGGGGGCTGGACGAGAGCGCCGCCCTCTGGGCCGTGGTGCTGGGCAGCGTGGGCAGTGCGGCCGGGCGGCTGCTGATGCCCCTGCTCAGCGACAAGATCGGCCGCCGCCCCACCGACCTCATCCTCTTCGGCGTGTCGCTGGGGCTTTCGGCGGCGTTCCTCTTTGCCCGGGGGTGGGCCGTCGTGGCAGTGTATGCGGGGCTGACGTTCTGCTACTCGGCGCTGGCGGCGGTGCTGCCCGCCCTCTCCACCGATCTGTTCGGCCTGCCCCACGCCGGGGTGAACTACGGCTTTCTGGCGCTGGGCCAGAGCGTGGGAAGCCTTTTGTTCCCCTGCATCGCTGATTTCTGGGGATTCGAGCAGGGGCGGCACATTCTCGCCATCGCGGGCGCGGCGGCGGGCTTCGCCTGCATCTGGGCTGTCACGCCGGTGCGGCGGGAGCCGCAGAAAAAACCGAATTGAGAAGTTGCGCTCCTGCGCAGAAAAACGAAAATGACAAAAAGATTGCGAAAAATTTGTCAGAAATGACTTGCAAATTGGGCCAACGTCCTCTATAATAAAACTGTGCGTGGTAGTACCGGGAGAGGCGCTGAAAAGAGAGCGGCGTGGCCCGGTCAATGCAAGGCGGCAGGGGAGAGAAGCTTCTGCCGCACGGCATCAATTTGTCAAAAGGAGAGTATGATTATGACCTATTCGCAGCAAGTACAGAATATGT
>ERZ1106935.722-NODE-722-length-35663-cov-4.560127_pt1 | contig 35663 bp, 27 predicted proteins | sample MGYA00403666_ERZ1106935 | MGnify/ENA primary metagenome ERZ1106935 (study PRJEB35170, sample SAMEA104062452) | human gut metagenome | biome: human gut; feature: human-associated habitat; material: faeces | place: Denmark | collected 2012-11-20 ... | reverse complement strand
CTTCATTTTAGATATTTAACCTGTCTACTTGACAGGGGGCATATCAATAACCGAAATCCCTGTTTTTATTATATTAATTCTTCTTATATTGTTATATCTTCTTAGAAAAGACTCTTAACAGTATTAACTACATTCTCTACTGTGAATCCAAAATGCTCGAATAACTGGTTAGCCGGACCTGAAGCTCCGAAGCCCTTCATGCAGATTACCTTTCCGTCAAGTCCTACATATCTGTACCAGCCGAAATCTGAAAGTGCCTCAACTGCAACTCTCTTTCTTACACTCTTAGGAAGGACTGATTCCTTGTATTCCTCTGACTGCTTCTCGAATACGTCCATAGATGGCATACTAACTACTCTTACATCTATTCCTGCATTCTTAAGCTCTGCCTTTGCAGATACAGCCAGGTTAACTTCAGAACCACTTGCAATAATAATTCCATCTGGAGTCTCTTTATCAGAATCCTCAAGAATATATGCACCCTTGAGTGCTTCCTTAGATGAACCTGCCATCTGTGGAAGATTCTGTCTTGTAAGAACTAATGCTGTTGGCTCATCCTTAGATTCAATAGCATATTCCCATGCAAGTGCTGTCTCTGTTCTGTCACATGGTCTGAATACTGTGAAGTCAGGCATTGAACGGAATGCTGCAAGCTGCTCAATTGGCTCATGTGTAGGTCCGTCCTCACCAACTCCGATACTGTCATGTGTAAATACATATATAAGTGGCAGTTTCATAAGTGATGTAAGTCTTGCCATTGGCTTTGTATAATCACTGAATACGAAGAATGTTGCAACGAATGGTCTTAATCCACCGTGAAGTGCAAGTCCATTACCAATTGCTGCCATAGCCTGCTCTCTTACACCAAAATGAAGGTTAGTTCCTGCATAATTCTCTTTAGAGAAATCACCTGCATCCTTCATATTAGTCTTATTAGATGGTGCTAAATCTGCTGAACCACCGATAAGGTTAGGCATTACATTCTTAATCATATTAAGAATTGTTCCACTTGAACTTCTTGTTGCTTCTGCCTTCTCAGGCTTTGCAAGATATTCTTCTGAATTGAATAAATCGGACATATCACAGCCATTGTAATACTTATCCCAGAGTTCTTTCATCTCAGGGAACTTCTCGCAATACTCTGCAAAAAGCTTATTCCATTCTTCTTCTGGCTTAGCCATTCTTGCAGCTATCTCTTTATAATGGTCATATACTTCCTGTGGTACTTCAAAATCACCCTTGCATGGCCAGTTAAGATTTTCCTTAAGTGCTGCAACATTATCAATACCAAGAGGCTCACCGTGTGCGCTTGCCTTACCCTGCTTTGCAGGACAGCCGTATCCGATAAGTGTATTAACCTTGATAAGTGAAGGTCTTTCCTTATCAGCCTTAGCCTCCTCAATAGCTTTACCGATAGCTTCAATATCATTGCCATCAGCAACCTCGATTGTCTGGAAGCCAAATGCTTCAAATCTCTTCATTACATTTTCTGTAAATGCAATATCTGTGCTTCCCTCAATTGATATGTTGTTAGAATCATAGAATACAATAAGCTTTGAAAGACCTAATGTTCCTGCAAGTGAGAAACACTCTGATGAAATACCTTCCATCATACATCCGTCTCCACCAAGTACATATGTGTAATGGTCAACTACATTGTATCCATCTTTATTGAATACTGACGCAAGATGTGCTTCTGCCATAGCCATACCTACTGCCATAGCCATACCCTGTCCAAGAGGTCCTGTTGTTGCTTCAACACCAACTGTATGACCATATTCCGGATGTCCAGGTGTCTTAGAACCCATCTGTCTGAAATTCTTTACATCATCTAATGAAAGATTACCAATTCCAAGTAAATGGAACAATGAATAAAGAAGCATTGAACCATGTCCTCCAGAAAGAACGAATCTGTCTCTGTTCTCCCATTCTGGATCAGCCGGGTTGTAATTCATATGGTTAGTCCATAATTCATAAGCTGTTGGTGCAGTTCCAAGTGGAAGTCCAGGATGTCCTGAATTAGCCTTCTGGATTGCATCTGCTGACAATACCCTGATTGCATTAATTGACATTTCATCGATGTTAGTCATAGTTTCCTCCCTGTGTAAGCACATCTGTGCATAATATTATAAGTTATCTGTCTTTAAAATCTGCCTCTGTCAAGAATATAACATCACCATTCTCGCTTCTCTTCTTCTTAAGTCCGCCAAAGAATCTTCTTGATGCTCTTCTTTCAGAGTTGACAATTGCCTGATTGATTATTTCCTTGATATCATCAAGTTTAATATTATCATTCACGTTATGAAGTTTGTCAATCTTAAGATACAGTTCCAGTAATGCATCATCATCAACCTCATACTGTCTCTTTCTTGCGAATCTCTTCGCCATCTCAACAAGCTCATTAACTGTGTACTGCTTAAGAACAATTCTGTGATTGAATGTCTTGGTAAGCTCAGGATTAAAATTGATAAGAACATTCATGTCTGTATCTGAATCTTCAAATATGACAATCATTCTTCCTGTATCCTGTTCAAGACAGTTAAGCAGTTCATTAATTCTCTTAGGCTGGATTGTTCCTGCGCCTTCAACGATAAGAGCTGTTCCCTTAAGTCTTCCCATTGCCTTGGCAATACCTCTCTGGTTAATACTCTCTCCTGATGTCTTAGCAATCTTCTTTGGCTGGTCTGGATATAAAGTATTAATAGCTCTTATTATAGTTCTTGCAAGGTCTGTCTTATCAGAACTTGAATTACCAGAAATAAGAATATTTCCTGATGCTGATGAATTCATCTGCATTTCATCGTCAATTGTATCGAAAAGATCAGCTAACTGTTCCTCAAGTCCTGGCATATCTCTGTACTTTCTGAATATCTTTGCCAGCTCTCCTGTAAGCTTCTTCTCTATCTGCTCAGTTTCTTCAATCTCTTCTTCCATAGTCAATGGCTGTTCTTCTTCCTGTCTGGTGAATGGAATTACTGTTTCTTCCGGCTCAACACCTGCAGCTACCTCATCTAGTACAACAGCCTCCTCACCTTCTTCTTTATTGTCTTTATTATCAATATCTTCATTCATAATTGAATTGATATCTGAAATCATTGATTCTGACACAGTTGGTATCTGTGCTGTAACTAAAGGAATATCTTCATTCTCTATAGCAGTTGCTGCCTGCTCTAGTCTCGCTGCAGCCTTACCTGTTCTTATTGCAAGATCCATTCTCGCTGAATCAACTGCCATCTGTGCAAGAGCTGCTCTCTTTGCTTCTTCCTTATCAATCTCCTTACCATCAGCCAGTGCTTCTGCTTTCTTCTGCTCTACAAGCTTTTCATAAGCTGCACTTTTCTCGTCTTTCTCATCAAGATAACGCTCAAGCTCTGACTTTGAGAATTCCTTAGTATCCTGCTTGCCATACTTTTCTTCTCTTACAGACTGCATCCACTCTGTTATATCCATCTGGCCTTCAATCTGGTCATCATCTTCCTGAGCTTCTGTATCATCATTAACAACCTGTTCAGTTACAGGAGCCGGAGTCTTAACCTCCTTTGCAGGCTGTTCTTCCTTATTCTTAGAAGCTGGTACAAATGTCTTAACATCGTCATCTTCTTCATCATCACCGAACAAGTCACTCATCTTGGCAGCAAGCTCTTCCTGAAGATTTCTTGTATCATATAAGTTGTTATATTCAGGTACAGGGACATTAATATCTATATTCTCTGCTTCCTTATTGATTCTTTCCTCAGCTTCTTTTCTCTGCTCAGCTTCGTCTTCTTTATTGATCTGCTCATAGTTATCAGCTAACTTCTGCTTTGCATTCTCAATAAGCTCCTTAAGTGAGACATTTGCCTTATTAATCTCGCTTGAGAAATTCTTCTCTCCATCTTTGCTAAGTGTCTCAGAAACCTCTGGCTTCTCCACCTGAGGAGTCTCTATCTTAGACATAACAACAGAGCTGTCCTTAGTATCATCAGCATCTTCATCCTTATTCAGAGCTTTCATTAAAAATGCTTTGATATCATCATTCTGGTCATTCTGTACAAGGTCTATTGAAAGAGGTCCTTCCTCCTGTTCCTTAGCAAACTCAGGAACATTCAGACTTACCTCTGGCACTGGCTGTTTACCAGTTGATTTCTGTTCTTTCTCATCTTCTTCACGGAAAACATCTTCAACTTCATCTCTCTTAAGATTAGCAAGTTCCTTCTGCTTTGCAAAAAGCTCTTCCTTAGTTGCCTCTATATCTTCCTTTCTTTTTCTTACATCTTCTAAGATACCTTTCTGTGTCTTAGTAAGAACAACACCAAGCTTTTCCTTTAACTGTACTGCTTTCTCAACGTATATACCATCCTGAAACCACAGAACGATATTATCACATGTCTTAATACATTCTTCTTTTCTTCCAGTCTTATAATACAGCTTTGCAAGCTCATACATATACTTCTCATCAATCTCATGCTCCCTGTAATCCTCTAAGATTCCTACAAGTTCATTATCTGATGCATTCTGTGCCTTTCTAAGGTCATAATACAGGATAAATCTGCTCACATCATGCTGTGAAGATTTGCTGTATTCTTCATAAAGCTCGTTAGCATTATCAAAATCTCCAACTTTAATAAAGAATTCAGTAAGCTTATAAACCAGCTTTCTTCCGCCAAGGTTTCTGTTATAAGCAAGAATTGCCATGTCTCTTGCTTCTTCATAGTCCCCGACTGCTTCCTGTACATTAATGGCTGTGGCAAGTGCCTGCCAGTCTTTAATCTTAGTCCAGTTAATATCCTTAGCTATGGCTGCCGCTTCTGTGTATTCCTTTTTCGCTGCCAGCTTCTTAATCTGGTCTATCTTAATTCCTAATTCGTATTTATTCATGATTATATATTCCTCATTCCAATGCTTACTTGATGAATGTTGTGAATAATTTATTTATCGCATTTTACAACTCATTAAAGTTTAGCACAGCCTAAGTTCATTGTAAACCAAGTTCACAGAATTGTTACAAATATGTTACAAAAAATCAAATGTAGCCTGTTCGTAATCCATTCTCGTGTATTCCAATTCTGATTCCTTCGTGCTGCTGTAATAATCAACAACCACAGTCTGCTGCCTTGAATCTACCAGCTTCTGACCTAGTATGTAATTAACATCGAATCTTCCTGTAATAGCAGGAGTTGCACCTCTTGCCGGAACAATAAGCTGGACATGATTAGTTGCAAGCAGCTTGAATATTGGCTCCCATATGTATATATCCTTTGCCGCACCGAATGGGTTATCTATGAATATTGTCTTACCCTCAACACCTTCATTACCTGAAGAATTCATATTAGATATGTAGTTGATAATCGCAATAAGGAACTGGATATATATACCCTGTGACTGTCCTGTTGAGCCAACCGCTTCCTCATATCTTAAATAACGGCTCTGGTCCTTGATCCTCTCTCTCTTATACAGATTAATTCTGATTGAATTCATATCTGTGACAATAACTGAGAAAAGTCTCTTCCATGACAGTCTGTTTCTTATATACTTGAGTCTTTCCGCAGGCTCTTTAAAACTTTCCGCCATAAAAACAGTTTCATCAATATATTCAGACATCTTTTCCTTATATAATTCTTCCTTTATATAAGGAATCTGCAAACTGATTATTGCAATCTGTTCTCCGTCAAGATTGATATTAGACAACTGTGGCAGACGGTCAAGCTCAGTCTTAATATTACTGCATGTCTGGATACAACGATTTTCAAAGTTATCCTTAATCATCTGCATATCCTCTATACCCTTGGCAATGCGGTCTTTTTCTAACTGTATAAATGTGTTCGTCTCATTTAACGATTCAATCATACTTCTGGTCTTAGCCACATTTTCAGGAACATTAAGTGATATCCTTACTTCATCAGCAAGCTCGACTGCATTAAATCCGTTAAGCAGGTCAATAAGCTTAGATTTATTCTTATTAAATTCATCAACCTTCTTATACTCTAATCTGGTAATTGAAGCATATTCTTTATGAACAGCCTCATATTCTGTAAGATTAGCTGTAATTCCTTGTGCATCCTCAGGACGGAATTCTTCTGGAACATGCATGCCCGCATCAGACACGATTCTTTCAAGGTCTTTTCTGCATACAAGAATATCTTTTAATGAATCAGACATCTGTCTGCGTGTCTTTTCCTGAACCTTGGTGTTATCCTCTAACTTCTTAATAAGTACCTTGTGCTGTGTAATGAATTCATCCGGGTCATCGCATGGGAATTCATTAAAGCTTCCATAATTATTCTCAATCTGGTTAATACCATGTGCGATACTTCCCTCAAGTCTGTTAAGAAGTGCTTCCTGTGACTCAAGCTCTTCCCTTACAGAATCACTGCTCTTCACAAGATTATTAAGAGCATCCTTGGCATTCCTTAACTGCTGTGAACCTGCTGCCATAATCTCACCGGCTTCATACTTTGCCTTAATATCGTCAAATGTATAACCTCTGTACTCTATTGCATCACGACATTTGTTCATAGATGCAGACAGATGGTTCATCAGCGCCTGCTTATCTGCAAAGTCACTGTTCTTCTGTGAAAGTGCTGTCTTTAATCCGGTGAATCTGCTCTCTATTTCATCCTTATCAAGACGGTATGTATCGTCATCGATTTCTATTGAAACATTTTCATCATAATAAGGTGCGTACTGCTCCTCCCATGACTTAATGATTTCATCATATGCCTTTCTTGTACTGTCCTCGAAATCTCTCGCGGTATCATACTCAGAATTAGCAGAAGCTGCTGCCTCCTCGCACTCATATATGCGGTTTCTTGCACTGTCCACATCAGCCTTCAGTCCCTTTAAGCGCTCATACTTTTTATCTATAGAAGTATTCATCTCCATAATACGCGAGAGCAGGCTGCATGCTGTTTCCTTCTCTTCTATATCATCTCTTGTCTGTGCGAGGTTCCTTGAAAGCTGCTCTTTAACCTCATTTAACACACTTCTCTTTTTCTCAGCCTCAATAATTGCAGCCTCGCTGTCAGCAATCTTTAATCTGATTGCTTCTGCCTCGGACGCATCCACCTTTCCAGACACAGCATTATATACAAGTGCAAATGTATAATCATTCCACACAAGCTCCATTCTGTCGGCCAGCTTTCCTGCCTGCGCCTTATGCGACTCAAGCTCCTCCTGTGCAAGCTTAATCTGTGTCTCAAGCTTTGCCTCATCACGCAGGAACGACATATCCTTTAATGCGAATACAATCAGATCTTTGTTAATCTCTAACTTAGTATCAATAAGCACCTGCTCGCTTATAACAGGATAAGCAGCCGCACCCTTGCCAAAATCCTTAAGCATCTCATCTGCTTTGATTCTCTCGAAATCGTTCTTTATTATAAATGCGTACTCAACGAAAGGTGTTCTCTTTAATACATCTCTTTTCTGTCCTGCATTCAGGGCTGCGAACCACTCATGACCCTCAACAACATCTGAACCATACTGGCTCTCAAGGTATTCCTTAAGCCTGTCTCTTTCAGAACTCTTACAGATATATGTTCCCTTTCTTGCATTGTCAATAAAGCTATCAAGTTCCTGGGCTGCCTTACACTCTTCTGTATATTCACTGCGCATCTTCTGGTAAGTCTCAAGAATAACCGAAAGCATTGCCTCGTCATTATCTGCACTGTATATTTCACGGATTTTGCCCATGCGCTCGTTATCAGCATTTCCAGCTTCATCAGCCTTTTCAAGCTTTTCTGACTGCTCTGTAAATATATCAATAAGTGCTTTATTGGCAGATATTGTCTCATTAAGTGACATTAACTGCTGCTGCACATCATTGAATTTTTCGGACATTCTTGTCTCTTCATTCTTTAACAGTTCTTTATCCCTGAATGACTTATCATATTCTTCAGACGCATTTTCACATACGACAGTTCCTGCCTCTGATAAAGATGCTCCAAGCTGTGCCTGTAATTCCTGTATCTCATTCTCAAGATTATCAGAAAGACTACCAAGACCTGCCGCCTCTTTGTCAGCATTTCTAAGGTTATCCTTAGACTCTGATAATCTGACTTCCAGAGCCTTAACACGGTTAGCTGCTATATCAAGCTTTTCCTTAAGTCTTCTGGTCTCTGTCTCATAGAATTTTCTGTAACCTGCAGCAAGTATCTTTAACTCTGCTGTTATATCCGTATCTTCTCTTAATCTGTTATCTATCGCAATCTGAAGTCCTTTATAAGACTTCTCGTATTCTGCATAATCTTTATAATCACCCGCAGACTCCATCAAAGAAAGCTTTCCTCTTGCCTCTTCAATTGCAGCGTTCTTGAGTTCAAGTGCCTTTCTTGTCTCATTAACAAGGCTCTCAACTCCTGCCATCGAATTCTTTTCAGACATAACCTCTGCAACTGCTATAGCTTCCTTCTCGTGTGCAAGCTCATCATACATCTTAGTGATAAGGTCATCCTGACTCTTAAGTTCCTTATCCTTCTTATCACTTTCCCGCATAGCAACAAGAAGCAGGTCATATAGCTGCTTCTCTATTTCTTCTTTTCTGTTGTAAAATGCTTCATATGTCGACAGATATTCTTTAAAACTGTCGATAGCTGCAATCTGGCTGTCATATGCTCCAAGCTGTGAGTGTTTCTTTGAAAGCTCCACTAACTTGTCCTTAATATCCATAAGAGTCTGCGCCATCATGCCCTCGTCATTGTCAACTGACAGCTTGTTATTGAAGGATTTCTGGATAATCTCTTCTATAAGCAGATCCTCAACAACCTTACGGCTTGTCTTATAATTTGACTCGAAATATGTTCTTACATGTCCCTCTGTCTTGTTAATTCCACGCACAATTTCCCATGCACTCTCATATATTCCGTAGTTGCTTATGAAGCTCTGGTAATCACCTTTTCTGTCAAATATCTTAACAACATATTTGTACCCTCCCTTCTCAATGTCACGAAGATAAGCCTTAAGTCCGTTATATGTAATTCTCTCTCCATTACTTACAAGTGGAAGATTCTTAATGTCGTTATCGCCAAATTCCCTGTAGAATATGCAGTAATTAAAGTATTCAACACTTGCTGTCGGTGCAGCTGTCTGTTCCTGTCCATCCTGATTCTCATCGTCTGTGCCTCTTCCCTTTCTTGCACAGAAACCAGTTGTCATGAACCTGAAACCATCCTTCTGATAACATGGATCTAACTTCCACTCAACCAAAGAATGAATACATGTATTACCGCTTCCCTGTCTGAAAAGCTTCTCAATAGGCTGCTTGTCATCAAGTGTGCAGTTAGGAAGCATATTCTGCATAAGAAGCAGCATAAGCAGACTCTTACCACCTCCATTGGCAAGGTCATATATAGTATTCTGGCAGTTGAAACGCATCACGAAATCGTCGTACACCTGTGTACCGAAATTATATTTAACATTATTAACTCTGATTCTGTTAATCTGTGGCATCGCGTCCTCCATTCATAAGTTCGGCAAATCGTCCTCTGTAATCATCAAAATAATTCTCTATAAGACTTCTGAATCTGTCTGTCGGATAATATCTGTCCTGACTCTCAACTAAAAGTTCCTGCGCAACGCAGAAATTAAGCACAAGCTTTACCATACCCGACTTTGAATTTCTTGCTGCTCTCGCTCCTGTCTGATCCTCTACTGTTGTCACCGGAAGCTCGTCCCATGTAAGTGCTATCTGCTTAAAGCTGTTCTCCTCAACCTCATCAAGCACAAGCCCTGTGCTCTTATCGACAATACCACCTGTTGTCTTATCAACATTTTTAATGATGTCCTCAAGTCTTATGAACTCAGCATAAGTTGAACTCATTGTATCTGAATAAAACTCTGTTATTATGTTGTAGATTATGAAATACGCAAGATATAATTCTTTATTAACTCTTAATCCAAGTACATTTCTTAATTCCTCGTTGGAATATCCAAACACCCTGTTATTATCACCTGCACTCACATACAGACCATTGTTATATTCATATATGTTAAGATTAAGTTTCTTAAGTGACATATGAACGATGTCATACACTTCTGCATTATTATTGTATTCCTGATAAAGAGCTGCATTCTCGCCCCTCTCAGACACATTTTCCCCTGTGATAAGCTTGGAAACTATGTCCAGCGCCTTATCTAGATTTCTATTCTCCATGTGCTTCCTTTCGTACCAATTCAACATCTGCCATCATACAGTTATCCGACAATATAACCTGCCCGCCAAGCCCTTTTCTTATTGCAAATGTAAAGCTTTCCGTATCTTTAAAGCCTTCCCCTAAGTATGCATCAAGAAATGTATCTTCTCCCGCATCACCGCCAAGCTGGTACTCATCCTTCTGGCACAGATTAACAAAGAAAGAGAAGAAATCTGCATTTCTTAAAATCTGCTCACCATACGCCCTCTTCATTGCATCTGCAAACTGACCGAGTGTTATAATGTCCGATTTTTTCAAACACACAATGAGATTTTTCATAAGGAATACATAATTATCCTTAATTCTCTTTTCTTCAATCTCATCTTCGAATTCAATATCTTCCGGTCTTTCATTGCTTATAAGCTCTTTCTCCTCATATCTTGGAGGCTTCACCATAAGCGCATCATCAATGCTTATCAGGTCAAATGTCTTTCTTATGTTCGGCTTTAGAAGCGGACTTAACATTGTGACTAATATATCTGCATTGTCCCTCTTAATCATATCTGAAAGTGCCGATGTGAAATCCATATGGCTTCTTAATCTGCCAAGCTTGGCGCGTCTTACTGCGTCATCGGTCATCTTCTGCATTTCTGTACAATCCTTTAACAGCTCGCTGTGCCTGTTCATTGCCTGCTTAAGCTGAGTCTCAAGACTGTATATTTCGTTCATCGTCCTGTAATAGCCTTCGCCTGTGCTGCCCGATGCATTAAGCTTCTCAATTGATTTTGCAATAAGGTCACGGTTCTTCTTAAAAAGCTTTTCTTCATCATCAAACCATTTCATTCCTGTCTTGACGAATTCCTCATAAGCCTCTATTCCTGCAAATACATCGCCCGACAGAATTGTCAGCACTTCATTCTTCTTTAACTTAAGACGGTTGACCTCTTCGTTGATTCTTTCAACTACTTCAACTCCGCCACGGAAGTTCTGTGAATTAATCATTTTTTCAAGAAGAAGCTGGGATACGCTTATCCTGCTCTCGTCCTTGATTTCCTTGGTATCAAGATAGAATTCAATAGCATCAGGGCTTATCGAATACCACACGGTATTGTCTCTTATCGAACTCTCGATTATCTTCATTCTTGATACTCTCTTTTTCCTGTCCACCGGATCAAAATACGAGAATTCAAATGGCCTGCCATCATTCTTTATCTTGTCAAATATATAATCAGCAATCTCCTTGCTGTCCTGTTCATTCAAATCAAGCCCGAAATCTCTCTTAAGTATCAGCCTTAAGAAATCGAGATATTCGGGATATGTAACATCCTTTTCCTTAAAATTATTCTCCTCTATAAAGAAACGGAGAACCGCCATAACTATATAGCCCATATCAAGGATTTCGTATTTGCCATCCTTGAAATTAGAAAATGATGTGTCTATCAGTCTGAAGAAAGGATAATATTTCTTCAGATTAAGCATTCGTTCACGGTGATCCGATATGATATCACCTGTCATATTCTCTGCCATAGTATTCTTCATTTCTGCGCACGCATTTTACACATATTGTCTTAACGCCCGGTGCGCCAGGGCATTAAGCTTAAAGCTTGGTTCTTCACCAAATTTAAAGCTCGGTTCTTCCGTCCAGCGCTCTTAAAAGTGTAACCTCATCGATATATTCAAGATCGCCGCCGACAGGAACTCCGCTTGCAATTCTTGTCACCTTAATTCCTGTTGGCTTTATCATTTTGCTTATGTACATTGCTGTTGTCTCACCCTCCAGATTGGAATTAGTTGCGATAATAACCTCGTCAACATCTCCCTGAAGCCTTACCATAAGCTCCTTTAACCTGATATCAGCCGGTCCGATTCCAAGCATCGGGCTTATTGCTCCATGAAGAACATGATATACGCCCTCGTACTTTCCTGTCTTTTCATATGCCGCCATATCTCTTGTATGTTCAACTACCATAATTGTCTTATGGTCTCTTTTCTGGTCGCGGCATATCGGACACAGTTCTTCATCTGTAAGTGTAAAACACTCCTTACAGTAGTGAATATTCTGCTTTGCATCAATCATTGTGTCTGCAAGGCTCTTAACCTCAGACTCAGGCATGTTTATAATGTGAAATGCCAGGCGCTGGGCGCTCTTCGCCCCAACCCCTGGTAATCTCGACAATTCTTCAATTAATCTGTTAATATGACCACTGTAGATGTCCATTAGAATAAGCCTCCGCCTAATCCTCCAAGTCCTCCAGTAATCTTAGCCATCTGTGCCTGTGACTCTTCTTCGCATTTTCTTAAAGCTTCATTAGTAGCTGCTACGATTAAATCCTCAAGCATCTCTACATCATCTGGATCAACTGCTTCAGGGTCAATCTTAACCTTAGATACTTCTCTCTTACCTGTAACAGTTACCTCAACTACTCCGCCGCCTGCTGTCGCACTGAATTCCTTATTCTCAAGCTCTGCCTGCTGCTCCTCCATCTGACGCTGCATTCTCTGTGCCTGCTTCATCAGATTATTCATATTACCAGGCATTCCTCCTGGAAAACCACCTCTTTTAGCCATTATATAAGTTCCTCCTTATCATCTACTTCTATATCTATGCCTACGAGTTCCTTAAGATCCACGAATCTGCTGTGGAAATCCTCATCATCGTTAAGCTTAGTCACTTTAATTGAAACCCTTACTCCTGTTCTCTCCTCAATTACATTCTCTATGCTCTCCATAACTTCCTGTCTGCTGAGTGAATTATAGGCACTAAGTGATTCTACCATAATTTCAAGACTAATTCCATCTTCTGCTAATGTAACATGTGCAGCCTGTAAAAATGTCTGATTAACCGGATCATCTATCGTTGCAATGATATCCTTCCAGCCTGCCGCAATTGCCTTAACATCTTCCGGAACAGCGTCATATACACGCTTAACTACAGGCTTCTTTGGAGTCTGCTGCTGTACTGCTGCCTGGCCTCCCGCAGCACCTGCATTTACAAGTCTGCCGCTTTTAATATCATCAAGTACTTTCTGTAACTGCCCTTCAAGCATTGTCACACGGCTTACAACATCGCCGATATCCTGACTGTTATCCATTGCCGGGCGCATCAGCTTTATAAATGTTATCTCTGTCTTAACTCTCTTCTGTGTAGAGAACTTCAGGTCATTTGATAATTCTGACAACACTCTTATATAGTACATAAGTGTATCTATATCAACATTCTGTGCATCCTTCTTCAGGTCTTCAAGATTATCTGCCGATACTTCTATTACATCTTCAATTCTTTCTGCATCTTTAGTTGTCTTAATAAGAAGCAGATTTCTAAGATACCATATAAAATCTGTAACAAACTGTGAAAGGTCTCTTCCCTGCATTATCAAATCTTCCATAAGTGACATGCACACGGCAACATCTCCTGACAGAATTGTTGAAAGCATTTTACTAAATACCGCCGTGTCAACTGCCCCAAGTACATCTAATACATTTTCATACTTAAGGTCTTTTCCCAGATAGAATGCCAGACACTGGTCTAACAGACTTAACGCATCTCGCATAGAACCATCTGCAGCTTTGGCAACATATTTTATTGCCTTGTCCTCTACATTCAGCCCCTCCGCCTTCATAAGTTCTGACAGTCTTGCGGCAATTGTCTCTATTGTTATCCTGTGGAAGTCATATCTCTGACATCTTGAAAGGATTGTAATAGGAATCTTTGCCACTTCTGTAGTAGCCAGTATAAATATTACATATGCAGGAGGTTCTTCCAATGTCTTTAACAATGCATTGAACGCTCCTATTGAAAGCATATGAACCTCATCAATTATATAGACTTTGAATCTTCCTTCTGTCGGTGAGTACTGTACTTCTTCTCTTATCTGTCTTATATTATCGACACCATTGTTAGATGCCGCATCTATCTCTATTACATTCATGCTTGTTCCAGCCGCAATCGCCTTGCATGTCGGGCACTCTCCACAAGGGTTGCCGTCAACCGGATGCTCACAATTAACTGCCTTCGCAAATATCTTGGCAACTGATGTCTTACCAGTTCCTCTCGTTCCGCAGAACAGATATGCATGGCCTATTCTGTCTGCATTAATCTGATTTCGCAGAGTTGTTACTATTGTATCCTGTCCTTTGACATCATTGAAATTGTCTGGACGCCATTTTCTGTATAAAGCCTGATATGACATGGTTACCTCCCTCTGCGCTGTCTTTACTTTCGCAGCCCTTAACCTCATGCGTAAAACCATCCGCCTCCGGCGTCTGCCGCTGCTTCGCAGCTTATGTTTTACTTATGTCGGTTAAGTTCCTGCTTCGCAGGATAATTTAGGAATATCATACAGTTTCTTACATGCAAGCATGACGAATCTGCCTGACATTCCTAAATTAGCTGCGACGAGTAACATTTTAATAACAAAAGCCGTGCGTCCGGCTTCGAACTGATATCCACAGACGTTACCGATGCAGTTAGCTCAATCCAGGCACCCTTTCAACACCCGGAAGGTTCCACTTAATGCTGCTTCATTCCTGACCTGACATGGTTCGTGGATTTCCGTCGTGAAAGACCCAAATGTCAACACCACTTACACCGGGCTGCTCCATAAATATCAGCCCTCTGCCGAACATCACCCCTGCTATAGCGGATTGCAGGTTCAAGGTGCCGCTACTACCCCGGCTGCACGGTATTTCAATTATACTTGTTATATATGCTTGTTGTCAAGGTGTGAAGCGTTGACAAAATAAGACAGCTAAATAAGCCAGTCCCTAAGAATCATTTCCTAAGGACTGGCTTTAGCAATCCTTGTCAGAACAGGCGGCAAAACCAACTTCTTACCACTCCCGAATATCACCAGAAACTTGCCAAAACCTACTATCCTCTATCAACTTCGCTATTGCGTAGGTCTTTTCAAGCACTGTGAGACTGTCATCCCCTCTTGCTAACCTACTCAATCATTATATTTTTGCCTTTTCGTAGGTCTTTTTCCCAACTTTCTTCTATTTAATGATACTCTTACCTCTCCAAAGACCTACTACCTCCACTGTATTAGCTTGATTAGTGGGTTTTTCTCTTCCCAACACGTCTTTTTCTCATAATTTCAACCCACCCATTCTGCATATTGTGAGGCTTGCGTAGGTCTTTCCCTCTTCAACACGCTGCAACCATCAACCCCCACGAAATTAACAATCTCCTCACACAAAAAAGACAGCCTCCGCAATCCACGCAGAAGCTGCCTTAAACCATTACCTTAAACGTATTACTCCAAACATATTATTCCTGTTCTTCATACCTCGGCAGCTCAACTATCACCGCCTCATGATGAACAGCCGGAAGGAATTTCTCCATCACTTCCTTAGTCTTTAATTTAAGACTTGATGTATTAATGCAAGGATGACATCCGAGAGATTCACCCTCAAGCACTTCCTTATCCATCAGTAACTGCACATGGTTATCCGTATCATTCATAAGTCCCATTATGGATACCGAACCCGGTGTTATATCAAGGAATTCCTCCATATATGATTCATCTGCAAATGAAAGTCTCGCTGAATTAATCTGCTTACTCAGATCCTTTGTCTTAAATGGCTTGTCACCCGGCATCATAAGCATATAAAAATTCGTCTTCTGTCTGTTACATAAGAAAAGATTCTTACATATAAGTGTGTCCAGAATCTTATCTATGTCATTACACACTTCCATTGTTGTAGCAGGCTCATGGTCTGTTCTGTAATATTCCATTCCAAGCTTGTCCAACAAATCATATACTCTGATTTCTTTTTCTAATCTTCCTGTTTCATCGGCAGGTCTTCCTTTAATAAGTTCCATGATATTTCTCCCTGACAATCTGATATTCCGTTATTCCGACTAACTCATAATCTGATAATCTACTCAAAATAATACAGATATACATCCTCAAGGTCAATATTATCTCCAACTTTTACTGCTTCTTCTGGCAGCTCATCACCTACAACTCTTAACGCAAGACCGTTCTTTCTCTGTCTGATATTGCCAATCTTGTATTCCTTCTGCAGCTCTCCGACCTCGTCAAGCGTGCATGTTATCTCACCGACTTTTCCAGCCATGCTTTCAATAAGCTCAACAGGTGTTCCTGTAGCAATTATCTCTCCGCTCTTTAGAAGAAGTACTTTATCAGCAATACATTCAATATCACTTACAACATGAGTTGCAAAAAGAATTATCTTGTCCTTAGACAACTCTGCAATATAGTTTCTGATTGAAATTCTCTCTTTAGGGTCAAGTCCTGCTGTCGGCTCATCAAGTATAAGAATCTTAGGATTACCAAGAAGTGCCTGCGCAAGCAGCACTCTCTGCTTCATTCCTCCTGAAAATCCTCCAATCTTCTTATATGCAACCTTAGTAAGATTAACTACCTCTAACAGCTCGTCAATCTGCTGGTTGACTGTCTTGACAACCTCATTGCCATTGTCATCAGTAGTCTTAATCTTCTTAACCCCCTTAATCTCTGCCATATATTTAAGAAATGCTTTAGGCGAAAAATCCTCATAAAATCCCTGCTGCTGCGGCATGTATCCAACCAGACCCCTGAACTGTTTGCCAAGCTTTAATATATCTTCCTCGGCACTGTCCTCTCCAAAAAGAATACTTCCGCCATTCATCTTGTCTCTTGATACATTATCAGTGATAAGATTAATCATCGTACTCTTTCCTGCTCCATTAGCACCAAGAATACCATATACTCCCGGTGTAAATGTATAATTAATCCCCTTCAGTGCCTGAACTGTACCATAAGTTTTCTTTAAATTTCTCACCTCTAATTTCATACCCTATACCTTCTCTTTCCTAATGATTTTCCAACCTTCATCATAACCAGCATAATAATAAGCTCAGCCACTAACTCTGACACATAACGCACAATCATGAATTGTCCTACCGATGCATGAAGTATAAGACTTTTGATAGCTCCGATACTGCCTACTAATATAATCATTATACTACTAATCTGTGCCAGTGCAATCATAATTCTACACACGTTCCCTCCTTTTATTATTAATACGAAAAATGTCCCTGATAAGTTGACGCATTTTCACAAAAAAGTTAAAATTTTTATAATATTTTGTGGAGGATAATCTAGTGGAGAATACTCAGGTGGTTTTTGAAAAAGATGATTACAGATATATGAAACAGGCAATCACACAGGCTAAGAAGGCTTATAAACTCAATGAAGTGCCTATCGGCTGTGTGATTGTGTATGAAGGAAAGGTTATAGGAAGAGGCTACAACCGCCGCAATACTGATAAGACTTCTCTCGGTCACGCCGAGATTACTGCCATTAAGAAAGCCAGTAAATATATGAACGACTGGAGGCTTGAAGACTGCACTTTATATGTTACGCTTGAACCATGTCAGATGTGTGCAGGTGCTATTGTTCAGGCAAGGATTCCGCGCGTTGTAATCGGTTCAATGAACCCCAAAGCAGGATGTGCCGGTTCTATACTTAATATCTTACAGATTCCCACATTCAATCACCAATGCGAGATCACTAAAGGTGTATGTGAAGAAGAATGTTCAGAAATGCTCACAACATTTTTCAAGGAACTGCGTAAAAACAAGAAAAAGAATACCACTGCCACTACTGATGGAGAATAATTATGAAATTTGAATACGCCTTTGAAGGCATGAAGCTTAAAGTACTTGATGAAACATTTGCAGGAAAAGTACTTGAATTCTACAGCCGTAACCGTGAAGAATTCGACAGATACGAAGCTGCCAAGCCTGATAATTTCTATACAACGGAATATATTGCAGCCACACTTAAGGCTGAATATGCTGCTTTACTAAAAGGTGAATTCGGCAGATTCTTTCTTTTTTCTGACGATATGCCTGGTGAAATTCTCGGCTCTGTATCTTTTTTTGGTGTTACAAGCATTAACCGTTCATGCCGTATAGGATATAAAATTGATAAGAACTACCGCAAGCTAGGACTTGGAAGCCTTATGGTTAAACATATGCTTGAGATTCTTACACACGAAAAGGAGATGCACAGGATTGAAGCTTACATTCACCCTGACAACATCTCCTCTGTCAATCTTGTTAAATCTCTCGGCTTTATATCTGAAGGAACCGCCTACTCCTATGTAAAGCTTAACGGCTCATGGCAGGATCATTTAAGATTCGTCTATATCTCCTGATACCAGTATCCGAAATATGGATTGGCATAGTCACTCCTGTGACTCTTCTTAAAATTATTAAAGCCAAACATTGAAGCCATGTAACGTTCACGGTTGCAGTACATTCCCGGAACGCCAACGAAATATTTAGTATTATCAAGGTTATCGCGCACTCTTCCAAAAAGTATGTGTCTGAAATTATAATAGCCATGCAGCAGGAAGCTGTTTCCCGCGATATCAATTTCATTCTGGTTAAGACACTTTAACTTCTCTGGCGACACTTCTATACAATCATAGAAGTAATCATCGTCAAATGCATCTATATAATCAGCCCGCACAAAAAGCTTTTCAAAAGGATCCGTCTGCGTTGCATTGGCTCTGTGTGCTTTTTGCTGCAAATGTTGTGTTTCCGCAGGTATTTTAGCTGCTGCTCCATCAGCTTTTATATTCTCCGGCATGGTTACACTTTCGGCAGCCACCTCTGCCTGTTTTGTCTGAACTATCTGCTGTTCTTCCACCACAATCTGTTTCGTCTGAACCATTTCTGATTTTCCCGCCAACATTGCAGATTCTGACTGAACCGGCTGTTGTCCGCCTGATTCTGACTGTCCCCGTTCCTTCATTGCTGCATTGTATCCAGCCATCTCTTGTCTGACCACCGAAGACTCTGCTGTCTCCTGTCGTTTCTCTTCCTCATCACTCTGCCGCATGCGCTCTTTTATGACAATCTCGGCCTCAGCCTGCTTCTTTGCGTCCATTCCTGAGAACACAAGCATATCAGGAGTTACATCTTCATCTTTCCACATTGAAAGCATGCAGTCATATCTTGCGTCCTCCATTGCAACCGCAAGTCCGCATATATCCCTGAAGCTGTAACCTGTGTCATTTATATTATCAGGGTTAAATACACCACTGTATTCCATCTGTCCCATTTTTACAAGACATTCCCCTAACTTTATAAGCCTGTAGCCGCTGTCAGTAACCATCATATATATTCCAAACATTTCCGGACTGTCTGTTTTAACGCCTCTTAAACTGATGCTTAACTTGAACTGCCCCTGATGAACTAATGCCTTTGCAAAGCCTGCATTTCTGCCCTTTACTCCCTCCGGATATGAATATATGTATGAAACAAGACGCTGATAATCCACAATAAACCTCCCTGATGATTAACTCTCTTATGCACCTTATGCCATGCATTAAGAAAATATTCCATCAGGGAGGTTTTATCTTAATCTACCACCATATTCTTTCCGTTATTTTTTCCGTAATAAAGCCTGTCATCTGCGCGCTTTATCCATTCTTCTATATCACCATCGGCATTTCTCTGCGCCACTCCTATTGTTAGTGATATATTTATCTTCTGCTGTTTATAAATACATTCAGAGTTTTCTATTTCTCTCCTCAATTTTTCTAATACTTCATGTGTGCTGTCGTGGGTTCCATTATGTATAAGAAATTCTTCTCCGCCCCACCTTGAAATCACACAGTTACTGCATATATTTTTCATCTTCTGTGCAATGAAATTCAACACATAATCACCACAATTATGTCCATATGTATCATTTATTTTCTTGAAATCATCTACATCTGCCATTGCAAGCCAGCCTTCATCGTCCGCATCATATTCTTCAAGATAATTAATCATATATCTTCTGCTGTAAAGGTCTGTCAGAAGATCAATGTTGGCAATTGAATTAAGCTTCTTCTCAGACTCAATAACAAGATCGACTATCACCTTAGTATAATATATTAAAAATGCTGATACACTTATTGCATTACATGCAAGCATCACAGATATAATTGTTTTATTAATTTCATACAATGGTCCGTTAATTATAGCTATTGCTGATGATATTATACTTACAGCAACTATTGCTATCGACACAGCCAGTGGATTCGGGTCTTTTGTATCAGTCTTGGTTGATATGTATTGTGAATAAAATATTATAGGTATTAATGACATGCTATAAAGATTAAATCCACATTTATACCCAAGACATATTGTTGCAATAGCCATATAAATTATAATTGTTGCATACACACACCACATATATGCACACACTTTCTGCCTTTTTAACAGCATAAAATATAACACATAACCAATCATTGCTATTACACTGTAATAAATCATTGGTGTTATATTAAAATATACAAACAATATCAGCATAAATGCAACAAATAAAAACAACGATATGTTAACAACCACGCATAGTTTAACAACCTGTTCCAGATTAAATTCTTTTTTATTAATGCTCATGATATCTCCTGATAATATGTTCTCGATTGTAAGTAGTACTATAGTATCATACAAAAGCTACTTTTGCACTACATTTTTATTGCAGCTTGACATTTTTTATTAAGTTTCATAACATTATTCTTATAGATTGGAGGCAATATGAGCGATAATAAATATAATAATGTTATGCACCTCGGCAACCCAACTAACACGATTGCCGTGCTTAACAGATATGGTTTTGATTTCAAGAAAAAGTTCGGCCAGAACTTTCTTATAGATGAAAATGTTGTTGAGAAAATCGTCCGTGAAGCAGGCGTTACGAAAGACGATTTCGTTGTTGAAGTCGGCCCTGGAATTGGAACAATGACACAGATTCTGTGTGAGAATGCCAGAGAAGTTGTTGCCGTTGAGATTGATAAGAAGCTTATCCCTATTCTTACAGAAGATACTCTTTCTTATTATGACAATGTAACAGTAATCAATGAAGATATCTTAAAGCTTGATATCAAGAAGCTTGCAGATGAGAAGAATGAAGGCAGACCAATCAAGGTTGTTGCCAACCTTCCATACTATATAACAACACCTATTATTATGGGACTTTTTGAGAGCCATGTACCATTAGACAGTATAACTATCATGGTTCAGAAAGAGGTAGCTGACCGCATGCAGTGCGGACCTGGAACTAAAGATTATGGCGCTCTTTCACTTGCTGTACAGTTCTATGCCAGGCCTAAGGTTGTGCTTAATGTACCTGCAAGCTGCTTTATGCCTCGTCCTAATGTTGATTCAGCGGTTATCCGTCTTGAGCGCTTCAAGACTCCACCTGTTGATGTTAAGAATGAGCATCTTATGTTCAAGATAATAAGAGCATCATTTAACCAGCGTCGCAAGACTATGCTTAACAGTGTAGGCAATTCCGGCATCGGCATCACGAAAGAAGCTCTTACCAACGCATTAGAAACTATGGGACTTCCGCTTACCATCCGCGGCGAAGCCCTTACACTTGAGCAATTTGCACAATTAAGCAATCTGCTGTGCTAAATAACGTGATACCTATAAGTAGTCGCATTTTCACTGCTTTAGTAGGTGTTTTTGCAGCAAAATTCACGTAAATCAGGTTACTTCTAGACTAAAGACCTATACAACAACAAAAAACGGCTATTTAGTAGGTGTTTTCATGACTTTAACGATAAAAACCACGTTAAAAGACCTACTAAATAGCCGTTTTATTATAATTTATAGGTTTTCACCCAGTTTACACAAGAAAAGGGCTGTCCTGCCGGCAAAGTCCTCGAAACCTTACTCCCCAAAAAGCAGCCTTCTCGCATTCTGGTTAGTAACATCAATAACCTCCTGCGTATCAAGCCCTTTAATCTGCGCCAGCTTTTCTGCAACATATTTTATATTGCGGCTGTCGTTTCTTTTACCTCGGTTAGGCTCAGGTGCCATATATGGACTGTCTGTCTCCAGAACAATTCTATCCATAGGTATATACGCTGCTGCTTCCACAAGCTTCCTGGCATTCTTAAATGTAAGAACACCGCCGATTCCTATAGAAAAGCCCATGTTAAGAAAATCTCTTGCGGCTTCCCTGCTGTATGAATAACAGTGAATTATTCCACCTGTCTCCTGTCCGTGATTACTCTTTAATATGTCGATTGTATCCTGACATGCATCTCTTGAATGAATCATTACCGGCATGTGTGTACGGTACGCTACATTCATCTGTGCTGCAAACCATTCACGCTGCTGCTTCTTCTCAGCCGCCGCCATATCTGCATCATCTGACACATAGTAGTAATCAAGTCCGATTTCTCCAAGTGCAACAATCTTTCTGGTCTTAGATTCACCAAGCATGTTTTCCAGCCATTCAATGTCCGATTCTTTCAATCTGACAATATCCTCCGGGTGGAAACCAATCGCTGCGTATACCTTTTCATATTGTGCAGCAAGTGCAAGGGAAGCCTCACAGCCCTGACGGCTTGCACCTACATTAACAATGTAATCAAGCTCCCCTGTATCACTAAGCATGCTGCTTATAAGTTCATCTCTGTCCTCATCAAATCTTTCATCATCATAATGAGCATGAGTTTCAAATATCTTCATATCTATCAGCCAATCTCTGCGCCTTCAATAATATCCTTCTCAAGTGTAAGAACTGATAAGTTATCCTTATCATCCCATGCTGAGATAATCATTCCCTGTGACTCAATACCACAGATCTTTCTTGGCTTTAAATTAGTACATACAACTAACTTCTTACCAATAAGCTCTTCTGGCTTATAGTACTTCTGGATACCTGATACGATAGTTCTCTTCTCATCACCAATCTGAAGCTCGAACTTAAGAAGCTTTGTCTTCTTAACAGCTTCACATGTAAGAACCTTGGCAACTCTGAACTGAACCTTTTCAAAATCATCAAATGTAATCTCAGGCTTAACTTCAACCTGTGGATATTCTGTAACTCCATTAGCCTTCTTCTGTGCTTCCTGAATAGCTTCAACCTTTTCCTTAAGGTCCTTCTCAAAGTCAAGTCTTGCGAAAAGAATCTCTGGAGTCTCAGTAACCTTAAGTCCTGTTTCTCTTAAGCCAAATGTAGCAAGGTCATCAAAATCTCTTACTCCTGCCTCTGGATTAGCTGGGTAAAGCTGTGCAAGAATCTTATCTGTAGTCTCTGGCATGAAAGACTTAAGAAGATTAGCACCGATTGTAATACTCTCAACAAGGTTATAGAGCACTTCTGCTAATCTGTCCTGCTGTGCCTCATCCTTTGCAAGAGCCCAAGGCATTGTCTCGTCAATATATTTGTTACATCTCTTAAAGAGTGTGAATACTTCTGTGATAGCATCTGCTACATGAAGTGTAGCCATCTTTGCCTGAACCTTATCTCTTGTTGCTGTTACAACAGCCTTAAGGTCACCGTCAATTGCAGCATCCTCTACGCCAGTCTTATTAACAACTCCACCAAAGTACTTGTTAGACATTGCAACTGTTCTGTTTACAAGGTTACCAAGTGTGTTGGCAAGGTCTGAGTTCATACGCTCAACCATAAGCTCCCATGAAATAACACCATCATTCTCAAATGGCATCTCGTGAAGAACAAAGTAACGTACAGCATCAACGCCGAAGAGGTCTACAAGGTCATCCGCATAGATAACATTTCCCTTAGACTTACTCATCTTACCATCATTCTGTAATAACCAAGGATGTCCAAATACCTGCTTAGGAAGTGGCTCACCAAGTGCCATAAGGAATATTGGCCAGTAAATTGTATGGAATCTGATGATATCCTTACCGATAAGGTGAAGGTCTGCTGGCCAGAACTTCTTGTACTGCTCTGAAGAATTGCCATCAGCATCATATCCGATACCTGTGATATAGTTAGTAAGGGCATCAAGCCATACATAAACTACATGCTTGTCATCAAAGTCAACTGGAATACCCCATTTGAAAGATGTTCTTGATACACATAAATCCTGAAGTCCAGGAAGAAGGAAGTTGTTCATCATCTCATTCTTTCTTGAAACAGGCTGGATGAATTCCGGATGTGTATTGATATGCTCAATAAGCTTGTTGGCATATTTGCTCATCTTGAAGAAATAAGCTTCTTCCTTAGCCGGCTTAACTTCACGTCCACAATCAGGACACTTTCCATCAACAAGCTGGCTCTCTGTCCAGAAAGACTCACATGGAGTACAGTACATGCCTTCATATGAACCCTTATAAATGTCTCCCTGATCATAAAGTTTCTTAAAAATCTTCTGAACCTGCTTCTCATGGTAATCATCTGTTGTTCTGATGAACTTATCATATGAAGTATTCATAAGATCCCATATTCTCTTAATCTCTGTTGAAACATTGTCAACAAATTCCTTAGGTGTAATTCCAGCTTCTTCAGCCTTAAGCTCAATCTTCTGACCATGCTCGTCAGTTCCTGTCTGGAAAAATACATCATAGCCTTCCTGTCTTCTGAATCTTGCAATACTGTCTGCAAGAACGATTTCATAAGTATTACCGATATGTGGCTTGCCTGATGTATAGGCAATAGCTGTTGTCATATAAAATGGACCTTTACTCTGTGGCATATCATTTCCTCCATAATCTATTATTTTAATTCATCGCTATAACGCAAATGTAGTGTGAATCATTTATCCGTAAACTTTATCATAGAAAAATTTACAATAAGTGTCAAGTCTGTATTAAGTATGATACAATATGTGAATAATAAATCAGTATTTCTTATAATATTAATTAAGACAGAAATGAGGATTAGTATGCATAATAAACAATTTTGCCTTTTACATCAATTTCTTAACAAGGCTGTGAGCCTGCTGATAGTTTTTATAATAGTAATTACCCTGTCTGGCTGCAGCCTGCCCTGGAATCAGAAGCAGATATCAGAAACTACTATATCTGCCACCGAGGATAACGCTGATTTCACGGAATATGTAAACAACCTGTTTGCTGACCTGTTAAGTGCCGACATGGTATCTTTGCATGCCTATGTCGAACACCCAAAGGATTTCGGAATTAACGATTATGAGATTACTCTTGGCCGCTACGACCTTGACAATCCCGATGACACCTCAGATTACACCGACATAATATCAACGCTTAAATCATTTGACAGAAGCACACTCTCCGCTAAACAGCAGATTACGCTTGATGAGCTTCTTATGTATATGGAAAATGAGTTGGAATACAGTGATTTGTACATGTTTAACACACAGCTTCAGACAACTACAGGTATTCATGTCCAGCTGCCACTTCTTTTTGCTGAATACACATTTGCAGAAAAGAAGGATATTGACGAATATATTGAGCTTCTATGTGATGTTGACGGATATTTTGAAAATATGGCTGCATTTGAGAAGCTTCGTGCTGACAACGGATATTTTATGGAAGATACCCTTGCCGATGAGGTAATTGAAAGCTGCAAATCATTCCTTGAAACTGCCGGTTTAGAAGATGGTGCAATGATATCAACCTTTAACGAAAAGCTTGCTTCTGTTGACGGACTTTCTTCACAGGATATTGCAGATTATAAAGCTAAAAATGTGTCCGCAGTCAATGAACATGTAATTCCAGGATATCAGTCCCTTGTAAATGCGCTTACTTCATTGAAAGGCTCTAACAGATATTCAGGCGGTTTATGCAATTATCCTGATGGTTCACGGTATTTTGAATATATACTCTCTTCAACACTTGGCTGGAGCAAATCTGTTGACGAATATGATAAGCTGGTTGATTCTTACCTCAAGAAATATATGCTTAAAATGCAGTCACTTGCGCTTAAAGACTCCTCTATTCTTGATAAATTTGACACATTTTCATTCAATATGACAGACCCGGTTGGTATTCTTACCGACCTTAAGAAAAGAATAACCGATGATTTTCCTGAGATTCCAGATGTGAATTATAATATCAAATATGTGTCAAAGGCGCTTGAGGACTACACCAGTCCGGCTATGTACTTTATTCCGCAGCTAGATAACCTTGATGTCAATTCAATATACATCAATTCTTCTGGCACTTCTGCGAGTGAATTATATCCTACACTTGCACACGAGGGTTATCCGGGACACATGTACCAGACGCAGTATTTTGCCGCAACCAATCCTGACTGGATAAGATACATTCTTGCACCAGGCGGATATGTTGAAGGCTGGGCATCATATGTTGAAGTTCTTTCTTATAATTATGCACAGACCGGCAACGATGCACTTAACAAAATGTATGCTGCTAATTATGCCACTGTCCTGTGCCTTTATGCAAAAGGGGATATTGGCGTTAATTACTATGGATGGAGTGAAGATGATGTTTACCGATTCATCAGCCAGTATGGTTTTGATGATAAATCAGTCGCCCACGAAATGTATTATGCATTTGTCTCTGACCCAGGCAACTATTGCAAATACGTTCTTGGAATGTTAGGATTTGAGCAGTTAAAGACTAAGGCTCAAAGCGAGCTTTCTGACAAATTCAATCTTAAAAATTTTCATCAGTATATACTCGATATGGGTCCTGTGCAGTTTGATATATTATTTAACAACCTTGATGCATGGATTAAAAAAGAAAAATAACATTAAAAATGGGATGTTACCTTAACACAATAGTCTGGTAATATCCCTTATTAATTGATTATTATATGCTTCCACCCGGATAATAGCCGCCTGAACCATAGCCACAGCACATAGGCATACATATATTTGAACACAGGCAGAGTGCAACCCACGGAGCACAGCCTGTACAATATGTTGTAGATGACGGTCCCTGATACTGTGTCCTTCTTCCTGCATACCAGCTTCCACCGCTTGCAATACGCTGATACAACAGCTGATACTGCATATTGTCAGGATCAGAATCCAACGCACGCTTGGCATCTTCCAACGCAGTTGCTTCTTCTCCTTTTCCAAGATGTGCTAATGCACTATAGTAGTACCATCTTCCATCCCGGTCAGTTATGTTGTTAAGCACATTAATAGCTTCATCATAACTAGAGTTATTAATATAATTAGCTGCTGCCCTCAGATGCACTGTTGTAGGATCATTGCCATTGAGATTATCACTGCCATATCCATTGCCACCATAGCTTCCTGTATATCCACCAAATCCAAATGGACCAAATCCCCAGAAGCTTCCGAAATCTCCATATCCGCCCTGTGACTGGTTCTGATAATCACCATCATAACCATAATGGTCTGAACGTCCTGTTCCATATCTTGTCTGGCTGTATGACTGACTACTGTATCCGCCCTCACGCTCACGCATTATCTGGTTATAAGCCTGCTGTACAAGCTTAAACATCTCTTCTGCCTGATCCTTATTAGGATTATTGATGTTAGCATCTGGATGATACTTTCGGCTCAGTGTTCTGTATGCTTTTTTCACTTCATCATCGGAAGCATCCCTTGATACTCCCAACACTTTATATGGATCTGTCATTATGTTCCTCCAACTGCTTACCGGCAGTGTCAATTCTTTTTCTTCTGGCGGCGTAGAACTTTGTCCATACACCTGAATATATGATATTTCTTAACAGTTCTGCATTAGCAAGAATCGGCAGTCTCTCAAAAGCCCTTGCACATCCTGCCATATATGCTTTAAGTATGTTTTCTGCAAATGTATCAAAATCCTCTACATCCTTATGATACTTAAATACATTATAATTGTTCTTTTTCTCATCTTTTTCCAAATCATCATATGCATCCAGCAGATATATGAATCTGCCAAGATTATTGCCAAGCACCCTTAACTCATCACTCCACTCATCATCTTTCATGGCAGCAACTTCCCCTAACAGTATGCCAAACTGCTCTGCCGGCTTGTCAATATTCGTTTCCTGTGCTTTTTCATATTCTGACAACTTAGAAAGGCTTTTCCTTATAATCTCTGCCTTATGCGGATATTTCTTCTCAAGCTTTTTAATATCTTTTTTCAATACTCCGGCATAAGTTCTTTTCAAGACCTTTTTCTCATCGTACCAGTCGTCCATACATTTGTAATATGTCAGAAGGACATTCATATCCGCAACATAATCTGAAACAACGTTACGCCTCACAGGATGCTTTCTTAATGGATGTGTGACGCAACGTTCCTCAGAGTATATAGTTTCCGGTTCATACAACCCTGTAAGAAGTATAACCAGAAATGTCATATCATAACTTAAGGAAATCTGCCCCTTCAATCCATGCGCTTCTGCCAGCGAATCGCACAGACCACAATAGTATGAGCGGTATTTATCAAATTCTCTGAATTTAAGTTCTGGCTGATCAACAACTATATACCCATACATACTAAACTCATACCTCCATTTTCGCTTATCATATAACATTGAAAATATTCAGTCAATCAGCCTTTCAAAGATTAATAAATTATTAATACTATTTTTAGATATTATTCTTGTCATCAAAATCAGTTCCCCACAAAAGGAAACTTGTATAATCATCTAGCGAATTGACTGGACGCATTACATCACTCTCGTCAAGATTGCTGGCAAATTCATTCTCACCGTCATCATAACCTTTATCGCCCTGCCCATTATCGTATCCGTTTCTGCACTCATCTTTTTCATGATTATAGTCAAATGCTGGAAACATTATGCCACCTCCTTTCGAAGGTAGTATGTTAAGTTTCACCTGGTTTTATCCGATATAATATTCAGCTGATAAATGTGTATTCAATCACACTTGATATATAAGGAGGAAACTTATGCGGATTACATCACAGATGCTGGCAGCTAACCAGCTTAAAGCAGGCATTGAGCCTTCATCAAAGACTTTGCTTGATTACATTCAGAATGATGACAATGACAGCCTTACAAGCCTGCTTTCCAAAAAAATTGATACTTCAACATCTTCACTTACTAAGAAATTACAGAAAGACGCTTACAAGAATATTAAAGATGATGCTGATTCTGTTACAGAGAATGCAGCTAAATTCACAGATGAGAAATCTACTCTTTTTGCTGATGCAGAAAAGACCGGTGATTATTCTGCAATATATGCGGATATCAAATCTGTAGTTGATTCTTATAATAAGCTCTACAACACCCTTGGTAAAACATCAAGTTCTATCAATACTATGTGTTCTAACCTTTTAAAGGAAGCAGTTAAAGAGAACTCTGAAACATTATCTGCAGTAGGAATTGCGCTTAAAGACGATGGTTCTCTTTCAATTGATGAAAATAAACTTAAAGCAGCTGATACAGATACTTTAAAGAAAGCATTTGGAACATCATCAGAATTTGCAAAGAGGCTTGGAATTATTGGCTCTAATGTATCATCACTTGCAAAGGCTAACATTAATTATGTTACTAACTCATATACATCATCAGGTGCCGCCTCTAACTCATCAGATGATTTATATTCACTTATGACAAGTAAGTTTAATTCTCGCGGTTAGAATTTCTGATAATGGATATGCATATATAATGTCCGATTTATTCAATATTGTATATTTTAAAAACCTCTCCATACCAGCATTTATAATGTCGGTATGGGGAGGTTTTAATATATAATAGTTATATATTTATTTTTTGTTAATTCTACCTGATATCTAACTCTGGTGGAACATCCAGCTCGTGTGGAACTGGCGCACCGTTCTTCTTTCTCTGTCGTACACACTCGGTCAGCAGGTACTCTATCTGTCCATTAACAGACCTGAAATCGTCCTCTGCCCACGCTGCAATGGCATCATAGAGTTTAGCTGATAACCGGAGAGGAACCTGTTTCTTACCTGAATCTGCCATTAGTAAAGACTTCCTGAATTAACTACTGGCTGGGCATCTTTGTTTCCACAAAGGACGACTAAAAGGTTGGATACCATAGCTGCTTTTCTCTCTTCATCAAGCTCTATAACCTGTTTTTCTGATAATCTCTCAAGCGCCATCTCTACCATTCCTACAGCACCATCAACTATCATCTTTCTTGCATCTACTATTGCTGATGCCTGCTGTCTCTGAAGCATTACTGCTGCTATCTCAGGTGCATACGCAAGATATGTAATTCGTGCTTCTATTATCTCAAGTCCGGCATCTGCTACTTTGCCCTGGATTTCTTTTCTTATTCTTTCTGCTACAACTTCACTTGAACCACGAAGGCTTCCCTCATCTGCAATTCCATCTCCCGTTGTATCTACATTTTCTGCAACATCATATGGATACATGCGGACAATATTACGGAGTGCGCTGTCACACTGTAATGAAAGATATTCCTTATAATTATCTACATTAAACACTGCCTTAGCTGTATCTGTCACTTTCCACATAACCGCAATACCAATCTCAACAGGATTACCAAGGCAGTCATTAATCTTCTGTCTACTGTTGCTCAGTGTCATTATCTTAAGTGAAATCTTCTTATTAGCTGACTGTGAATTATTTCCTGCTGCAATTGCCATTCCTGCAACACCTGCCATGCTAGCCAGATCAAGCTTATTTCCATCTCCTGTCACATCACCGCTCTGATTAAGCTTAGTTGACGCTGCTGGGTTAACAGCCACACAAAAAGGATTCACAAAGTAAAATCCCGCTTCTTTAATAGTTCCAACATACTTGCCAAAAAGTGTAAGCACAAGTGCTTCCTGTGGTTTTAATACCTTAAGACCGATAAAGAATATCCAGCCTATTGCTGCGTATACACCGCCTGCAACGATAAGTACTATCCATCCGGCTTTAGTCTCTGCCTGTTCAACCATAATCGAACCGACAATAATTGCTGCTATAGCTGCTGCGTAAAGTAATATAAACAGTGTAACCATTGCAAGACCATTCTTGCTTTTCTTCAAAACCTTTTCTTCCATATAAAAATACCTCCTAGACACTCTGATTATTCATCTTGTTATCGATTATTCTTTTAAAGGTGTCTTTGTTGATATTTGTATGATATCATTTTGATATCATCTTGTCAAGATATTAACATTGTTTTATGATAACCATCCTGTTATCCTATAATTCTGGAAACTCTCAACCTATCAAACTTGTATTTATTATATCCTTATAGGCAGATAACCTCCCTTTCCAGGAATTCCACACACTTAATAACCAATATTCAACCTATCAATCAAACATTAACTAACTGCTTATAGGAATTTTTCATAAAATACGGAATTTTCTCACAGAATCTTCCTATAAGAAATGTAAAAATCCGACTACCTATAGGTATCATATTATAAATCACTATATTTTCAAATTCATAAAAAAGCTACCAATCAAAAAGGCAGTATTGCGCATACCTATATCTACACAGATATTTATATACATATATACTAAAAGGAATATTCACACCATCTGCAATGAAATAAACTCTCAACGCTTCCTGTGTAAATATTCCTTCTGCTACTGCAATTATTTACTGTATAAAAAAAATAAAAGCCTTACAACCTAGGATTCCCTAAATCATAAGACCTTCCAGTGCACCGCCAGGGGTTCGAACCCTGGACACCCTGATTAAGAGTCAGGTGCTCTACCAACTGAGCTAGCGGTGCATAACTTATTTTGTTCTGTGCTTTTGTGTTGTCTCAAGCACAAGTGATATTCTATAGCATAGTTTAATAAAATGCAAGCACTTTTTTGTATTTATTTAAGAACAATTTATCTTTTTTTATAATTTTCTTGTTTTTTCATCATTTTACCATGTTTTTTATATTGATATGTGCCTTTATACCCCTTATAATTCTATTATATTCCCAATTTTAAGAGAAAATATTTATATTTAATATACATTTATTAAGAAAAGAGAGTTGATATGAAGTTAAAAAAATTCGAACAACAGCCAAAACACGTTGACAATATTCCAATTGAGGCTATTAATCTTGATTCTGAACAGGAACAGCCGCCAAAACCTGACAAAGCTGTTGGCAAGAATGTATTCCAGCCTAACAGCAAATACTTTACAATTGTTATATATGGTCTGCTTTTTGTGCTAGGTGCAATTCTTATATATAAGTTCATTGGTAACTGGCCTGCAACCGTCAAGTCATTGGGCAATATATTCCATATACTGTCACCATTTCTTATTGGTGGCATGATTGCGCTTGTTCTTTATCCGTTTATCAAGACCCTTTATAACAGGTTCTTCATGGGGGTATGCCATATCAAGTCCAAGAAAGCCGCCAAAATGCTTTCAATTCTTGTTGCTTACCTGATAGCAGTTGGCGCATTTGCAGTATTAATAGGCTTTGTTGTGCCTCAGATATACAAAAGTATTACAGAGATTGCCAATCAGGCTCCTGTATGGTACGAGAATATCCGCAACTGGTTCACTGAGTTTGAAGATAAGCACGCCAATTCTTCTATTGATTACAATTTCATTAATCAGAAGATTGAAGATGCTCTTCCTAAACTTGTTGACTACATGACTGGTGCACTTACCAATATGGTTCCTTACATTCTTAATACATCCATGGCCATTCTTTCGGGTGTGTTAAACCTTGTTATTGCAATTATCGTGTCCATCTACATGATTTCTGATAATAAGAATATCTTTTATCATTTTAAGAGATTTTTATATGCCGTGCTTCCTAGGAAAACAGCAGACAATACACGCATCATCTGTAAGAATTGTGCAAGCATTTTTATTAATTATATTATCGGCAAATCATTTGACTCAATTATTGTCATGATTATCTGCTTTATTATCATGCTGATTCTCAAGCTACCATATGCTGTTCTTATAAGCGTGATTGTCGGCATAACGAACATGATTCCGTATTTCGGACCATACATCGGTGGCGTGATTGGCGGTGTGATTATTGTTATCGCAAGCCCTATCAAACTTATCATATTTGTAATCATGATTGTCTGCATCCAGCAGGTTGACGGTCTACTTATTGGACCTCGTATCATCGGCAGTACTACAGGTCTTAAGCCTGTATGGGTTGTGTTCTCAATAACCGTAGGTGGGGCGCTGTTTGGCGTAATTGGAATGTTCCTTGGAGTTCCCGTATTTGCCGTATTAAGCTACCTGTTAAACATTACAGTGCAGCATTTTCTGGACAAAAGAAAAGTCACCGTGCAGCCTTATGACTCGCCCGATGACCTCTAGATTATTTTTTGGTATTAAGAATTCTCACGACATCGTCGAGGGAATTCTTAAATCTTACCACTCTGTAATTCGCACCTTTATGCACATACATCACTTCTGATACTTTCCTTGCAAATGCTTTATTCTTCACAACAATTCTCCAAAAGCCTTTATATAGTATATGCATTTATTATTAATGATTTCTTACTGCGATAAGTTTACAGATAGGATTGCCCATCTGTGAAAATCTTGTCTCATACTCTGTCATTACATTACCCTCGTTAAGTACAGAGTCATTATGTAAGTCAAATGTGACAACAGGAAGCTCCCAGTCTGCCTCTTTAATCTCTTCTAATGAAAAATCGAATAAATCTTTATTATCTGTTTTGAATTCCACCTGTCCGTCCGGCTTTAATATAATGTCATATCTTGCCATGAACTGTCTTGAGGTAAGTCTTCTCTTCGCATGTCTGTCTTTTGGCCATGGATCTGAAAAATTAAGGTATATTCTGTCTACCTCTCCCGCTCCAAACACCTCACATATTGCCTCTGCATCCATTCTGATGAATCTTAAATTAGGAAGCTGAAGCTCATCCTGTTTCTCTACAGCTCTTAAAAGTACGCTTGAATACTTCTCTATACCCACATAATTAATATCAGAATTATTCGCTGCCAGTGTTGTTATAAATGTGCCTTTACCCATACCAATCTCTATACGGATTGGATTATCGTTACCGAAAACCTGTGACCATGTGCCTTTCATCCCCTCTGGCTCTGTAAACACATATTCATTCTCTATCATTACTTCCCTTGCTCCGGGTACATTTCTAAGTCTCATACATTACTCCTATCTTATATATTAGCTCAGATTTCGGCTATGTCCGTGTGCGGTATACGCTTGAATATGACAAGCTGTGCAGGAGTTAATGCCACCATCTGCATAAGTTCAGTGCGTGAAAGCACGTCCAAACGAAGTGCGCTTGATTTCACGCACTGTAATAGACTTTGCAAATGGCGGCATTTACTCATGCTAAGCGAAGTCATCCTGAAAGCACATGCCGCACACAGACATAGCCGAAATCTGAGTTTCCTATATATTATTTACCATAAATATCACTTTTTGCCAAGCGGGGTTTACTTATGTACAATCCTGGGCTACAATGTATTTGTATATTTTATTAATCGGAGGAATTATCTCTATAATGAAAAAGCAATTTTTAAAAGGATTACTTATAAAGATAACCAGCGCTGTATCTGCCACTGTTTTGGTATTCTCAGCTTTTGCAGCGGATACCCAGGCTGCAGCATACAACAAAGTCTACAGTGAGACAGACACAACCAGCACAGAGGCTGTATGGCCGGATGCACCTGATGTTAACTCAAGCAGCTGCATTCTTATTGATGCTGATACAGGTTCCATTCTTTTCGAGAGGAACTCTCATGAAAAATGTTATCCAGCCAGCACAACCAAGATTTTAACAGGACTCCTTACTATTGAGAACTGTAATATGGACGATGTTGTAACATTTTCACAGTCAGCTGCTAACTCAATTAATGTATATGAGGATGCCAACTTAAGTTCAAAAGCAGGCGAGCAATTTACTGTCAACCAGCTTCTTCACGGACTTCTGCTGTATTCTGCCAACGAGATGGCTTATGCCCTCGGTGAACATGTGGCTGGCTCAATAGATGCATTTGTCGATATGATGAATGCCAAGGCAAAAGAACTTGGTGCTTTGAATACACATTTTGCCAATGCAAGCGGATTATATAATACCGACCACTACACAACGGCATATGATATGGCAATGATTGCAAGAGGGTGCTATAACAATGCTTCTTTTGTCAGCATTGATTCAACTGCCGATGCATATGTAATTCCTGCAACTAACATGTCTGCACAGCGTACAATAAGACATCGACACAAGATGTTAAAGGGCCGTGCCTACTATTATGAATACTGCAAGGGTGGCAAAACAGGATATACTGATGAATCACAGAATACACTTGTTACATTTGCAGAAAAAGACGGTATGCGTCTTATATGCGTTGTATTTAAGGAAGCCACAGATGAGATAAGATATGTTGATACAAGAACCCTTTTTGACTGGGGATTTGCCAATTTCCAGAAATCAACAACAACCGGAAGCCAGCTCGGAGCAATGTTCTCTAATGACAACTATTACAACTCGGCTGTTTTCTCAACTCTTTCGCTAAACTTTGGACTAAATGCTTCATTTATCACAATACCTAATAAAAGTTCATTGTCAAATGTATCAATGACGGTTGATGATAATTATGACATGACCAATGAGAATGGTGTTATGACAACACATCTTAAGTTCCTGTACAATGATAATACTGTCGGCACAACTACACTTAATATATCTGCTGCCGGAACAGATACCGGAAGCCTACTGCCATACATCAATAATGATGTTTCATCATCTTATAAACCGAAAACATGTATCAGAATTAATATATGGATACTTGTTGGAATTGGTGCCGTTATTCTTTTTATCATCTACATTATTGAAGAACGGGCAAGAAGAAAAAGACAGAGAAGACACTATAACAGAAGAAGACGCAGATTATAGAAAACAGAGGATTCGGGGCTAAACCCTGAATCCTCTGTTTTCTATA
>ERZ1106935.695-NODE-695-length-36436-cov-4.325445_pt1 | contig 36436 bp, 26 predicted proteins | sample MGYA00403666_ERZ1106935 | MGnify/ENA primary metagenome ERZ1106935 (study PRJEB35170, sample SAMEA104062452) | human gut metagenome | biome: human gut; feature: human-associated habitat; material: faeces | place: Denmark | collected 2012-11-20 ... | reverse complement strand
TGCCTGCTCTGCAAGGAGTCGGGGAACAGGCCGGACGCTCCATGGAAATTCACGAATGAAACGTTCCTAACCCGTGGGGGGGGGAATTTACTTGCCGACCAATGGCAATGCGAATACGTCTATAATTCCGATTTAAGTCTTACCGGTGTCTTGCAGGAGTGCGAAGAAGCACGCACGTCCGTATCCATGTTCCAGCGCGGAGCCCAAGGGCGCTCGCGTGCTGCGTTTTTATCAATGTGTTGCGTCACATACGGTATTTCGGGCGTTGCCGGACTCGTTGCAAGGGTGCACAGAAAAGGTTTCGCTGCCGGACTGCATGCCGTAGACCATTACGTCTACCGTCTGCGCCGGCTCATTATTTAGCCATGCGGCAAGAAGATTCACAAAAAGCCATGCACGCTGTTTACAGCGAAACAATCTATACCGGGCATCGCCGCCCAGGGCTTTTCCATAGCCCGTCCTAAACAAAAAATGCGCGTACACTGCGGCATAATGCCCGGCCGCATCAGGCCCCGACAATCAAGGCCCGCATGCGCTCCCCGTTTTCAAGCCCGTCACCGTGTCCTTCATTTTTTCACCCGCACCTCGTACAGGTCGCTGCGGCGGTCCTTGAGGTTGCAGACCTCTTTCGGAATTTCCATGACGACGGTCGGAATAGACGAAACGCCCGCTGCGGATTGCAGTTCAGAACGATGCATATAAACAAAAGCAAACGAGGCGACGGTCTGGAAACCGAAACCTCGTTTACAACAGTGAATTTCCCGCGGATGCGGTCCTTTTTCATAACGGGAATCCCCCTACTCCCACTCGATGGTTGCGGGCGGTTTGGAGGAGATGTCGTAGACTACGCGGTTGACCCCCTTGACCTTGTTGATGATGTCGTTCGACACGTTGGCCAGGAACTCGTAGGGCAGGTGCACCCAGTCGGCCGTCATGCCGTCCGTGGAGGTCACGGCGCGCAGGGCCACGCAGCTCTCGTAGGTGCGCTCGTCGCCCATCACGCCGACGCTCTTCACCGGAAGCAGGACAGCCCCCGCCTGCCACACCTGGTCGTACAGCCCGGCGGCGCGCAGCGAGTCGATATAGATTTTGTCGACGTTCTGGAGGATTTCGACCTTCTCGGGCGTGATGTCGCCCAGAATGCGGATCGCAAGGCCCGGTCCCGGGAAGGGATGGCGGCCGATCAGCTGTTCGGAAATGCCCATCGAACGGCCCACGCGGCGCACCTCGTCCTTGAACAGCAGGCGCAGCGGCTCGACGATCTTCAGGTTCATCTTCTCGGGAAGCCCGCCGACGTTGTGGTGCGACTTGATCGTGGCCGAAGGGCCGTTGACCGAACACGACTCGATCACATCCGGATAGATCGTACCCTGCGCCAGCCACTTGACGTCCTTGATCTGAATGGCCTCCTCGTTGAAAACCTCCACGAAGTCGCGGCCGATGATCTTGCGCTTCCGCTCGGGGTCCGTAACGCCCGCCAGATCGCCCAGGAACTTGGCCGAGGCATTCACGCCCTTGACGTTCAGCCCCATGTGCTTATAGGACTCCAGCACCTCCCCGAACTCGTTCTTGCGCAGCAGGCCCGAGTCGACGAAGACGCAGTAGAGGTTCTTGCCGATGGCCTTGTGCAGCAGCACGGCCGCCACCGACGAATCCACGCCGCCCGAAAGCGCCAGCACGACCTTGTCGTCGCCCAGCTTCTCGCGCAGTTCGCGCACGGTAGCCTCCACAAAACCCTCCGAGGTCCACGACTGCCCGCAGCCGCAGATGTCCACGACGAAGTTTTTGAGCAGCTGCGTGCCGTCGGTCGAATGGTACACTTCGGGGTGGAACTGGATGCCCCACGTCTGCTCGCCCCCGACGTGGAAGGCGGCGACGCGCACGTCCTCGGTGCTGGCGATCAGTTCATAGTTGTCGGGCACGCGCGTAATGGTGTCGCCGTGCGACATCCACACCTGCGTGCGGGCCGGAAGGCCGCGCATCAGCGCATCCGAGGCGTCGCCCACGGTGAGCATCGCACGGCCGTATTCGCGGCTGGGCGCGGGCTGCACCTCGCCGCCGAAAGCCGAGGCGAGGAACTGCGCGCCGTAGCAGACGCCCAGCAGCGGCAGTTTGCCCTTGATGGCCGAAAGGTCGGGAGTCGGGGCCTGTGCGTCCCGCACGGAGAAGGGACTGCCCGAAAGAATCACGCCCCGCACCGACGCGTCTATCGCCGGAATTTTGTTGAAGGGGTGGATTTCGCAATAGACGTTCAGTTCGCGGACACGGCGTGCGATCAGCTGCGTGTACTGCGATCCGAAGTCGAGAATCAGGATTTTTTCCATATCAGTCGTTCAATTACTTTCCAAAATTTCGATAGCCCACCCACACGCGCCGGAGAAGATAACCCAACGCCGCCGCAAGGACCAGCGTACGCAGCACCGGAAGGCGGGTGATCAGCCATGCGGCGAACAGTGCGAACGCCGCCGCCAGAATCCACCAGTCGTATTTCGAAACCGGGAGTCCCATCTACCGTTCGCTCGAATAGTTGGGCGCCTCGCTCGTGATGGCTACGTCGTGCGGATGGCTCTCCTGCATGCCCGAAGCCGTGATGCGGATGAACCGGGCCTGCTTGAGCGTCTCGATGTCCTTCGCGCCGCAGTAGCCCATGCCTGAACGGACGCCGCCGATGAGCTGGTAAACCGTCTCGGAAAGGGAGCCCTTGAACGGCACGCGCGCGGCGATGCCTTCGGGAACGAGCTTGCTGATGTTGCCTTCGCAGCCCTTCTGGAAATAGCGGTCGGCCGACCCGGCCTTCATGGCGTCGATCGAGCCCATGCCGCGGTAGCTCTTGAACTTGCGGCCGTTGAAGATGATCGTCTCGCCCGGAGCCTCCTCCGTGCCGGCGAACATCGAACCGATCATCACGCAGTCGCCGCCCGCAGCCAGCGCCTTGACCAGATCGCCCGAATAACGCAGTCCGCCGTCGGCGATCACCGGAACGCCGCTCTCGCGGGCCACGCAGGCCACGTCGTAGATGGCCGTCAGCTGGGGAACGCCCACACCCGCGATGATGCGCGTCGTGCAGATCGAACCGGGACCGATGCCGACCTTCACGCCGTCGGCGCCGTTCTCGATCAGGTAGCGCGCGGCCCCGCCCGTGGCGATGTTGCCCACCACCACGTCGAGCGACGGATAAACCTCTTTGATCCGCTTGAGCATCGAAACGATGTTGGCCGAATGGCCGTGCGCCGAGTCGAGCACCACGGCGTCGACGTCCTCGGCGACCAGCGCCTTCACGCGGTCCATCGCGTCGGGCGTAACGCCGACGCCGGCCGCCACGCGCAGGCGGCCCTTCGCGTCCTTGCAGGCATTGGGGTGATCCTGCACCTTGGTGATGTCCTTATAAGTGATCAGCCCCACCAGACGGCCTGCGTCGTCCACCACGGGGAGCTTTTCGATCTTGCTGTTGAGCAGTATTTCCTGGGCGTGGGAGAGTTCGGGATTGTGCGTCGTCACGAGGCGGTCGCCGGGCGTCATCACCTCCTCGATGCGGCGCGACATGTCGCGCTGGAAACGCAGGTCGCGGTTGGTGACGATGCCGATAAGCATCCTGTCCGCATCCACGACCGGAATGCCTCCGATCTTGTTCTCTTTCATCAGGTTCAGCGCGTCGCCGACGGTGTGGTCCTTGGAAATGGTCACCGGATCGTAGATCATGCCGTTCTCGGCGCGCTTCACCTTGCGGACCTGCGCGGCCTGCTCGGCGATGGTCATGTTCTTGTGGATCACGCCGATTCCTCCTTCCCGCGCCAGGGCGATGGCCAGCGGCGCTTCGGTTACCGTGTCCATGGCGGCGGACACAATGGGGATGTTGAGAGAGATATTTCGCGAGAAACGGGTCTGGACATTGACCTCTCGCGGCAACACTTCCGAATAGGCGGGTATAAGCAGCACATCGTCGAAGGTAAGTCCTTCGGGCTGAACCCTTTCATTGATAAAAGACATAATGAACGTGGATTTTTGTTGCTCGCAAATGTAGTGATTTTTTTCGAAACGGCCTAATTTCCGGACCTATCCGCCGATTTTTTTATCAACATTCTATCAATAGGTTCGGCGTAAGACTTTTTGTGTTATCTTTGAATGCAAAATCGACCCACCATTCCGAAATGAAAAGAGACCTGCTCCTCCTGCTTGCGGCCGCCGTCGCCGGCTGCGCACCCCGACATACGATCACGGGGCATATCGACAGCCTGACCAACGATTCACTCTGCATCGTGCACTGCGCGATCGAAGATATGCCCGGCCTCAAGGGAGATGACGACCAACGGATCACCTACGACACGATCGTCGCCGTCAACGGGCGATTTGCATACGACACGCCCGTCGAGCGGCCGACACAATTCATCATCATCCCCATGCAGCTCATGGAATTCGATCAGGGAAGACGCCATTCGACCAGCACTTCGGACATGAAATTATTCCTCGACAAGGGCGAACACGCCGTACTCCGGGGCCGGATCGACTCGACGGTTTTCAACTGCACGCTTTCGGGCACACGTCTCAACGAAGATCACAGCCGCCATTATCAGGAATTGCGGCCCTTCTGGATCGAAGGCCAGCGATTGCAGGATGCCATGGCCGGAAAAAGCCGCGCGGAACAGGAAGCGCTCTACGAGCGGTTCCGGCAGGTGATGGCCCGCCGCCGGGCTTGCGAAATGGACTACATCGACGCCAATCCGGACAACCCGCTCGCAGGATACTGCCTGACGAAAATACCCATCGACAGCGTTTTAACATACCACGAACGACTCGCCGATGCGGCCCGCAACTCGATATTTAGGCCATTGCTCGAACCGCTGCTGGCCAAAGCCGGAAAATACCGCCTGATCCGGCTGGCCGAAGCGAAGATCGTCGCCGGCAGCCCCGCTCCGGACTTCACGCTGAAAACCGCCGACGATAAGAATTTCACCCTCTCGTCGCTTCGCGGAAAGTATGTCGTGCTCGACTTCTGGGGCAGCTGGTGCGGATGGTGCATCAAAGGAATCCCGGAGATGAAGAGATACTACGACCGTTATAAAAGCAAACTGGAAATAGTCGGCGTCGACTGCAACGACACTCCGGAGAGATGGCTCGCCGCGGTCGAAGAACACCGGCTGCCGTGGATCAACGTCTACAATCCGAAAGACGTTCCGGCAGCGGAAGACATCTCCGTCGAATATGCTGTCAGCGGATACCCCACCAAGGTGATCATCGGTCCCGACGGCCTCATCATCGGAAAATACGCGGGCGAAGGACCCGATTTCTACGAGGCCCTGCACAAGACGATCCAATAGCCGTCTTTAGCCTTCTGCAACGCAAGCCCCGGCTGGAATGTTCCAACCGGGGCTTGCGTGTATAAGGAATCAGGGACTAATACTGCTCCTTTTCGTTGGGGAAATCGCACTCCTTCACATCCCTGACATACTGCTCCACGGCACCGGTCATCACCGTGTGCAGGTCAGCGTAGCGGCGCAGGAAGCGCGGCGAGAACCCTTTGTTGATACCCAGCATGTCGTGGATCACGAGCACCTGGCCGTCGCAGCCCGCGCCGGCGCCGATGCCGATCGTCGGGGTCGGAATCTCGGCGGTCACGCGCGCGGCCAGCGCCGCGGGAATCTTTTCGAGCACGATGCCGAAACAGCCCGCCTCGCTCAGCAGGTGCGCGTCGCGCAGCAGTTTTTCGGCCTCGGCCTCTTCCTTGGCGCGGACGGCGTAGGTTCCGAACTTGTGGATCGACTGGGGCGTCAGGCCGAGGTGTCCCATGACGGGAATGCCGGCCGAGAGAATGCGCTGGACCGATTCGAGGATCTCCTCGCCGCCCTCCATCTTCACGGCGTCGGCCTCGGTCTCCTTCATAATGCGGATGGCCGAATCGAGCGCCACCTTCGAGTTGCCCTGATAGGTTCCGAACGGCAGGTCGACGACGACCAGCGCCCGCTCCACGGCACGCACGACCGAACGGGCGTGGTAGATCATCATATCGAGGGTGATGGGAACCGTGGTCTCGTAACCGGCCATCACGTTGGCGGCCGAGTCGCCCACGAGAATCACGTCGATACCCGCGGCATCGACGATCTTCGCCATCGAATAGTCGTAAGAGGTGAGCATGGCGATCTTCTCGCCCCGCTGTTTCATCTCCGTCAGGCGGTAAGTCGTTACCGCGCGGACGGTGCTTTCTACTGACATTTTTTCAGATTTTAAGTTTTACAACGCGGCAAAGTTAACGCTTCGGACGGATTTGGCAAAAGAAACTCCATAAAACGACGCCGCCCGACACCGAGACGTTGACCGAATGCTTGGTCCCGGCCTGCGGGATTTCGACGGCCCCGTCGCACCGATCGACGGCCTCCTGCCCCACGCCGTCGACCTCGTTGCCGAAGACGAGCGCATACTTCACCCCCGGCACGGCACGAAACTCATCGAGCATCACGGCCCCCTCGACCTGCTCCACGGCGTAGACCGCATATCCTTCGGCACGCAGCTGCGCAATGCACCCGACGGTCGAAGCGCAATAACTCCAGGACACGGTCATCTCGGCCCCCAGAGCCGTTTTGTGGATGTCACGGCTGGGCGGAGTGGCGGTGATGCCGCACAGGACGATCCGCTCCACGGCGAAAGCGTCGCCCGTGCGGAAAAAGGCCCCGACGTTCTGGGCCGAACGAACGTTGTCCAGCACCACCGTGACAGGCATCTTTTCCATCGCGGCGAACTCCTCGGCCGAAGGCCTGCCGAGTTCTTCGTTGGTGATTTTGCGCATAATGGGTTCGGAACGATTGATTTCGGGGGCAAAAGTAAATAAAATTAAAATCTTTTCCTTACTTTTGTCAGCTATATTCCGTTGACACCTATGAAAAAACTTTTACTCTTGCTCGCCCTTTCCGGATGCGTCGCCGCAGGACACGCACAGGAGATTCTGCTGGGAACCGATTTCAAAATGTATTTCGACAACAAGGAATTCGGCAGCAACGAGTTCGCCGTGCCGGGACTGGACATCGAATCGGGCACGGACTTCGCGGCCCGGCTGACGCCCCGTGTCGGCATCCGGTGGGACGAGAAAAACACGCTGGTCATCGCCGCGGACATGATCAAGAATTTCGGAACCCAGGAATCGGCCTATCTTTCGGAGATCAAACCCGTCTTCTACTACCAGTTCCAGACGCCCAAGGTGACGGCCGCGGCCGGTATCTTCACGCGCGACATGATGCACGACGACGACTATTCGACGGCATTCTTCTCCGAGTCGGAACGCTTCTTCCACAACCGCATGAACGGCGTGCTGGCGCAGTACAACGGAAAAAGGAACTCCTACGTCGAGTTCGTCTGCGACTGGGAGGGCATGTACTCGACCCTCTCGCGCGAAAAGTTCCGCATCCTGCTCGCCGGACGCCACTACCTCGACACGTTCTACTACGGGTTCAACTACTCGATGTTCCACTATGCGGGACAGCAGGGCGCGCCGATCGAAAACGTCGTCGACCTGCAACTGCTCAACCCCTGCGTCGGCGTGCGGTTCAACGCCTTCTTCGATTTCGACATCAAACTGGGAGCTTTGCTCACGGCCCAGCGCGACCGCAGTTTCGGCCACTCGTGGGAAAAGCCCTGCATGGGCGAGTTCGCCTTCCGGATCAGCCGCTGGGGACTGTCGCTCGACGAACGCCTCTATGTCGGGGACAACATCCACCCCTTCTTCTACGGACATGAACTCGAAGACGGCACACCGCTCCCCTACGGCCGCGAGTTGTACCCCGCCGAGAGTTTCTTCCGCACCGACCAGAAGGTGTACAGCCGCACGGCGCTCTCCTACCGCCGCTCGTTCTTCGACGACACGGTCTCGGTCCGCGCGGAGTTCGCCGCCCACCACGACGGCACGGCCCTGGGAACCCAGCAAATGCTGGTCGTGGGGGTGAAACTGCTCAAAACCGTTTACAACAGCAAGAATCATAAAAAATAATATGGCAAGCGAAACAAACGAAACACGGGAGAAGTCGCTGAACTTCCTCGAAGAGATCATCGAAGAGTCGATCGCCGGGGGCGAAACGCGCATACAGACCCGTTTCCCGCCCGAACCGAACGGTTACCTGCATATCGGCCACGCCAAGAGCATCTGCATCAACTTCGGACTGGCGAAGAAATACGGCGGCAAGTGCAACCTGCGCTTCGACGACACGAACCCCGTCAAGGAGGACGTGGAGTATGTCGACTCGATCAAGCGCGACATCCAGTGGCTCGGCTTCCAGTGGGAGCTGGAGCGTTATGCGTCGGACTATTTCGACCAGCTCTACGAATGGGCCGTCGAACTGATCAAGAAGGGGCTGGCCTACGTCGACGACCAGACGCAGGACGAGATCCGCGAAAACCGCGGCACGGTGTCCGTGCCGGGAACGCCCTCGCCGTGGCGCGACCGTTCGGTGGAGGAAAACCTCGATTTGTTCACGAGAATGAAGAACGGCGAGTTCCCCGACGGAGCCAAGGTGCTGCGCGCCAAGATCGACATGGCCCATCCGAACATGCTGTTCCGCGACCCGATCATGTACCGCATCATCCACGCCGAGCATCACCGCACGGGCGACAAATGGTGCATCTACCCGATGTACGACTACGCCCACGGCCAGAGCGACTCGATCGAGCGGATCACCCACTCGATCTGCACCCTGGAATTCGACGTGCACCGTCCGCTGTACGACTGGTTCATCCAGGCGCTCGACATTTTCCCCTCGCACCAGTACGAGTTCGCGCGCCTGAACCTCACCTATACGATGATGTCGAAGCGCAAGCTGTTGAAGCTCGTGCAGGAGGGCGCCGTGATGGGCTGGGACGATCCCCGCATGCCGACGATCTGCGCCCTGCGCCGCAAGGGCTACACGCCCGCCTCGGTGCGCAACTTCGCCGAGATGGTGGGCGTCGCCAAGCGCGACAACGTGATCGACCTCGGGAAGCTGGAATACTGCGTGCGCGAAGACCTGAACCGGGTCGCCCAGCGCCGCATGGCCGTGCTGAATCCGCTGAAGGTGGTCATCACGAACTACGAGGACGACAAAACCGAGCTGTTCACGGCGATCAACAACCCCGAGGACGAAGCCGCCGGCACGCGGCAGGTTCCCTTCTCGAAGGTGATCTGGATCGAGCGCGACGACTTCATGGAGAATCCGCCCAAGAAGTTCTTCCGCCTCTCGCCGGGCGGCGAGGTGCGCCTGCGCTATTCGTACCTCATCAAGTGCGAGGAGGTCGTCAAGGACGAGGGGGGCAACATCACCGAACTGCGCTGCACCTACGACCCGATGTCGGGCGGAGGTTCGTCGAGCGACGGCCGCCGCGTGAAAGGCGTCATCCACTGGGTGTCGGCCGCGGATGCCGTGGAGGCCGAAATCCGGCTGTTCAACCCGCTCTTCACGAAGGAGGACCCCGACGACGTGGACGAAGGGCAGACCTGGGAGGACAACCTCAATCCCGAATCAATGGTCAAAATCACAGGCTACCTCGAGCCGTCGCTGCGCGACATCCCCGTAGGCCAGGCCGTACAGTTCGAGCGCGTGGGCTACTTCTGCCCCGACACCGACTCGACCCCCGGTCATCTGGTGTTCAACCGCACGGTAACGCTCAAGGACTCGTGGGCCAAGATCAACAAATAGAAAGATCCCCCACCGACAAAAAAAGACATCCGGACGATTCCGGATGTCTTTTTTATCATTTACCCTCCTATTTCACCGGATTTTACCTACCTTTGGGATCGGAAACGAAAACCGAATAATCGGATGCAGTTGTTATACGTAATAGGAACAGGGGTGCTGGCGGCGTTTTGCGTCCTCCTGGCCGTCCGTATCTGCTACCAGCGCCGGTACATCCGAACAAGCGACCGGATCAACGACTGCATATTCCGCAACGTAGCCGCCTACCTGCTGCTGATCGACCCCGATTTCAACGTTCTGCAAACCAACTATCGCTCCGCGACGGGAACCGCACCGCAAGCCGTGCCGCCCAAGGTGGGCAACCTGCTGCGCTGCAGGAACGGCGAGGACGCCGGCGTCTGCGGCACGCACGAATTGTGCGCCGACTGTCCCGTCCGCGCGGCCATCACCGGGGTGTTCCGGACGAAGAAAGGCTTCTCGGGACTGGAGGTCCCGATGGTGCTCTACACCTCCGACGACCGCACGGCAACCGTCGACTGCGACGTAAGCGTGGCGGGCAATTTCCTCACCGTCGCAGGACAGCCCCGGGTGGTGCTGACCGTGAGCGACATCTCGGCCCAGAAACGCACCCAGCGCGAACTGGAGAAAGCCCGCGTTCGCGCCGAGGAGTCGGACCGCATGAAATCACGCTTCCTGGCCAACATGAGCCACGAACTGCGCACGCCGCTGAACGCCATCATCGGATTCTCGGAACTGCTCATGGACGACCCCGCCCCGACCGAGAAACAGGAGTACATGCGCATCATCCGCTCCAACGGCGAGGTACTGATGCAGCAACTCAGCGACATCCTCGATCTCTCGAAGATCGAAGCCGGAACCCTCGGCTACGAATATACCGACGTGGAACTCAATGCCGTCATGGAAGAGCTGGAAGGCGGTTTCCGCATGCGGCAGCCCAAGAACAGCCCGGTGCGGATCACCTTCCACAGGAAATATCCCGTCCGCTACATCCGCACGGACCGCAAACGGCTGATTCAGGTGATCGCCAACTTTTTGAGCAACGCCATGAAATTCACCTCCGAAGGCTCCGTCGATTTCGGATTCGAATCCGCGGCGGGGAACTCTACGTCTACGTCGCCGACACGGGAGCCGGCATCCCCGAAGAACACCGGGAACAGCTTTTCCAACGTTTCGTCAAGGCGGGATCGTTCAGGCAGGGCATCGGCATCGGACTGGCGATCTCGAAGTCGATCGTCGAAACGATGGGCGGCCGCATCGGCGTCGAATCCCGACCGGGCAAAGGCTCGACCTTCTGGTTCACGCTTCCCTGCAAGCCGGAGCAATAAGCATCGTTATCCTCTTCGCGGTTTCCAAACCGTCCCGGCCCTGCGCTGCGGAATAAAATACGCCTGTTCCTTCCAGACCCCTCCGACCCACCAGGCATCCCAGCGCGACACCGAGCGAAACGCCCGCAGAGCTGCCTGCAACAGCGGGTCAGCCGGATCGCTGACAACAAGACTTCCCTTTTCCGACAACAGTCGCGCCCGGTCGATCCGAACCACCCGCCCTGTGGAATCGGCTGCAAAGACCACATACAGCGACAGCAGATCGGGCGACTTTCCGACATGAAGGCTGTCGAACGCCGCGGCCACACGCTGCGCATTGTCCGTCGCATCCGCACCTCTTTCATACAGCCGGTTCCGGTAGGCTTTCGTCTCCCTCACGCGCCCCTCGGACACCGCAGCCACCCATTCGCGTTCGAGATTCCGCATAAATCCATCGTGTTGGTAATACACCAGATTCCCCGTGCCATAGCGGATCTCTCCGCTGAACCAGCCGGCCCGGGCGCGTGATCCCGCTGCAAATTCGGGAAACAGCTCCGCTCCGGAAAATACGACGTCGCCGTCCTCGGTGTTCACGCACTCAAGCCACAAGATGCCCTCGTCGTCCAGCCGCCAGACACCGATACACCGACGCCAGCAAGCCGTAGAGCCGGAGGCATCGAGTTCGTCCAGCCGTTTTTCGAGCCGGGCGAGCACGGCGGAATCCGCCGTCGCCAGCGGCAGTGCGAACAACTGCATCGTATCGCACCCGACGACAAGCCGTTCGGCAGCCTGCCCTGTCGCCGACGCGCGAAAAGGCTGCAAAAAACACACGACTGCCGACAGCAGAAGAGCCGCACGTATCATAAGCGAAGGTATTTTTCAGAAAGATACGCAAAAAACGAAGATTGCACAAGTCCCGTTGCGAAAACGACGACATCGGCTCCGCGTCAGCGCATCATGCCGCCGAAGGTCCGCCGGCCGAAAAGGTAGCGCAGCACCACCGAGCCGCGGTAGATGTTTTCCGCGGCGGAACCCTTGCGGTTCGCGCGGATCTCACGCCGTTTGCGGGCCAGCGCCCCGTGCCAGCGGATGAAGTCGCGCCAGGCGCGGAACACGGCGCGGAAGTTGTCCCGGCGGCCCTGCATGAGGTAGGACAGCGCGGCGAGCAGGTCGAGCGCCGGGCGCGCAACGGCCACGCAAAGCCGCTGTGCGGGCGAGGCGCACTTGTAAAGCATGGCGAGATTGTTCCGGTGATTGTAGAAGACCTTGGCCGGAGAATCGGTCTGGAGCGTGCCGCCGCCCAGGTGGTAGACCCTGCTCCGGGGCACGATCCGCACCCGGTAACCCGCCAGCTGCATCCGCCAGCAGAGGTCGATCTCCTCCATGTGGGCGAAGAAATCGCCGTCGAAGCCGCCCAGCGCACGGAACACGTCGGCCCGGCAGCAGAAAGCCGCGCCGCTCACCCAGAACACGTCGCGCTCGTCGTCGTACTGGCCCCGGTCCTTCTCCACGCAGCGCAGGATGCGCCCCCGGCAGAAGGGATAGCCCAGGTAGTCGATGAAACCGCCCGCAGCCCCCGCATACTCGAACTCCGTGCGGTCGGCGCAGGAGATCAGCTTCGGCGCGGCGACCGCCACGTCGGGATTCCGGTCCAGACAGTCGAGAATCGGCGCAAGCCACCCCTCGGGGGTCTCGACATCGGAGTTCAGCAGCAGGTAATAATCGGCCTCGATATACTCCAATGCGCGGTTGTAGCCTCCGGCAAAGCCGTAGTTGCGGTCCATGCGCAGGACCGTGACCGACGGAAACCCGGCGGCGAGCGCCGCGAGAGAGTCGTCCGTCGAACCGTTGTCGGCGACGATGACCTCGACGCCGGCGGGAGCCGCGGCCACGACCGACGGCAGGAAACGACGCAGGTGGTCCGCGCCGTTCCAGTTGAGTATGATGATTTTAGCGACCGGCATGAGTTCGTTTGTGCTTCCAGCGGCGATGCGACCACATCCACAGTTCGGGACACTCGCAGATCATCCGCTCCAACTTACGAACGTAACGCTGCGTGATTTCGTATTCGGCGACCTCCTCTTTGCCGTCATAAATCAGTTCGAAGGACATTTCGTAGCGTCCCCGCCGCAGGCGGCTCATCTTCACGAAGTAGACCGGGAGGTTGCAGCGCAGGGCCAGTTTCTCGCCGCCGTCGAAGAAGATCGTATCCTGATTGAGGAAGCGGAACCAACGGCTGTCGGGCCGCCGCGGGGGATTCTGGTCGGCGATAAGCCCCATCACGAGGTTCTTGCCGGCGATGCCTCCGGTCCGGTTGCGCAGGTAGAAACGCAGGCTCTCCTTCATCGAGACGGTCATCGAATTTTCGTAATTGCGCAGCCGCCGGTAGAGTTCCTCCATCACCTTGCTGCGCAGCGGATGGTAGACGGCGACCAGCATCTGCGACCGCTCGTAAAGCCCCCAGTAGGAGCAGTACTCCCAGCAGCCGAAATGGGCCGTCATGGCGATCCAATCGCGGCCGTGCACCGCTTCCACGTGTTTCTCCACGTCTTTGACCGTAAGCACCGTCCGCCCCTTCTCCTCGTTCATGTAGGCCATGTTGATCGTGTCGACGAAGATTTCGGACAGCGTGCGGTAGAACCGCCGCCGGATGACGGCCAGTTCGCGTTCGCTCTTCTCGGGGAACGAGTTCCGCAGGTTGGTCTTGACGACCTTCATGCGGTAGCGCAGGCAGTAGTAGAGCAGGACGAAAAGCAGGTTTTCGACGACGTAGTACTTGAACCAGTAAGGCATCACGGCGAACACGCGTGCGCCCAGCCAAAGGGTCTCCAGCCAGAAGCGCTGCAAAATGGTCAGATCGGTTCGTTTCATGCCTGCCGCCCGGATTAGGGTTCCACGAAAAGTTTGACGTTCTCGACCTTGGTGCGGATTCTCAACCAGCGGATCAGCGTTTCACGGTCGACCGGAAGCGCGGAATCCCGGGGCGTCACCACGCACACGAGCGTCGTATCGCCGGGCGTGCCCTCGACGTCGAAGGTGATGCCCTTGGTCAGCGAAATGGCCCCGATGTTGTCCATCATGGCCCCCACTTCGCGCGAGATGTCGTTCACCTCGACGTTGGTCACCCGGTAGCGTTTCAGCTGCGAGGACATCTCGCCGATCCGGCGGTTCTTCTCCTCCAGCAGCTCCTGATAGCTCTTCTGGAGCGAAACCACGTCGACCTTGTCCTCCGTATTGGCCTGCCGGACGACCAGTTCGGCCTCCTCCAGCCCGAAATTGCGCATCTGCGTACGGGCATTCTCGATCACCTCCTCGCCCAGCGGCTCGCCCACGAGCAGCAACTCGATCTGCGACGGGTTCTTGCCCTGCGCGTAGTGTTTGTTGCACTCGATCACGCGGGTATGCGGAAAGTTGAAGACCTGCGACACGTATTTGTCGGCCACGGCCTCGAACAACGAGACGCGGACCATGTGGAACCCGATGACGACGCTCGGAATGAAGGTCACCAGCGTGATGACCATCATCAGCCGCTTGACCGTGCGCTCGCGGACCTTGTCGATGAAGACCTTCTTCTCGTATTGCAGAAAACGCACCATGGCATAGGTCGCCAGCGCGATGAACACCGAATTGATGAAGAAGAGGTAGAAGGCGCCGATGAAAAAGCGGAACTGCCCCGTGGCCAGTCCGAAGCCCGCCGTACAGAGGGGCGGGATGAGGGCCGTGGCGATGGCCACGCCGGGAATGACGGTCGACGTGCGGTCCTGCCGCGTCTGCGCCACGATACCCGCCAGGCCGCCGAACAGGGCGATCAGCACGTCGTAGGTCGTAGGCACGGTGCGCGCCAGCAGCTCGCTGCTGTTCGACGAGAGCGGCGAGATGAAGAAATAGACCGTCGAGGTGATGATGGCGACGATGAACATCAGCGCCAGGTTGCGCAGCGACTTCTTGAGCAGTTCGAAATCGTTGATGCCCAGCGCGAGGCCGACACCCATGATCGGGCCCATGATCGGCGAAATGAGCATCGCGCCGATGATCACCGCGGCCGAATTGACGTTCAGGCCCAGCGAGGCGATCATCGTGGCGAAGATCAGCACCCAGAGGTTGACGCCGCGGAACTCCACGCCCTTCGAGACGGAGGCCACGACCTCGTCGCGCTGCGCCTTGTCCTCGTCGAGGCTGAAACGGCCCTTCATAAATTCGCGCAGCTCCCCGAGCCACGCCGAAAACGAACGTTTTACCTTTTGTGTATCGTCTGTACGGTTCTCTTCCATCAATGCGTTTCGATTTGAGTTACTCCTCCCCGTCCTCCCGGACGCGGCGGACTTTGGGTTTTCCGGCCACGACGATCACGAACTCGCCCTTGGGTTCGGTCGTGCGGAAATGCCCGAGCGCCTCGGCGACGGTTCCGCGCACGGTCTGCTCGAACTTCTTGGTGATCTCGCGCGACACCGAAACCCGGCGGTCTTCGCCGAAAACCTCGGCGAACTGCTCGAGACACCGGACCACGCGGTAGGGCGATTCGTAGAAAATCATCGTGCGCTCCTCGCCGGCAAGCGCCTGCAACTGCTTCATCCGCCCCTTCTTCTGGGGCAGGAAGCCCTCGAAGCAGAAACGGTCGCACGGAAACCCGCTCTGCACCAGCGCCGGAATCAGCGCCGTGGCGCCGGGCAGCGTCTCGACCTCGATTCCCGCCTCGACGCACGTGCGCACCAACAGGAACCCGGGGTCCGAAATGCCGGGCGTCCCGGCGTCCGACACCAGGGCGGCATTGCGTCCTGCGGCGATCGCCCCGGCAACCATTTCGACCGTGGCGTGCTCGTTGAACTTGTGGTGCGAACGGAGTTTCTGCTCGATGCCGAGGTGCTTCAGCAGGAACGACGTCGTGCGCGTGTCCTCGGCGAGGATGAAATCCACCTCGCGCAGGACGTTCACCGCGCGCAGCGTGATGTCGTCCAGATTCCCGATCGGCGTAGGTACGATATAGAGTTTGGCCATCGTGTCAGGCGAATTTGCGTTCGAGCAGTTCCATCATAAACTTCGCGCCGTCCGAATTGGGATTCCAGGCGTAGTTCTCGGCAATGTGGATCATGCACTCGTCGAAATCGTCGAAGGCGTTGAGCGTCGCGATCGCCTCTTCATAGGCTTCGCCGTCACCGCCGAACAGATCGCGGATCAGCAGGAACTTGTCGTTGATGCCGATGGCGTTACGAAGGTCGGCGACCGGTTCGCCGCGGCGCAGTTCCGAAGCCATGTCGCGCCGCGGAGCGATCGTGTCGGCCAGCGTCTGCACGTCGTGGTTGATCACCTCGCCCAGCACGGCCCCGACAGGGACCGCAACCTCCCTCGCTCCGGATTCGGCCTCCTCCGGCTCGGCGGCGGCAGGCGCTTCCGAAACGGTGACGGGTTCCGCCGCGGACTGCGGCACGGACATTCCGGACTGCGGCACGGGGCCTGCGGACGCAGGCGCAGCCGCCGGTTCGGGAGTCGCGGCAAACCCGGGACGGACAGTCGGTCCGGGCGTCGCAGCGGGTTCGTGACGGGCAGCGGGTTCGAGCGTCACAGCGGGTTCGGGACGGACAGCGGGTTCGGGACGGACAGCGGGTTCGGGACGGGCAGCGGGTTCGAGCGTCACAGCAGGTTCGGGACGGGCAGCAGGTTCGGGACGCTCCGCCGGTCTTTCCGCCGTTTCGGGCCTTGCGGGCTTTTCGGCGGGCTTTTCGGCGGGCGCGGGCGTATCGTAGAGCGACATGATGACGCGCTGTTTGTGACGGTGGCGGACGGTCTCCTCCTCCAGCCCGAACAGCGTGGGCGCGATGTATTGGGGTTTCTCCGCAGGAGCGGGTTCCGGAACGACGACCGGTTCAGCCGCAGCGGCAGGTCCGGGCGCAACGACCGGCTTCGCAGACGGTTCAGCCGCAGCCTCGGATTCAGGCGCAACGACCGGCTTCGCAGACGGTTCGGGCATGGCCTCGGATTCGGATGCTGCGACCGGTCCGGATTCGGCGGCCGGTTCGGATTCTCCGGCGACGAATGCGGCTTCGGACGCCGCTTCGGGATCAGGCTCAAATCCGGATTCCCCCTCAAGTTCCGGCTCGGAATCCGACGCCGCAGGCTCCGCCATTCCGGGCGTCTCCGTATCGGGTTTCCCCCCGGCAAACGCCCCGGCAGAATCGGCCGCGACCGTCGTATCGGGTTCGGAAAACGGCTCTGCGGGTTCCGCCTCCGCATCGAACGCGGGTCCGGAAACGGCATCGGGACCGGGTTCGAACACGGCTTCGTCCGTCGGGTCGAGCGAAAGCACCGCCCCGAGGTCGATGGGCACCGGAGCCGCCGCAGGCTCCGTCTCCGCAACCGGGGATTCCGGAAGGGATTCCACCTCCGTAAAGCGCACCGCATCGTAGAGCGTCCGCAGTTTTTCCAGCGCCAGGTCGCGTTCGAGGGCCGGAATATCCCCGGAAGGCACCCAGCCGTCGACAATCGCGGTCAGCTTGCGCAGTTCGGCACGTATCGTCTTCAAATCCATCATTGCGTACTGTTTTGACCTCCAAAGGTAGAAAAAATTTGCGAAAGCCCAGCCATTCCCCGGAACCTTTTGTCCGAAACATCTCCGAACGGGTTTTTCCGGGACATCCGGACCGTCCCGCCGGGCACGGAAAAGGGAGCGGCGGCCGAAGCCGCTGCTCCCTTGCAGCTGTCCCGCACCCGCGGCGTCGGCCGCCGTGCCGGAGAGACGAATCATTCGGTGATCCGGAAACTGCCGCCGAGCGTGCAGTCGGAGTCGTGCCCTACCCAGACATGGTAGTCGCCCGGCTCCTGGCCCCACTTTTTGTCGAGACGCCAGAACGAAAGGTCGTCGGGCGTCAGTGTGAAGGTCACCTCGCGGCTCTCCCCGGCGCGAAGCATGACCTTCCGGAAACCTTTCAGTTCACGAACCGGACGCGTCACACCGGACAGCAGATCGCGCACGTAGAGCTGCACGACCTCCTCGCCGTCGCGGCCGCCCGTGTTGGTCACGCGGACCGACACGCGAACCTCGCCGCCGACGGCGGTTTCGGGCGTCAGCACCCGCAGGTCCGAATAACCGAACGTCGTGTAGCTCAACCCGTAGCCGAAACAATACTGCGGCGAATTGGGTACGTCGAGATAGCGCGAAGTGTATTTGTTGGGCTTGCCCGACTCGTCGGCCGGACGTCCCGTGCTCTTCATGTCGTAATGGATCGGAATCTGCCCCACCGTGCGGGGAAAGGTCATCGGCAAACGCCCCGAAGGGTTGTAGTCGCCCGACACGACATCGGCCAGCGCCTCGCCCGCCATCGTGCCCGGATACCAGGTCAGCAGCAGGGCGTCGGCAAGTTCCGCTTCGCGGGCCAGCTCCATAGGACGGCCCGTAACCAGCAGGACGACAACCGGTTTCCCGGTTTGCTTCAAGCTCTCCAGCAGGTCACGCTGCGCGTCGGGCAGCGCAAGCGACGCAAGGCTTGCCGCCTCGCCGCTCTCCCCCGCCTTCAATCCGAGCGCAACCAGCACCACGTCCGACTTCGCGGCTGCGGCCACCGCCTCCGAAATACCGCCTTCGAGGGCCTTGTGCGGGTCGCATCCGCGGGCATAGGTCACACGGTCGGCTCCGAAACGCGCCCGCAGTCCGTCGAGAAAGGTCGAGGTCCGGCCGGCCTCGGCGAAATGAACCCACGAGCCGATCAGGTCCCACCGGGAATCGGCGAAAGGTCCCACCAGCGCGATCCGGCTCCCCTTTTTCAGGGGCAGCACGCCGCCGCGGTTCTCCAGCAGCACCATCGAACTGCGGGCCACGCGGCGCGCGGCATCGAGATGTTCCGGGGCGTAATAGCACTTCTCGCGCTCCTTCGCCTGGTAGCGGAAAGGATCGTCGAACAGCCCCAGGCGGAACTTCACGGCCAGCACCTCGCAGCAAAGGCTGTCGATCAGCGACTCCGGGATACGCCCCTCCCGCACCAGTTCGGCGGCATGGAACAGGTAGGCGGCGCTCATCATGTCCATGTTGACCCCGGCGCGCAGGGCCAGTTCGGCAGCCTGCGCATCGTCGCCCGCCACGCCGTGAGCTTTCAGTTCGCCGATCGTGCCGTAGTCGGTCACCACGAATCCGCCGAAGCCCAGTTCGTCGCGCAGCAGGTCGCGCATCAGCCAGCGGTTGGCCGTGGCCGGAACGCCGTCGAGGTCGTTGAACGAGGTCATCACCGTCGCGGCCCCGGCATCGAGCGCCGCCCGGTAAGGCGGCAGGTAGCTGTCGCGGAAAACCCGCTCGGACATATCGACCGCATGGTATTCGCGCCCGGCCTGCGGAGCGCCGTAGGCGGCGAAATGCTTCACGCAGGCAAGAACCGACGAAGGGTCGGACAAGTCGCCCTGATAGCCCCGCACCATCGCTTCGGCGACACGCGCGCCCAGATAGGGGTCTTCGCCCGCGCCCTCGGAGACACGGCCCCACCGGGGGTCGCGCGAAACGTCGCACATCGGCGAAAAGGTCCAATGGATGCCCATGGCCGAGGCTTCGCGGGCCGAAACGCGGGCCAGCGACTCCGCGGCGGCAGGGTCCCACGAGGCGGCGACGGCGAGGTTGATCGGGAAGATCGTCCGGAAACCGTGGATCACATCGGCGCCGATCAACAGCGGGATGCCCAGCCGGCTCTCCTCGACGGCGATCCGCTGCAACCGCTCGGTCTCCTCGAAGGACTTGATGTTGAATACGCTGCCGCAGCGCCCTTCGCGGACCAGCCGTTCGACGGAAAGTTCCGTCTTGTCGGGTCCCGTGACGGCGCCGCCTCCGCGCTGCTGGACCAGCTGGCCGATCTTTTCGTCGAGCGTCATGCGTTCGACCAGTTCCGCGGCGCGCCGCCGGTCCTGCGGGGTGACGGGCTGCGCCCCGGCGGGATACAGCACGAGGGCCGCCAATACGGTAAAGATGCTATTTTTCATCGGTAAAAGTTTGAAAAGACATGCGAAGGTAATGAAAATACCGCAAAAAAGGGCTTCGGAACGGAATAAACTCACTCCCGCCCGAAGCCCCCGCGATCGCAGCGGCGTCACTCCTTCACGCAGCGCATGCCGTAGGCTGTGGTCATCTTCCGTTCGTAATAGGTCCCCTCGCCCGTGGCGTCGCCCGCCTTCCAGTCGTACATCGGGAGCGGCTTGCCGCCGGCGAGCGTCGACGAACAATAGGCTGCCGAACGCCCCGGATAGTGGATGCGGCCGTTATCGCCCTTGCGGAACATCGTCGACGGGCCGATGAGGGTTCCGCCCGAATTGAGCGCATACCAGCGGCTGTACGTGTCGCCCGAGTCCTGGTTCTTGGCGGCGTTGCCGTCCACGTAGGCAAGCAGCGACTGCCATTCGGCCGCCGTCGGCACCCGGTATCCCACCGGGCAGGGATCGTTCAGCCCCTTGCCGCCCTCGGTCCAGCCTTCGGACATCGCTGCGGACGACCGGGTATAGAACGTCGTCGGATTGCCGTTTGCCGTTGCGGCGGTCATCTCCTCACCGCTGATCTGCCAGCCGGCGGTGCGGGAGGCGTTGAAAACCACCTCGCGCGTCATCGCGCCGAAAGCATCGGGATACTCCGCATGCCCCTCGTAATATTTGTTCTTCGAGAGGATCTTCGCGCCGATGAACGGCTCCTTGCGGCCCCACTGATAGAACAGTCCGTAGGAGCGGAAATCCTGCACACAGGCCTTCGGATCGGTCGAATGGTATTCGGCCCCGACATTGCGGTCCTGCCAGGCGATACCGCCGACGGTCACGTCCGAAGGCATCTTGTCCACGACCCAGACCAGCCACGACCAGACAACCGCGCCTCCGGCGTCGAACAGCGCAACCAGCCCGCTGCCCTGCTTCGACTTGGCCGCAGTGCAGGTGATTTCATTCCGGGAAGCGTCGTAGTCAAGCCCCGAAAGCAACTCTGCGTCGGTGGTCCAGACCCAGTCCGCCGCAACGCCCTTCACATACGCGCCGTCGGTGCGCCGCGCCGGAAACGCACGGGTTTCACCCGCCCGGACCACGACCGTATTCGCTCCGGTCGACCGCTGCACGACGGTCACCTGCTGCGGTTCGACGCCCTCCATCTCGGAGGAGACGGTCAGCGTCGCGCTGCGCGGACGCACGCCCTCGCCGTCGTCGGTCAGCAACAGTTTCACGACCGAACTTTTCGTCCCTTCGGACTGCGACACGGCGCACCAGTCGGTCGCGCCCTCGATTTTCCATGCCACGGATGCACGCAGGTTCAGGGCCGGTTCGCTCCCGGCGCCGTAGACGGTTATATCGGCGCCGTTCTCCGCCAGCACGAGGATCGGCTCGAACTTCTCCTGCGTCACGGTCACGGTGTGCTTCTCTTCGCCCGCGGCGTAAAAACGCACCGCGGTCGTGCGCTCCTCGGGCAGGAAACTCTGGTCGACCGTCAGAACGATCTTCTTCGTGTGCGAACCTTCGGCGACGTTGGTGCGGCACCAATCGTCGTCGCAGGAGACCGTCCACGGCGAATCGGCCGTGATTTCAAGGACGCTGCGCCCTCCGAACATATCGAACGTCACGTTATCCTCGAGCAGTGAAAGGTTGGATTCGGCGACCTCGGGATCGTCGCTGCACGCCGCACAGCAAACGGCTGCCGCGACGGTCAGAAAAAGAAAAAGTCTCTTCATCGTTGAAGTTGTATTTAAGGTTTTGTTCGAATGTCGTATTTACCAGGACGCGGACGATTCGTAGGTATGCCCGAAACTGTCGGTGACCCGCACCATGCCGCCCCGCTCGCTGCCCGGATCGACCCGGAACATATGCCACGTATTGGTCGGCGTCCCTCCGCGCACACCCGTCGCCAGCACCTCCTCGTAATAGGGATCGGTGCGCTGCGTCCGCTCCATCGCCTCCGCCTGCCCGCCCGAAGCGGGAATCCACTCCACGGCGCTCCAGGCCGTGTCATAACCCCAGACATTGGCATAGACACAGGCCGAATTGGTGCGTCCGGGTGCATAGAGGCGCATCTGCATATCGCGCTTCCCGCCCGCCGGCTTGTAATACCACGAGAGCCGTTCGCCATCGACCTCGACCACGGCATAGCCGCGCGGCGTGCCGTCGCAGTTGACGTCGCCGTTGATGAACAGGTCGCCCGGCGTGCGGGCGATGCAGTGCATGACCTTGCGTCCGTCGTCGTAACGGTAAATGTCATGGTAGTGCTTGTGTCCCCCGAAGGCATGGACCTTATAGGGGCTTATCGCATCGAGGAAACGCTGGAAATTGCGGTGGTTGCGCGCTGCGGTGTTCTTCGTGTGATAGAGAATCGGGCAATGGGACGAGACGACGAGCGTGCTGCCCGCCGGAACGTAGCGCAAATCGGCTTCGATCCAACGGCAAATTTCGTCCGTAAGACCGATCATATACTCCTCTTCGGCGGTCGGCGCATGGTCGAAAAGGATGTTGTCGAGGAACAGATAATGGATTTTCCCGATGTTCACCGAGTAGTTCGCCGGACCGAAATAGCGTTCGTAGCTCTGCAAGGCGAGCGAATCGGTCAACTCGGCCGGATCGTGATCGTGGTTGCCCGGCAGGCTGAAGGTCGTGAAGCCAAGCGTCTCCAGCCCCTGACGGTACTTCGGGAAAAGCGACATATCGTTCCAGACCAGGTCGCCCAGGCTGACTCCGTAAACCTCCGTCGGAAGTCCCTGCACGGTTTTCAGCACATCGGGAACGACATGACCGAGATAGGAATCCACCGACGTGTTATCGGCAGCCAGCTGAATGTCGGCCATAACGATCAGCGAATGGCGGTCGGACGGAGTCTTGCGTCGTGTCAGCGTAAAATCGGCCCGGTTGACGGCCTGTTTGCGGTCGATTTTGCGGTAGAACCGCGGACAGCCCTGCGTGGCGGGAATCTCGCAGTCGGCAGGCACGGAGACAAAGACGAAATTGCGCCGCGCGAGGTCGGAGGCCAGATAGTAAATCCCCCGTTCGTCGGTCGCCGTCACCTCCAGGCCGTCGCTCACCACCACCCCGGCAATGCCATTGCCGGCGCTGTCCTTCACGATTCCCTTCACCGTCATTCCGGCCTTATCGGGAATCTGTCCGGCGGTCGGGCCGTCGTCACCGCCGCCCTCCGAGGAGGAGCAGGCCGCCAGGACAAGGGCGGCGAGGCACACCGACAGAAGCCGCATGTAGAATTTTGACATATTTTTTTGCATTGAGGATGCGGAGGAGGCCGGACCTCCTCCGCATCACGGTTATTTCATCACGACCCGGATGATTACGCTGTTCTTTTCGGGACGCACCTTGCCCTGATCATCGGCCCTGACGGAAAGCGGCAGCACATAGGAGGAATCAATGCCGTCGGCAAGCATCGAAGCGGCATCGAAGCGGATTTCGGCGCGGTCCATGACCCTGTCCCCCGACAAGCGCACTTCGGGGTCGAAGGCGAAATACCTGTCGGGCATCACCTTCAGTTCGAGTCTGTTTTCCACGTTATAGACATCGAGCACGGAGGGGTCGACCACCAGTTTCACGGTGATTCCGTCGTCATTGTAACCGCCCTTGTAAAGATAGAGATCGTAAACGCACGCCTGGCCCGAAGCGGCATCGTATTCGAGGACCTGGAAATCGTTCTTCGGGATGCAGACCATAGTGTCCACCGTCTCGTAGACGACGTAATCGTCGCCGCACCCTACGGCTCCCAGCAGAAGCAGGAGGCATATCGCAAGATTCTTCATCGCAATCGGATTATTAAGGTTAGTAACCGGGATTCTGCACGAGGTTGTAGTTGATATTGATTTCGCTCAACGGAATGGCCATCCAGTAGGTCTTGGGGGATTCGAACGTGCGGACGCCGCTCTCCTTCATCGTGGAGACCCGGTAGAAATCGGCCGCCGTCCTGCCGTCGAGGTTCCACGCCTTGGGACGCCGGGACATCGCTTCGCCCGCCTCTTTCCAACGGCGCAGGTCGTGGTAGCGCATGCCCTCCATCAGCAGTTCGATCGAACGCTCCCGGTGCAGCACCTTGCGCAGTTCGTCGCCGGTGGGAATGCCCCCGGCCAAGGCCCACGAATCCTTGAAATCGGGCAGCCCCGAGCGGCGGCGGACCAGATTCAGATAATTGAGGCTCGCGTCGCTCAACGACCCGTTGTATTCGAAATCGGCCTCGGCATAGCTCAGGTAGAGTTCCGCAAGGCGGATGTAAGGATAGGCGTACTTGCGGTAGGTCCACGACTTGGTGTCGTAGTTGAAGGCCGACTGGCGGTGAATCCACTTCTTGAGAATGTAGCCCGTACAGCTCTGGTACTCCTTCGAGGCGTCGAGCACGCTGCCCTGCATCTCGCCGGCGCGGCATTTGAGAATGAACTCCTCGCCGTTGATGGCGTACTTGCCGCGGTCGTAGCCCACCGACGCATAGAAGCGCGGCTCCTTGTAGACATGGAGGTTGGCAGTCTCCTTTTCGGCATTATAGGCATAGGGGTCGATATGCATGGTCTCGGGGTCTCGGTCCCACGGCAGGCCGTTGTGCGTGTAGTACATCTCCACGCACTCGAACGTCGGAACGATGTTGATGCAGAAGCCGTCGGTACTGTACGGCAGCTTCAGGCGCGCGCCTCCGTAACGCTGCAAGTGCCCGATGCCGGTCTGGTCGCCCATTGCCCAAAGGTACTCGGTCGTGTTCCAGAGCGGTTCGACGAAGCAGTCGTGGTAGTTGATCTCGCCGCGCTCGGCAGCGGTTGCAGCCGCAGTCGCGTTCGGGCTTTCGTAGAGCCTGTGCCCGTTGTCCTCGGCCAGCGTGATCGCTTCCTGGCAGGCGTCGAGCGCCCACTTCCACTTTTCGGGATTGTAGGTCTGGCTCATCAGCGGCGTGCCGTCGTTGTTGCGGAAACGCGCGTAGAACTCCGTGTTGCCGTTGCAGAGCGGACTGGCGGCATAGAGCAGCAGCCGGGCCTTCATCGCCTTGGCCGCCACCGAGGTGGCGCGCCCCAGGTCGGCATCGGGACGCGTCGGATACCCGTGCAGCAAATCGGCCGCGCGGTCGTAGGTCTCGGCGATGAACGTCACGCATTCGTCGAACGGACTGCGGGCCACATAGACCTGCTCCTCGGGAAGCCCCATGTCCAGCTGCCCCCTGACGAGGATGACCGGGCCGTAGTGAGTCAGCAGCACCCAGTGGTAATAGGCGATCAGAAAATAGGTTTCGCCCTTGAACTCGTCGGCCACGGACGGCGAGATGCCCGGGACTGCGTCGATATTGTCGATCATAATGTAACAGTAGCGGATGCCCTTGTACATGTCGTAGTTCGTGCGCCCGGACGGGGAAGAGGTCGTCGCGTCCCACAGACCGTAGTAGGTCTGGCTGGCGTTCTCCTCGTTGTAGAGCATGCTCTTGTAGGGGAAATAACGGGTCTGGCCGTTGGTGGCGGTGATAATGTCGTCGCCGGCGCAGAAGTCGGGCATGTAGCGGTAGGCCGCGATGTTGGGGGCGTAGGTGTAGAGCGTATTGAGGTACTTGCGGGCCTCCTTGGAGGTTTTGAAGATGTCCTCCTGCGTCGCCTGCCCCTCGGGAACCACGTCGAGGAAATCGCACGCGGCAAGCGCTCCGGCGCACGCAAACAGCAAAATGGATATGATTTTTTTCATGTCGCTCGAATTTTAGAAGTTATACTGAAGGCCGAGTTTCACCACGCGCTGCAACGGGTATTTCAAGCCGTTGCCGCTTCCCATTTCGGGGTCCCAGTATTTGAAGGGCGAAATGATGAACAGATTCGTGCCGGCCAGATAGGCGCGCAGGCTTTTGTACGTGAAACCCAGTTCGACGCTCTTCAGGCGCAGGTAGCTGCCGTTCTTGATCCAGAACGACGAGGTCTGCGTGTTGTTGGCGTTGTAGCGGTAATCCAGGCGCGGATAGGCGGCATTGGGATTGGGATCGGCTTCCGACCAGTGGTCGTCGGCAACGTACTGCGTCATGTTGAAGCCCGAATACTGATTGTCGCGGAACGGGTGCATGTCGTACATGCGCAGCGAGACGCGCGCCGTGCCCTGGAAGAAGAACGAGAAGTCCCAGCGTTTGTAGTTGACCGAGGCGCCGAAGCCGTACAAGATCTCGGGCACGGTGGGATAACCCAGCGACGTGCGGTCGTTGGCGTCGATCACGCCGTCGCCGTTCAGGTCGCGGTATTTGATGTCGCCAGGCAGATAATCGGGCATGAAGGTCTGCCGGGGCGAGTTGTCGATCTCCTCCTGCGAGGCGAAAAGGCCGTCGGCGACCAGTCCGTAAACCGAATTGACGGGTTTGCCCAGCACGGAGTTGTATTTGTTGGGCAGGTATTTCGCCTCGTCGCGGGCCTTCACCTCGTTGTGCGCATAGGTGAACGTTCCGCGCACGGAGACCAGCAGGTCCTTGTTGAACGCCTTGTTGTATTCGAGCGAAACATCGACGCCGCGGTTCTCCACCTCACCCAGATTGCCGTAGGGCATGACGCCCGAAAGGCCCATCGTCGAGGGCAGCGAACGCCGCTGCATGAAGATGCCGGTACGATTTTCCTTGTAGACGTCGACGTTCAGCGTCAGGGCGTCGAACAGTCCCAGTTCAAGTCCTACGTTAAGTTTGGTGCTCTCCTCCCACGTGGCCAGGGGATTGCCCACGGTCTTGATCTCGTGTCCGGTCTGCTTGACGAAGTTGGGCGAAAACCACACGTAGAGCGCCTTGTTCATGTTGACCGTCGTGAGATAGGGGAAACGGACGATGTTGTTGCTGCTGTCGGCCAGATAGTCGTTGCCCGAAAGACCGTACGAAGCACGGATTTTCAGCAGGTTCACCTTGCTGCGGATACCTTCCCAGAACGGTTCACCCGACACGACCCACGCTCCGGCGATCGAGGGGAAAAACCCGAAACGACGACCCGATATGAAGTTCTCCGAGCCGTTGTAGCCGAAGTTGAACTCCATCAGGTAGCGGTTGTCATACCCATAGGTAAAACGTCCGGCAAGACCCTGCTCGCGGTAAGGGAGCACCTTGTACTCATCATTGGCGGGCTGATTGTCGACCTTCTCCTTCTGGTGGTAGACGAACAGGGCGTTGACGTCGTGTTTGCCGAACGTGCGCGAATATTCGATCTGCCCCTGCAACGAGATCTCACGGTAACCGTTCCGCCCCGTGGAGGTTCCCAGATAGGACGATCCGGGCGTGCCGATGCTTTGCAGGTTGTAGTCGAAAGTCCCGTCGCCGTTGTCGGTATAGTCGGTCATTTCGTAATAATAGGGAGAAAAAGAACGGTAAGTCGCCGCATAGGTCTTGTTGTAGAACGAGACCATGCCCCGAACCTTCAGTCCCTTGGTGACGAAATCGAGGTCCTGGTCCACCGAGAAGGTCGTGGTGATGTACTGCGTATGGCGCTGTCCGTATCCGCGGCTCAACAGGGCATAAGGATTGATGTCCGTAGAACCACCGTCCCACGAAGGGGCATTTCCGAAAATCGGGTCGTCGAGATCCTCCACGGAGCCTTTGGGATAGATGGCCGGGAAAGCGACCGGATTGGCGCGCATCGTATAGTAGAACAGGTCTTTCACCTCTTCGACGGGACGGTGCCAGAAAAGCAGTTGCGTGTTCATCTTCAGACTCACGCGGGTCGTTCGGGTGAGCTGCGCGCCGACGTTGGCCTGGAAAAGGTATTTCTGCGAATTGATGTTGGTGTTGAATTTCGACTCCGCGGGCTTCTTCAGGATACCGTTTTCGTTGAAGATCGAAGCATTGAGGAAATAGTCGACCACCTTGCCGCCGCCCCGCACATTGAGATTCATGTTCTCGTTGACCGTAAAATCCTTGAAAAGCATCGAATACCAGTCATTGTCGGGATAGACGTAGGGATTGAGCCGGTTGCGCGTGCCCGTGATCTTCTCGTCCGAAAAGTGCTGCACATAAGTTTCGCCCGCCGGGGTGCGGGTGCGCAGCGCCTCGTTGTAGTTCTCCATGTAAGTCACGCCGTCGGCGATGTCCTGCACGCGCGTCGGCATCGAAATGCCCGACTCGAGACGAACGTTGATCGCCATCTTCTCCGACTGGCGGCCGTTTTTGGTGGTAATGATCATTACGCCGTTGGCGCCGCGCGAACCGTAGAGCGCCGTGGCCGTGGCGTCGCGCAGGATCGAAAACGACTCGATCGCCTCGGGCGGAATGTTGTTGAGCATCTCCGAGACGATCTCCACGCCGTCGAGAATCAGCAGCGGCGATTTGTTAGCCCCGAAGGTCGAGATGCCGCGAATCCAGAAATTCGCACCGTCGGCGCCGGGTTCGCCCGACGACTGGGTCGAGATGACGCCGGCGATCTTGCCCGCGAACGAGGTCGAGAGGTTGCTCGACGTCACCTTGAGCGTACTGGGACGCACGACCTGCACGGCTCCCACCAAACTCTCCTTCTTCTGCGTGCCGAAGGCCACGACCACCACGTCGTCCATGACGTTCGACGCCTCGATCAGCGTCACGAGCTTGAACAGTTCGACATCGGCGACGGCGATCTTCTTGGTGTCGTAGCCCAGAAAAGCGAAGGTGACGTGTTTCGTTCCCGCCGGCACCTTGAGGGTGTAGTTGCCGTTGATGTCCGAGGTGGCGCCGACGGTCGTCCCCTCGACATAGACCGAAACACCGACGATGGGCTTGTTGTCGGCCGAAGAGATCACCGTCCCCTGCAGGACGATTTCCCTACCGGAATCCGCAGCCGGGAGGGGGGGGGCGACGGCGGCGTTTTTCCGGGCGGGCGCTTTCGAGATGATCACCTGGTTTTCGCGCACCCGTCCGGTCAGCTCCGTTCCCTTGAGGACCGCGGACAGCAGTTCGTCGATGGTCGCAGACCTGACCGAAACCGAAACCCGGCGGTCGAGCAGCGGCCGCACGTCGTCGGTGTAAATGAAGGCGTAGCGGCTGGTCCGCTCGACCTCGGCAAAGACGCTCGACAGCGTTGCGTCCTTCATCTTCACGGTCAGCGACGATTTGGCCCCGGCGTCCTGCCGGGAGGCCCGGACGGGCTGGAGATTCACCGGAAGCAACAGCATCGCCGCCGCAAGAATCCGCAGCATACGGCATGTCGAGCCACTCCTCACAAAGAAAAGTTTCTTCATAAGTAACAGTATTAAGGTTAGTATTTAAGACTGGAATTGGTTGTCAGCGATATACGGCGTCGGCGCAATCGTCGGGGGCAGGCCTCACCGCCACCGAGCCGTCGGGCCCCCGGACGTAGGCGATCCGGAAAATGTCGGAGAGCACGTCGAGCGTGCCGTCCAGGTCGTCGAACAGGATCAGCTTGCCGGTACACTTCCGGCTCCCGATCTCCCCGAAGCAGGTTATTTCGATCTTGTAGAACGCAGCCACCTTTTGCAGGACTTCGAACAGCGTGTTCGAGGTGAAGAACAACAGTCCGTCCTTCCAACTGATGTATTTATAGGGATCGACCTCGTAGACCGAATAGCTGCCGTCCTTCATCGAGAAGCGTTCCGAAGGATTCAGCGTCACCGATTCGCCGTTGGCCACGTCGATGGCCACGGAGCCTTCGACCAGCACCACGGCCGACGAACCGTCGGCCCGGGGCGCGGTCGTCACATCGAACGACGTGCCCAGCACGCGGGTCGCAAAATGGTCGGTGTGCACGATGAAGGGACGGTTCGCATCCTTCGCCACCTCGAAATAGGCTTCGCCCTCGACGAAGACGTCGCGCGTGTCACCGAACGCCGACGGGAAACGGAGCACCGACGCCGAATTGATCCACACCCGCGTCCCGTCGGAGAGTTGCAGATGTGCGCGCTTGCCCTTGGGGACCACCAGTTCGCTCGTATGCACGCGCACCTCCTGCCGGGGCGTCCTGCGATCGGTCTCCGCCCCTTCGTTCTCCTTGCCGTCGATCAGGATTTCGCCCTTGGGCGTAAGGCTGATACGGGCGATGTCGTCGTACACCTCGCGGCTGCCTTCGCGGGTCACGAGCGTGATGTTCTCATAGGCCTCGGCCGAAGGCAGCCCGGAACCCGTGAAATCCGCACTCCAGAACAGGGCCGCCACGACGCCGGCGACCAGCAGGGAAGCGGCGGCGAAGAGCGCCGTCCGGTTGCGGCGGCGGGGAGGGGCTGCAAAACGGCGCCGGGCGTAATGGTCGGTCAGGATGCGGTCGAGCAGCAACTGTTTCTCCACGGACGGCAGCGCGGGATGGGTCTTGCCCACACGGCGCACCAGGCTCACGGCGCGCTCGAATTCGACCAGGTCCTGCGGATGGCGTTCGGTGTAACCGCACCAATAGCCGTCCTGCGCCCGCTCGGGATCGAGACACCACAAAACGAAGTCCGGGTCGGAGGTGAAGAACTCCGCCGTGTGCTTCTTAATATCGTCCGGTTTTATCATTGATTCCAACGTAATCTTCAAACTGCATGCTGCGGCTGCGGCGCCGCGCTCTCCTCTATGACGGCGAATCCGCCGTTTTGTCCCCCTCGAACCGCAAAAAACAGCGTCCGCCGTGTCAAGTGGCTATTTTCATCGTCTTGCCGCACTCCCTGCCCTTCCGAAGTTTGCCCAGCCCCTTCGACACGAACTTGCGGACGGCGTGGGGCGTGGCGTCGAGTATGACGGCGATGTCGTCATACTCCATCTCGTAGACGAAGCGCAGCAGCAGCGCCTCGCGCTGCTTGGGCGAGAGCTGGTTGAGCAGCGACTCGATCGTTTGGCGGATGCGCAGCACGTGCTCCGATTCGATCATCGCGTCGAGCGAGGTCAGCGACACCCGCAATCCCGGCTCCCGGTCCGAAAGGTCGCATTTGTCCACCCGCGAACGGTGCAGATCGACCAGGCGGTTGTGAACGATCCGGAAAAGGTAGGCCTTGATGTTGACGATGCGGCCCAGGTCGACCTGGCGGGTCATAATGTCGAGGAATATGTCGTGGATGACATCCTTGACCGTTTCGTTGTCGAAACCGAACCCCATGCCGTAGGCATAGAGCGCATCGGCGTAACTGTTATACAACATAACATATACGTCGGTCTCTTCGGCATACTGCCGGTCGATTCGTCGGGTGTCGTACTTGCGTTGCCGAAACATTCGGTTCATTGGTTTGGTCGGTCATTCGATATAACGGAAAACCGTCCGGTTTGTCCCCCTGCAAGCGGTAAAAATCGAATAAAAAATGCGAAATAGCAAATTTTCGCCCCCCCGGGGACAAAACCGGAAACAGTTCGTCTTAAATTCGAAACCAATCTCTTTCGGAAAAATGATACGAAAACCGTATTTCAGTCTGTTCCTGCTCTGCCTGCCGCTCTTCTCGCTGTGCAGTTCGGGAAACGACGATCCCGCACCCGCCCCTGCACCTGGAAAAGAGTGGCTCGATCCGATTCGCGTCGCCACCTACAACATCCAGTACGACAACTCTTCCGATCAAGACAACAAATGGACGACCCGCCGGGATTTGCTTCGCCAACTACTCCAGAGCGAGAAGTTCGACATCTTCGGAGCGCAGGAGCCTTATCTGACCCAGATCAAGGACATCGAGCCGTTCCTCGACGGATACACCTGGGTCGGAGAAAACGTCATCGGTGACAAAACGGCCCAACGACGCCACTACAACCCCGTTTTCTACCGCAAGGACAAATTCGAAGTATTGGATATGGGATCGTTCTGGTACTCCGAAACGCCTTCCGCCCCCGGGTCCAAAGGCTGGGACTCCTATTCGCCCCGCATGTGCAACTGGGTGCATTTCCGCATCCGCGCGAACGGACGGGAATTCTACCATTTCAATTCGCACTTCGACCACATAGGGACCACGGCCCGCGCCGAGAGCGCCAAACTGCTGGTGGCCAAGGTCCGGGAGATCGCAGGCGGCAAACCGGCCTTTTGCACGGGTGACTTCAATTCGAACCAAAACACCGAAGCCTACAAAACGATCGCCGGATCAGGCATCCTTGCCGACAGCTACGTCCGCTGTCCGTCCAAGACCAACGGAGACTGGCCCACCTACAACGGCTACAAATACATCTCGACGCCTCCCGCCGCTGCGTCGCGCATCGACCACGTCTTCGTCACGCCGAAGGACACGAAGGTCGTTTCGTGGCGCATCGTCAACAACAGTTACAACCGGAAATACCCCTCGGACCACTTCCCGGTCGTGATCGAATGGTCGCTGGCCGAATAGCCAGCCTTGCTGCCGGCAAATAAAACCTCTTCGCCAACTGGCGAAGAGGTTTTATTTGCCAAGGGATAAACGGAACGGACAGAAGCGCTTTTTTCCGCGCCCAGAGCCGGAAACCATCCCCCTTTCCGCTTTTACCCGCGAGCGTCTCCGATTATTGAAAAGAAATTCGTATCTTTGTGGGCTTGTTTCACGATAAGCGCAATTTGTCTGACAGCAACATAAACGAAACGAATAAATGGCGTTACAATGCGGCATCGTCGGCTTGCCGAACGTGGGTAAATCGACCCTTTTCAACTGCCTGTCCAATGCAAAGGCACAGGCGGCAAACTTTCCTTTCTGCACCATCGAGCCTAATGTGGGCGTGATCACGGTCCCCGACCGGCGGCTGATCCGCCTCGCGGAGATCGACAACCCCAAGCGCGTGGTCCCGACGACGATCGAAATCGTCGACATCGCGGGCCTCGTGAAGGGCGCCTCGAAGGGCGAAGGTCTGGGCAACAAATTTCTGGGCAACATCCGCAACACGAATGCGATCATCCACGTCCTGCGGTGCTTCGACAACGGCAACATCACCCACGTCGACGGCTCGATAGACCCCGTGCGCGACAAGGGCATCATCGACACCGAATTGCAGCTGAAGGATCTCGAAACCGTCGAGAACCGGCTCTCCAAGACCCAGAAGCAGGCCACCTCGGGCGGCGACAAGCAGGCCAAGCGCGCCGTGGAGCTGCTCTTGCAGTACAAGGCGGTGCTGGAACAGGGGCTTTCGGCCCGCACCGTGGAACTCGACAAGGAGGACCGCAAACTGGTCGCCGACCTCAACCTGCTGACCGACAAGCCCGTGTTGTACGTCTGCAACGTCGACGAAAAGAGCGCCGCGACGGGCAACGCCTACACCGAGGCCGTCCGGGAGGCCATCGCCGGCGAGCGGGCCGAAATGCTCGTCATCGCCGCCGCCACGGAGGCCGACATCGCCGAACTGGAAGACTTCGACGAGCGGCAGATGTTCCTCGAAGACCTGGGGCTGGAGGAGTCGGGCGTGGCGCGCCTGATCAAATCGGCCTACAAATTGCTCAACCTCGAAACGTTCTTCACCACCGGGGCCGACGAGACCCGCGCCTGGACCTACCTGCGCGGCATGAAAGCCCCGCAGACGGCCGGCATCATCCACACCGATTTCGAAAAGGGGTTCATCCGCGCCGAGGTCATCAAGTACGACGACTACACCGCTCTGGGTTCGGAGAAGGCGTGCCGCGATGCGGGCAAACTGTCGATCGAAGGCAAGGAGTATGTCGTCGAGGACGGCGACATCATGCACTTCCTGTTCAACGTCTGACGCCGCAACCCGGGATCGTAAAAAAATTAAAGAATACAGCTATGGAAAGACCAGTTCGGGTGCGCTTCGCGCCCAGCCCCACCGGGCCGCTGCACATCGGCGGCGTCCGTACGGCACTGTACAACTACCTGTTCGCCCGCCGGCACAAGGGAACGATGATCCTGCGCATCGAGGACACCGATTCGCAGCGGTTCGTCCCCGGAGCGGAGGATTACATTCTGGAATCGCTCAAATGGTGCGGCATCGAGATCGACGAAGGCGTGGGCGTCGGAGGGCCTCACGCCCCCTACCGCCAGAGCGAGCGGCGCGAAATCTACCTCAAATACGCCCTGCAACTCGTCGAGGCGGGCTGGGCCTACTACGCCTTCGACACGGCCGAGGAATTGGACGCCCTGCGCAGGGAGGCCGAGGCGCGCGGCGAGGCGTTCGCCTATAATTATGCGGTGCGCGAAAAGCTGGCCACGTCGCTGGCGCTGCCCGCCGAGGAGGTGAAGGCGCGCCTCGACCGCGGCGACCAGTGGGTGATCCGCTTCCGGATGCCCGAAAACGAAACGGTCGCGATGGACGACCTGATCCGCGGACACGTGGAGGTCAACACCTCGACGCTGGACGACAAGGTGCTCTACAAATCGGCCGACGCGCTGCCCACCTACCACCTGGCGAATATCGTCGACGACCGGCTGATGGAGGTGTCGCACGTCATCCGCGGCGAAGAGTGGCTGCCGTCGCTGCCGCTGCACTACCTCCTGTACAAAGCCTTCGGGTGGACGGACGTGCAGCCCCGGTTCGCCCACCTGCCCCTGCTGCTCAAACCCACGGGCGGCGGCAAGCTCTCGAAGCGCGACGGCGACAAGATGGGATTCCCGGTATTTCCGCTCTTCTGGACCTCTCCGACGGGTGAGACCGCCCACGGCTACCGCGAGGACGGCTATTTCCCCGAGGCGTTCATCAACATGCTGGCGCTGCTGGGCTGGAACCCCGGCACGGAGCAGGAGATCTTCTCGATGCAGGAGCTGATCGACAGCTTCTCGCTCGACCGCGTCTCGAAATCGGGCGCCCGATTCCAGCCCGACAAGGCCCGGTGGTTCAACGCCCAGTACATGCACCACAAGACCGACGCCGAACTGGCGGCCCTCTACCAGCCCGTCCTGCGCAGCCACGGCATCGAGGTTTCGGACGCCGTGGCCGGCAAAGCCGCGGGCATTATGAAGGAGCGCGCGACGTTCACGACCGATCTGTGGGACCTCACGTCGTTCTTCTTCGAGGCTCCCCGGGAGTATGAGGAAAAGCAGGTGCGCAAGTACTGGAAGGGGCAGAATCCCGCCATTCTGCGGGAGTTGCGTGACGTGCTGGCGGGAATCGACGACTTCTCGCTGGAGAACACCGAACGCATCGTCCACGCCTGGATCGAGGAGAAGGGCTACGGCATGGGCCAGGTGATGAACACCCTGCGGCTGGCCCTCGTGGGCGCCGGAAAAGGCCCGGGCATGTACGACGTAACGTCGTTCATCGGCAAAGAGGAGACCCTGCGCCGCATCGACAATCTGCTGACCAATCTAAAACCCGCAATAGAGTAAAGTCGCCCTTTTCAAAGGGAGATTCAGAGGGATTTTCAACATGAGCCCCGGCGTTAAAAACGCCGTAATATAAGTTCGATGGGGGTTCATAGACAAAATCGCTCCGATCTAAAAACAACCTAACCCCGTCGAACTTATATTAAACTATGGTACAAATCGAACAACACGTCTGGGGCATGACCCCGGAGGGCGAGGCAATCATTCGCTACACGCTGCGCAACGACTCGGGAGCCGAAGTGCAGCTCACGAACTACGGCGCGGCGATCGTCTCGGTGAAGATGCCCGACCGCGAGGGCCGCATGGCCGACGTGGTGCTGGGATACAAACACCCCGAAGGCTACTTCTTCGACGGAGCCGCCTCGGGAAAGAGCGTGGGACGCTGCGCCAACCGCATCGCCTTCGGGCAGATGACCGTCGAGGGCAAGGAGTACCGGCTGGAGGTCAACAACGGCGTGAACCACCTGCACGGCGGAACGAAGAACTTCGCCAACCGCATCTGGGAGAGCCGCGTGGAGACCAACCGCGTGGTGATGTCGCTCGTCTCGGAGGACGGCGACCAGGGCTATCCCGGCGAGCTGTGCGTCGAGGCCGTATTCGATTTCGACGACGACAACGCGCTGGAGATCACCTACCTCGCACGGACCGACAAGACGACCGTGGTGAACCTCACCAACCATGTCTATTTCAACCTCGCGGGCGAAGGCAGCGGGTCGGTGCTCGACCACGAACTGCGCCTGAACAGCTCGAAGATTCTGGAAATGAACGAACGCCAGATCCCCACGGGCAAGCTTCTGGACGCAGCCGGAACCCCGCAGGATTTTCGGGAATTCCGCTCTTTCCGCCCCGGCATCTCGTCGGAGTTCAACCACATCCGCGACTTCAAGGGCTATGACCATCCCTTCGTCGTCGACGGCTGGAAGCCCAATATTCTGGGCGAGGTCGGCACCCTGCGCGAACCCCGGTCGGGCCGTTCGGTGACGGTGCTCTCGTCGCAGCCCAGCGTGATGATCTACACGGGCAACTGGCTCGCGGGCGGATGCCCCGAAACCAAGTCGGGCGGCCGCTATGCCGACTACGACGGCGTGGCGATGGAGTGCCAGAACTATCCCGACGCCGTGAACCATCCCGAATTCCCCTCGCCGCTGCTCCGCCCCGGCGAAACCTACTGCCAGAAGATCGTTTTCCGCTTCGGAACGTTCTAAGGAATTAAAAATGAAAAATTAAGAATTAAAAATTACCTGCGGAAAATCGCACTGTGCGTTTCGACAAATTGGAGGACCGAACTTATTTTCGGCACCAGATACATCGAAATTTACGGGTATCCTTTCCGACAATTTTTAATTCTTAATTTTTAATTTTTAATTTTTATTACTTACCTTTGCACCCGATATTTCAAAGGGGTGC
>ERZ1106935.656-NODE-656-length-37624-cov-74.183635_pt1 | contig 37624 bp, 35 predicted proteins | sample MGYA00403666_ERZ1106935 | MGnify/ENA primary metagenome ERZ1106935 (study PRJEB35170, sample SAMEA104062452) | human gut metagenome | biome: human gut; feature: human-associated habitat; material: faeces | place: Denmark | collected 2012-11-20 ... | reverse complement strand
TGCTCTGCAGGCTTCCGATATTCGAAGCATCCGATGTCGGGCCGCTCGTCGCGGGGTAGTCCGTCGCGGTCGGTGCGTCCCCATCCCTCTGTCGATACTGCCGCCGAGTCGATGGCGTGGGAGACGCTGTCGAGGTGGAAGTCGAAGTACTGCTTGTCATAGTCGATCTTGACGAAGTTCTTTCGTCCGAAGGCCGTTGTGTCCTTGACGTTCTCCCAGATCACCCCCTTGTAGTGGGCCTCGTCGATCGTCTCGGGTTCTCCGGTGCGCAGCAGACAGTGGTCGAACAAGTAGGTCGCCGTCTCCACGTCGGAGAAATTGCCCATGATCTCGTCGTCGGAGTAGCCCGTGACGATGGTGTTGAAGATGTCAAATCGCGTCAGCGGTATCGTCACGTCGCCCTCGTAGCGGTCGCCGAAGCGGAGCGCCACGCCCACGGGCTTTCCAAGGTCGAAGGGGAAGAACTGCGCCAGGGTGCAATGGCGCATCACCACGCTGCCTCCCGTGATGGAGACGCAGTCGATGGAAGCATTGGTGACCTGCGTGTTGTAGAGGTCGAGCTGACACCCCACGGCATAGAGGCCATAGCCCTGGCAGTTGTGCACCGTACTGTTATAGAGGCGGAGTTTGGTGCGGTCGGCCGCGGAGGAGTCGCAGACGATGCCGTTGTAGGCCGAGTGGAGGTCGGTATATTGGATCTCGTTGTCGAAAGAAGAGGCGTGGAGCCGTATGCCCTGCCACTGTCCCGAGACACGGTCGTAGGGCAGGTAGTCGAACATGCGGTCGATACGGTCGCCGCGCAGCGTGACGTTGGCCTCGGGCGTTCCCTCGGCGCGCAGCGTGCCATAGACGTCGATGCCAGCATGGTTGGAGAAGTAGAGTGTCGTGCCCGCTCCGATGGTGAGCGTGGCGGCGCTATCCACCTCTATGTTTCCTTTAACCACGATGGGTTTTGTGCTCTGTATCAGCGTATCACGACTTATCTTTAAACCATCCAGTAGGGTGGCGTCCCAGGACCAAGCCCGTAGGTTGACCTTCTGTTCTACCCCACTCTCCAGGGTGAAGACCAGGTCGTCCTCCAGCAGTTCCGGCACCTCGGAATGGGTGTCGGCAGAGGTCAGCTCTACGAAGACGCGCAGCGAGTCGTCCTTGCGCAGTTCCACGCCGCCGACCTGATAGCCGCTGGCCTGTCCGAGGTACATTCCATCGACATTGACGCGGAAGCCCGTCTGATTGCCCTTGCGCAGGCGGACGCTGGTGCATCGCAGGCCGTCGCCCGATCGGTTATAGACCCAGAAGGTGCGGGTCGTGGTGGGCACGCGGGAGAAGGTCGTGTCGAGACTCACCGTGTCGGCAGAGAAGGCCAGCCGGTGGTCGGGCGACGCCGAGAAGGAATCGTCGTCGCTACAGGCCGCCAGGGATAGGACGGCCAAGGGGGCGGCTAAGAGCAAGAGCCGCAAACTCGTCATTTTCATACCTATCAGAACGGCGTTCCGTGCAAAATATTGTGCCTTTATCCCGTCCTTTTTCCTCCATCTGCCACACAAAACCCAAATCGCTTGAAAGTTTTCCGCAAAAACTTTCCGTAATCGGCTGAAAATAGTTAATTTTGCACGAAAATTACAAAACGAGGTTTGAACAAAAGAAATTACATAACAATCTAGATTCAACTATGTCAGAAACAATTAAGCTACGTAAGGGCTTGGACATCCGTCTGAAAGGACGTGCCGCAGAGACCGTTACCCGCTTGAAGCCGTCGGCAGAGTACTCGCTCGTGCCCGACGATTTCGTTGGTGTGACGCCGAAGGTGGCCGTCAAGGAGGGCGACCATGTCCGTGCGGGCGACGCGTTGTTTGTCAACAAGCGTTTCCCTGAGGTGGGCTTTGCGTCCCCAGTCAGCGGAACGGTGACGGCTGTTGTGCGTGGTGATCGCCGCAAGGTGCTCCGCGTCACGGTGAAGGCCGACGCCCAGCAGGAGTATGCCGATTTTGGTGTGAAGGATCCCTCGAAGCTCGATGGAGCTGCCGTTGTCAAGGCCTTGCTTGAGGCTGGTCTCTTCGGCTACATCGACCAGCTTCCCTATGCCGTCTCCACCACTCCCGACACGATGCCGAAGGCCATCTTTGTCTCCGCCCTCCGCGACAAGCCGCTGCAGGGCGACTTCGAGCTGGAGCTGAAGGGCCAGGAGAAGGACTTCCAGGCTGGTATCACGGCTTTGTCGCGCATCGCGCGCGTGCATCTTGGCGTGGGCACTCAGCAGACCTCCCAGGCGCTGCTTGGTGCGAAGAACGCTGAGGTGACGGTCTTCGACGGTCCCTGTCCTGCCGGCAACGTCGGTGTGCAGGTGAACCACCTCGACCCGGTCAACAAGGGCGAGACGGTCTGGACGGTCGATCCCACGGCCGTGCTCTTCTTCGGTCGCCTGTTCAACACGGGCAAAGTCGATCTGCGCCGCATGGTAGCCGTGGCAGGCAGCGAGATCAAGTCTCCCGCCTATGTCGAGGCTTTGGTCGGCACGCCGCTGAAGGAGATCATTGCCGGCAACGTGAAGAGCGACCGCCATGTGCGTCTGCTCAACGGCAACCCGCTCACGGGCCGCATCGCCAACGACGAGAGCGTATTGGGCGCACACACCTCCGAGGTCTGTGCCATCCCCGAGGGCGACGACGTCGATGAGCTGGCCGGTTGGATCATGCCGCGTGCCAACACGTTCTCCACCTCTCGCAGCTACTTCTCGTGGTTGCAGGGCAAGAAGGAGTACACGCTCGACGCGCGCATCAAGGGTGGCGAGCGCCGCATGATCATGAGTGGTGAGTACGACCGCGTGCTGCCGATGGACATCTATGGTGAGTACCTTGTCAAGGCTATCATCACGGGCAACATCGACAAGCAGGAGCAGTTGGGCATCTACGAGGTGAGCCCGGAGGACTTCGCGCTGGCCGAGTTTGTGGATAGCTCGAAGCTGCCTCTGCAACAGATTGTGCGTCAGGGTCTTGATATCCTCCGTAAAGAAAATGCTTAAACAAGAAAGTTACAGATATGAGTCTTAGAAATTATCTCGACAAGATACGTCCGAACTTTGAGGAGGGCGGCAAGCTCCACGCTTTCCGTAGTGTCTATGATGGTTTCGACACATTCCTTTATGTGCCGCACACGACATCCAAGAGCGGTGTCTCCATCCACGACGCTATCGACTCGAAGCGCATCATGAGCTTTGTGGTCATCGCATTGTTGCCCGCCATGCTCTTCGGAATGTACAACATCGGATACCAGAACGCCGTGGCCGCAGGCAAGCTGGCCGAGGCTACGTTCATGGGTATGTTCCTCTATGGCTTCGCTGCCATGCTGCCCAAGATTCTCGTCAGCTATATTGTCGGTCTCGGCATCGAGTTTGCCTGGGCCCAGTACAAGGGCGAGGAGATCCAGGAGGGCTACCTCGTCTCCGGTATCCTGATTCCGCTGATCATCCCCGTCTCCACGCCATTGTGGATCCTGGCCCTGGCCGTTGCCTTCGCCGTCGTCATCGGCAAGGAGATCTTCGGTGGTACGGGTATGAACGTCTTCAACCCCGCGCTCCTCGCGCGTGCGTTCCTTTTCTTCTCCTACCCCAGCAGCATGACTGGCGACACCATCTGGGTGGCCACGGAGCCGATCTTGGGTATGGGTTTCAAGGCCCCCGACGGCTACACGATGGCCACTCCGCTGGGTGAGATCGCTCAGCACGCCGACGTCTCCGCCAGCTTCAACGACATGATCATCGGTCTCATCCCGGGATCCATGGGCGAGACCTCCGTCATCGCCATCGCCATTGGCGCCGTGATCCTGCTGTGGACGGGCATTGCCTCCTGGAAGACCATGCTGAGCGTGTTCCTCGGCGGCGGTCTGATGGCCGTGGTCTTCGAGCAGCTGGGCATGAGCAGCATCCCCTGGTATGAGCACATCGTGCTCGGCGGTTTCTGCTTCGGTGCCGTCTTCATGGCCACTGATCCTGTCACCTCGGCCCGTACCGAGAGTGGTAAGTGGGTCTATGGTGCGCTCATCGGCATCATGGCCGTTGTGGTGCGCGTGATGAACCCCGGCTACCCCGAGGGCATGATGCTCGCCATCCTCTTCGGCAACATGTTTGCTCCGCTGATCGACTACTGCGTGGTGGACCGCAACATCAGCCGCCGCAGCAAGCGTGGGGCGCAAAAGAATGCTAACCAATAAGTAAGGAGGAAAGAAAGATGAAAACAAACACCAATTCATACACCATCATCTATTCGGTCGTCCTTGTTGTGGTCGTGGCATTGATGCTCGCATCCGTCTATCAGGCTTTGAAGCCGCAGCAGGATGCCAACGTGATGCTCGACACACAGAAGCAGATCCTCTATGCGCTCAACCAGGACCGCGACATGACCAATGAGGAGGCTGCCAAGCTCTGGCAGAACCTCGTCGAGGCCGACGACATGATCGACGCCAACGGCAACGTGGTCGAGGCTGGCAAGCAGGGCGGCACGGAGGCTGGTTTCCAGCACCTCAACTCCGCCGAGGCCAAGGACGGCAAGCTCGTCGTCTTCCGCTGCAAGGTGGATGGCGAGACGAAGTATGTCATCCCCGTCTATGGCAACGGCCTCTGGGGCCCCATCAGCGGTTTCATCGCCGTCAATGGCGACAAGACGACTGTCTTTGGCGCCTACTTCAACCATGAGGGCGAGACTGCCGGCTTGGGTGCCGAGATCAAGGACAACAAGAAGTGGCAGGACCTGTTCAAGGGCAAGGAGCTCTTCGCCAACGGCGACCGCGACCACGTCGCTCTCTCCGTGGAGAAGAAGGTCACCGACCCCAAGACGCAGGTGGACTGCGTGACGGGTGCCACCATCACCTCCAACGGTGTGGCCGACATGCTCAAAGCCGAGAAAGGCGGCCTGCAGCCCTATGTTAAATTCTTTAATGCTAAGTAAGAAAAGATGGCTTTATTCAGTAAACAAAACAAAGAGGCTCTGACCAATCCCTTCAACCTTGACAACCCTGTCTTGGTTCAGGTGCTGGGTATTTGCTCCGCCTTGGCCGTCACTTCGCAGCTGAAGCCGGCTATCGTCATGGGCCTTGCCGTAACAATCATCACGGCATTTTCCAATACGATCATCTCCATCATCCGCAACACCATCCCCAACCGCATCCGTATCATCGTGCAGCTGGTGGTCGTTGCCGCGCTGGTGACGGTGGTCAACCAGGTGCTCAAGGCCTTCGCCTACGACGTGAGCGTGCAGCTCTCCGTCTATGTCGGTCTGATCATCACCAACTGTATCCTCATGGGTCGTCTGGAGGCCTTTGCCATGACCAACAAGCCTTGGCCCTCGTTCCTCGACGGCATCGGCAACGGACTGGGCTACGCGCTCATCCTTGTCATCGTCGGTGGCGTGCGCGAGTTCTTCGGCCGCGGATCGCTGCTGGGCTTCCAGCTCATCCCCGAGAGCGTCTATCAGGCTGGCTACATGAACAATGGTATGATGACCATGTCGGCTACGGCCCTCATCCTCGTGGGATGTGTCATCTGGGTACACCGTGCCTATTTCTACAAGGAGAACAATTAAGGAGGAGATATAAGTTATGGAACATATAATCAGTCTATTTTTCCGGTCCATCTTCGTGGACAACATGGTATTCGCCTTCTTCCTCGGCATGTGCTCGTTCCTTGCCGTTTCCAAGAACGTGAAGACCTCGGTGGGACTCGGTGCCGCCGTCACCTTCGTGCTGGTGGTCACGCTGCCCGTCAACTATCTCCTTCAGACGAAGGTGCTCGACCCGCTGGGCCTGGGCTTCCTGAGTTTCATTCTCTTCATCGCCGTCATCGCAGGTATCGTCCAGATCGTGGAGATGGCCGTCGAGAAGTATTCCCCGTCGCTCTATGGCGCGCTGGGTATCTTCCTGCCGCTGATCGCCGTGAACTGCGCCATCATGGGTGGTTCGCTCTTCATGCAGCAGCGCATCGGTCTCGACCCCGCCTCCTCACAGTACATCGGCAACGTCTGGGACGCCATTTCCTTCGCCTTCGGCTCAGGACTGGGCTGGATGCTCGCCATCGCCTCGATGGGTGCCATCCGCGAGAAGATGGAGTACTGCGACGTGCCCAAACCCCTGCAGGGTCTCGGCATCACATTTATCACCGTTGGCCTCATGGCATTGGCCATGATGTGCTTCTCAGGACTTAAAATTTAATATTACCGTATGGATATCAATTTCATTATCAGCAGTGTAGGAGTGTTCCTTGCGGTAATACTCCTGTTGGTTGTCATCCTGCTCTTGGCCAAGAAGTTTCTTAGCCCGAGCGGAAAAGTGACCATCACGATCAATGGCGACAAGCAGCTGAACGTCGATCAGGGATCGAGCATCATGGCCACGCTCAACGAGAACGGCATCTACCTGCCCTCCGCTTGTGGCGGAAAGGCCAGCTGCGGACAGTGCAAGCTGCAGGTGCTCAGCGGTGGTGGCGAGATCCTCGACTCCGAGCGTCCCCACTTCACGCGCAAGCAGATCAAGGAGAACTGGCGCCTGGGTTGCCAGTGCAAGGTCAAGGGCGACATGAGTGTCAAGGTGCCCGAGTCTGTGATGGGCGTCAAGGAGTGGGAGTGCACCGTGCTTTCCAACAAGAACGTCTCCTCCTTCATCAAGGAGTTCAAGGTGGCTCTGCCCCCGGGCGAGCACATGGACTTCGTGCCGGGTTCCTACGCCCAGATCAAGATTCCTGCCTACGACTGCATCGACTACGACAAGGATTTCGACAAGAACGACATCGGCGAGGACTATATCGCAGCATGGAAGAACTTCAACATCTTCTCGCTGAAGGCTCACAACCCCGAGCCCACGATCCGCGCCTACTCCATGGCCAACTACCCCGCCGAGGGCGACATCATCACCCTGACGGTGCGTATCGCCACGACGCCGTTCAAGCCGCGTCCCGAGGTAGGATTCCAGGATGTGCCGACCGGTATCGGTTCCAGCTACATCTTCTCCTTGAAGCCTGGCGACAAGGTGATGATGTCGGGTCCCTACGGCGACTTCCATCCCAACTTCGAGTCTAAGCGCGAGATGATCTGGATTGGTGGTGGTGCTGGTATGGCTCCGCTCCGCGCCCAGATCATGCACATGACGAAGACGCTCCACTGCACCGATCGCGAGATGCACTTCTTCTATGGCGCGCGCTCGCTGACCGAGGCCTTCTTCCTGGAGGACTTCTGGGAGCTGGAGAAGGAGTTCCCCAACTTCCACATGCACCTCTCCCTCGACCGTCAGGATCCGAAGGCCGACGAGCTGGGTGTGAAGTACTACACGGGCTTCGCCGTCAACTGCATCCGCGACACCTATCTGAAGGACCACGACGCTCCCGAGGATTGCGAGTACTACCTCTGCGGTCCTCCCATGCTCATCAAGACCGTCACCGACTATCTCGACAGTCTCGGTGTGGAGCCGGAGAGCATCATGTACGATAACTTCGGATAATCAAGAAGACGAACCATCGCAAGTAAATTGCATATAACGAGAAAAGCCGCTGACCATTCAGCGGCTTTTCTCGTACTTTTTCTTGTACTCGTACTTTTTCTTGTACTTGTACTTGTGCTTGTATTTATACCTATATTAGGTAGCGCTATCGAGCGTCTTGGCCAGGCCCTCTGCCTACCGTTGTCGTAGGCAGACCGTACCTCCCATGAATATGGTTGGCTGGCCAGGCCTTGGCCTACTGATGCTGCTCGCGGAGCAGGTCGTTGACCGTCTTGACGGGATTGAACGTAGAGAGCGGCACTTCGACGAAGACCGTGTTCCAGTCGCTCATCGCGCCATTCCACAGTCCCGGGAGCTCCAGGGCCTTTAGTTCGCGTCCGTTCTTGCTCTTCGTGCTGATGAAGCCCGTGGAGGGATCCACAAACTTCGGGAGGTCGAACGCCACGCCCTTGTAGTCGATGACGCCACAGACGAGGTCCACGGGATTGAAATGCGTACCCTCGGAGAACATCCGCTGGTAGGCCTCGTTGGTCTTGTCGATTTGGCTCGACTCCAGAATCTGCAGGCTCACCGTGCCGTCCTGGTTGTAGGCGAGGAACGGGCCTCCGCCGGGCTCACCCACATTCTTCACCATACCACAGACGCGGATCGGTCGGTGCAACTTGCGGTGCAGGTAATCGGCACGCTCCTGATCGCTCCATCCCGCCTTCTCCTTCGGCGGCAAACACCAGAGCGTATGCTCCAGGAAGTCTTCCATCTCGGCCAGTTTCTCCTTCGTCGGCGTGGCCTCGTCGAGCGATCTAAGATAGTCAAAGACGCGCTCCTGCAGCGCCACGAGGACGCCACCCAGCAGCGCCTTGTAGGTGACGGTGTCCTCCTTCAACCGGTCGGGCACCACGTTGTCGATGTTCTTGATGAAGACCACGTCGGCCTCCAGGTCGTTGAGGTTCTCGATGAGCGCGCCGTGTCCACCCGGTCTGAACAAAAGCGACCCGTCTTCGTTGCGGAAGAGCGAGTTGTCGGGATTGGCTGCCACGGTGTCCGTGCTCGGTTTCTGCTCCGAGAAGGAGATGTCGTAGCGCACCTGGTACTTCTCCGCATACTTCCCTACCCGCTTCTCCACCTCCGCCTTGAACAAAGGCAGGTGCTCGTGCGAGACGGTGAAGTGGATGTGGGCCTCGCCGTTGGTGCTGGCGTAGCGTGCGCCCTCCACGAGGTGCTCCTCCATGGCCGTGCGCGCCCCGTCCTCATAGCGGTGGAAGCGGAGCAAGCCCTTCGGCAGTTGGCCGTAGTTGAGGCCGCGCTCCTCCAGCAGGTTGGCCACGACGGCCTTGTGTCCTCCCGCGGCCAGCAGGTCGTCGATTCCCTTGCCCTCATTCTTCAGGCAGGCAGCGTCGAGCTCGGAGAAGAAGGCAAACTGGTGGATGTGGTCGAAAAACTCGTGTTCGAAACTCGTCTGCGGGGCGTCGTAGTCGGCGTCGAGGAAGGCGAACAAATTCTTGAACATGCGGCTGGCAGCACCCGAGGCGGGTACAAACTTCGTCACCCGGTGCTTCCCGGCCTTGTAGGCGTCCCACTGGCGGATGTACTCCTCGCGCTCGGCGTCCGTCGGTGCCAGGATGCCATGACCCACGGTGGCTGCGGAGTCGAGCCTCAGAAAGGGGAATCCGCGCTTGAAATCATCCATCTGCTTCTGCAGCTGCTCTTCGGCAATGCCCTTGGCAGCAATCTGTTGCAAGTCTTGTTGTGTCAGCATATCCTTTTGCGATATTAATATTATAAATAAGGTGGTCTATTTGTTGTCCTCTAACCAATGCACAAATATACTTACTTTTTCTTAAATCGGGAAATATTCAGATGAAATTTCGTAACTTTGTAGCATCATTCATCAAAGCAACGTCAGCCAATGGAAGAAAAATTCGTTTTCACCGAGGAAGAAAAGCACGCCTGCGAGGCACTTACTAAGGAGATTCACGAGATGCTCAACGACACCCTGAGCGGTACTGACGTGGAGCGTCTGCGCACCCATATCCATTCTGAGATCGAGGCTCGCCACATCGAGCGCGACCGCTTCGGCCTCAATCCCGTCCTCAAGGCTTTGATGACGGCGAAGGTGGCCGTCGGCGACATCGGCCTGCGCCGTGACAGTCTGCTGGCCATCATGCTCTACGAGAGCGTGCTTCGCGGCCACTATGACACGACGCTGGCGCGCAAGGACTTCGGCGAGGGCGTGGCGACGATTCTCCAGGGCCTCGTCCGCGTCCAGGAGCTCTACAGCAAGACTCCCATTGTGGAGAGCGAGAACTTCCGCAACCTGCTCCTCTCCTTCGCCGAGGACATGCGCGTGGTGCTCATCATGATCGCCGACCGCGTCTGCCTGATGCGCCAGATACGCGACACGCCCAACAAGGAGGCGCAGCACGAGGTGGCCGAGGAGGCCAGTTACCTCTACGCCCCCTTGGCCCACAAACTGGGCCTCTACCAGCTCAAGAGCGAGCTGGAGGACCTCTCGCTGAAGTATCTCGAGCACGACGCCTACTATCTGATCAAGGAGAAACTCAACGCCACGAAGCGCTCCCGCGACGCCTACATCGAGCGCTTCATCGGTCCGGTGAGCAAGCACCTCACCGAGGCCGGACTCAAATTTCATATCAAGGGCCGCACCAAGTCGATCCACTCCATTTGGCAGAAGATGAAGAAGCAGAAGTGTGGCGTCGATGGCATCTACGACCTCTTTGCCATCCGCATCATCCTCGACTCCCCGCTGGAGAAGGAGAAGATGCAGTGTTGGCAGGCCTACTCCATCGTCACCGACATGTACCAGCCCAACCCGAAGCGCCTGCGCGACTGGATCAGCGTGCCGAAGTCCAATGGCTACGAGTGTCTCCACATCACCGTGCTCGGTCCTGAGCAGAAGTGGGTGGAGGTGCAGATCCGCACCGAGCGCATGGACGAGGTGGCCGAGCACGGCCTCGCCGCCCACTGGCGCTACAAGGGCGTGAAGGCCGACGGCGGCGGCATGGAGGAGTGGCTCGCCTCAATCCGCACCGCCCTGGAGGCAGGCGACAACCTGGAGGTGATGGACCAGTTCAAGCTCGACCTCTACGAGGACGAGGTCTATGCCTTCACCCCGAAGGGCGACCTGCTGAAGTTTCCCAAGGGAGCCACCGTGCTCGACTTCGCCTACCATATCCACTCGCGCGTCGGCGACACCTGCGTCGGCGGCAAGGTCAACGGCAAGAATGTCTCCTTCCGCACGCCCCTCCACAGTGGCGACACGGTCGAGATCCTGACGGCCAGCAACCAGACTCCGAAGCCGGAGTGGCTGCGCATCCTCGTCACCTCCCGTGCCCGCGCCAAGCTGCGCCTCTCGCTCAAGGAGACACGTCAGAAGCAGGGCCTCTACGCCAAGGAGCTGCTGGAGCGCCGCCTCAAGAACAAGAAGCTCGACTACGACGAGGCCACCGTCGCCCACCTCATCCGCAAGATGGGCTTCAAGGAGCAGAGCGACTTCTACCACCAGATCGCCGAAGGCCGCCTTGACCCCACCCGCGTCCTCGACGAATACCAGGCCCTGGTCGACCAGAGCCAGGTCAAGGAGCGCGAGGCCGAGAGCGCGGAAAACTTCGAGTATGCCCACCCCGCCACCACCGAGGTCAAGAAGAACGACGACGTGCTCATCATCGACAAGAGCCTCAAGGGCATCGACTTCTCTCTCGCCCGCTGCTGCCACCCCATCTATGGCGACAAGGTGTTTGGCTTCGTCACCGTCAATGGCGGCATCAAGATCCACCGTGCCGACTGCCCCAACGCCGCCGAGATGCAGCGCCGCTTCGGCTACCGCATCGTCCGTGCGCAGTGGAGCGGCAAGGGTAGTTCCCACTACGACATCACGCTGCGCGTCATCGGCAACGACGATATCGGCATCGTCAGCAACATCACCAACATCATCAGCAAGGACGAGAAGATCGTGATGCGATCCATCAATATCGACTCCCATGACGGCCTGTTCTCGGGCAATCTTGTCGTGCAGCTCGACGACAAGTCGAAGCTCAACCTGCTGATCAAGAAGCTGCGCACGGTCAAGGGCGTGAAGCAGGTGATCAGACTTTAGTCTGAGCCCATCGCCTGCCTTGTGGATCCTGTCGCACGCGTGCGGCCAGCCTGTCGCCCGCGCTTGCAGCCACCCCATTGCCTGCCTTGCGGCCAACCTAATGCCGCATTGTGCGGGCAAAGTCAAGGTTTCGCACGGATTTTTCCATGAAATAGGATTTTTCTTTGTACCTTTGCACGCCAAAACACAGAAGACAATAAGATAATGAAGCAAAATACAACGATACGGATGATGTTGTCGGACTACGACGGCGACCCCTCGGCGCTGGCCAAGGAGGTCGGTTCCGTGGATGGTCCCATCCCCGTCCTCATCACCCGCAATCTGATCCCCTTCCCCGGCGTCATGACCCCGATTCTCATTGGGCGCCAGCCGAGTTTGAAGCTGCTGGATTACCTCCGCGATCATCCCGACCAGACCTTTGCCGTGTTCGCACAGAAAGACGCCAGCGTGGACTACCCCATCCAGGAGGACCTCTTCGAAGTGGGCGTCTATGCCAAGCTCGTCAAGGAGTTTGAGGTGCCCGGGTCCAACAATGAGCATTCGGCCATCGTGATCGCCTCGGCGCGCTGCCGTCTCAAGTCGCTCGACGACGCCAACAACTTCTTCACCGCCGAGACGGAGATGATCCCTGAGGTCTTCCCCGCAGAAGACGACAAGGAGTTTGCCGCGGCCGTGGAAGGCCTGCGCCAGGGCGTCGAGATCTATGTGAAGATGAACGACGACATCCCCAACGAGGCGATGGTCGCCCTGCAGAACATCAGCAACCACCTCTCCATCGTCAATTTCGTCGCCTCCAACATCGTCAGCAACATTTACGACAAGATCATGCTGCTGGAGGAGGACAACATGAAGCTGCGACTGTTCAAGCTGTTGAAGGTCCTCAACCGCGAAACCCAGTTCTTGCACATCAAGAAGAACATCCAGAACAAGACGCGCGCCGACATCGACGAGCAGCAGAAGGAGTACTTCCTCCACCAGCAGATCAAGAACATCCGCGAGGAGCTGGGCGACAGCGGCGAGTCTGAGGACAAGAGGGAGCTCAAGAAGAAGGCCTTCCTCAAGCCCTGGCCCGATGAGGTGAGCAAGCTCTTTGCCAAGGAGCTCGCCAAGCTCGACAATATCAATCCCCAGTCGCCCGACTACAGTGTCCTGCTCAACTACCTGCAGACGCTCGTCTCGCTGCCGTGGGGCGTATACACCAAGGACCGCCTTGACCTGAAGCGTGCGCAGCGCGTCCTCGACCGCAACCACTACGGCATGGAGAAGGTGAAGGAGCGCATCCTGGAGTACATGGCCGTGCTCCGCCTCCGTGGCGACCTGAAGTCCCCCATCCTCTGCCTCTACGGTCCTCCGGGCGTCGGCAAGACCTCGCTGGGCAAGAGCGTTGCCGAGGCCATGGGCAGAAAATACGTCCGCGTCTCGCTGGGCGGCCTCCACGACGAGGCTGAGGTGCGCGGCCACCGCCGCACCTATATCGGCGCCATGCCCGGACGCATCATCAAGAGCATCCTCAAGGCTGGCTCCTCCAACCCCGTCTTCATCCTCGACGAGATCGACAAGGTGACGCAGAACACCGTCAATGGCGACCCCGCGTCGGCCCTCCTGGAGGTGCTCGACCCGGAGCAGAACAACGCCTTCCACGACAACTACCTCGACACCGACTACGACCTCTCCAAGGTGCTCTTCATCGCCACGGCCAACGACCTCAACACCATCCCCCGTCCGCTGCTGGACCGCATGGAGGTGATTCCCGTCAGCGGCTACATCACCGAGGAGAAGATAGAGATCGCCAAGCGCCACCTCGTCCCCCGCGAACTGGAGAACACGGGTCTCGACCAGGTGGAGCCCAAGCTGAAGTTTACGAAGGCCTCCCTGGAGAAGGTCATCGAAAACTACACCCGCGAGAGCGGCGTGCGCCAGCTGGAGAAGCAGATCAACAAGGCGCTGCGCAAGCTCGCCTTCCGCCAGGCCACCGACGGCCAGCTGCCCTCCAACAAGATCACCCCCGACATGCTGCCGGGCCTGCTGGGCAAACCGCCCTTCTACCGCGACATCTACCAGGGCAACGACTACGCGGGCGTGGTGACGGGCCTGGCCTGGACCAGCGTGGGCGGCGAGATCCTCTTCATCGAGACCTCGCTCTCCAAGGGCAAGGCCGGCAAACTGACGCTCACGGGCAATCTTGGCGACGTGATGAAGGAGAGCGCCGTCATCGCCCTGGAGTACGTCAAGGCCCATATCGACGCCCTGGGCGTTGACTACCGCCTCTTCGACCAGTGGAACATCCATATCCACGTGCCGGAGGGCGCCACGCCCAAGGACGGCCCTTCTGCGGGCATCACCATCGCCACCTCCCTGGCCTCGGCGCTGACCCAGCGCAAGGTGCGCAAGAACACGGCCATGACGGGCGAGATCACGCTGCGCGGCAAGGTGCTGCCCGTCGGCGGCATCAAGGAGAAGATCCTCGCCGCCAAGCGTGCCGGCATCACCGACATCGTGATGTGTGCCGAGAATCAGCGCGACGTGGAGGAGATCCCCGAGATCTATCGCAAGGGCGTCACCTTCCACTATGTGGAGAACGTGCAGCAGGTGTGGGACTTCGCCCTCACCGACGAACTGGTGGCCCACCCCGTCCAGCTCGTCGTCGAGGAAACTGCGGATCAAAAGGAGGAGAAGGGCCAATGACGTTCGAACTGCAGTACACCGACGCCTACAGCGACGCGCGGGCCGGCCGCATCCAGACGGCCCATGGCGAGATCCTCACCCCCATCTTCATGCCCGTGGGCACGGTGGGCAGCGTGAAGGGAGTCCACTTCCGCGAACTCCAGGAGCAGGTGAAGGCCCAGATCATCCTGGGCAACACCTACCACCTCTACCTCCGCCCCGGCTGCGAGGTGCTCCGGGCAGCTGGTGGCCTCCATCGCTTCAACGGCTGGGACCGCCCGATCCTCACCGACTCCGGCGGCTTCCAGGTCTTCTCCCTCACGGGCATCCGCAAGCTCACGGAGGAGGGCTGCGAGTTTCGATCCCACATCGACGGTTCGAAGCACATCTTCACCCCCGAGCGCGTGATGGACATCGAGCGCGTCATCGGTGCCGACATCATCATGGCGCTCGACGAGTGTCCGCCGGGCAAGAGCGACTACGCCTACGCCAAGAACAGCCTTGGGCTTACCCAGCGCTGGCTCGACCGCTGCTTCAAGCGTTTCCGCGAGACCGAGCCCCTCTACGGCTACCCCCAGGCCCTCTTTCCCATCGTCCAGGGCTGCACCTATCCCGACCTGCGGAGCGAGGCGGCTAAGTACGTCGCCGACAAGGGCGCCGAGGGCAATGCCATTGGCGGACTGGCCGTGGGCGAGCCCACCGAGGTGATGTACGAGATGATCGAGGTCGTCAACGCCATCCTGCCCAAGGACAAGCCGCGCTACCTCATGGGTGTGGGCACGCCCCAGAACCTGCTGGAGGGCATCGCCCGCGGTGTCGATATGTTCGACTGCGTGATGCCCACGCGCAACGGCCGCAACGCCATGCTCTTCTCCTACGAGGGCACGATGAACATGCGCAACAAGAAGTGGGAGGCCGACTTCTCGCCCCTCGACCCCACGGGCTGCGAGATCGACCGCATCACCTCCAAGGCCTACCTCCACCACCTCTTCAAGGCGGGCGAGCTGCTGGCGATGCAGATAGCCAGCATCCACAACCTCGCCTTCTACCTGCGGCTCGTCACCGACGCCAGGGCCCACATCCTCCAGGGCGACTTCACCCAGTGGAAGTCTTCCGTCATCGACCAGCTCGGGCGGAGGATATAGGCCCGGCTTCTTTACGTTCGCAGGACAGACTCTAAAAACAAATATTTCGACATGCAGATGGGAGAGACCATAGACAAGATGAGGCGCAGGATGCCCCAGCCCGAGACGATACGCCGGGCGGGGGCCAGGGTGGCGCGTGTGCTGCGCAAGTTGTCGCCCAAGCACCTTTTCGGTCGTCTCGACTGGTACATCATCCGGAAGTTTATCGGCACCTACATATTCTCCATCGTGCTGATCATCTCCATCGCCCTGGTCTTCGACTTCAACGAGAACCTCTCGAAGTTTACGAAGTACCATGCGCCCTGGCGTGCCATCGTCTTCGACTACTACGCCAACTTCATCCCCTACTACTCCAACCTCTTCTCCCCGCTCTTCGTGTTCATTGCCGTCATCTTCTTCACCTCGAAGTTGGCCGGCAACTCCGAGATCATCGCGATGCTCTCCTCGGGCGTCTCCTTCCGGCGGCTGATGCGCCCCTACATGATCTCGTGCGTGCTCATCGCCAGCGTCACCTTCTACCTCAACAGCTTCGTCATCCCCCACGGCACGGTCATCCGCCAAAACTTTGAGTCGCTCTACCGCAACTCCAAGAAGAACACTTCGGCGGAGAACGTCCAGCTGCAGGTGGGCAAGGGCACGGTGGCCTACATCCAGCACTACGACGACCGCTACAAGCGCGGCTACGGCTTCTCCCTCGACAAGTTTGAGGGCAAGAAGCTGGTCAGCCACATGACGGCCATGGAGATCCAGTACGACACGATCGCCGATGCGAAGTACCACTGGAAGGCCACCAACTGGAAGACGCGCACGCTGGTCGGCCTGCGCGAGCGGATCGTCACCGGCGACGTCAAGGACACGGTCATCCTCATGGAACCCACCGACCTGGTCTATTCCAAGGGCCAGCAGGAGACCTTCACCTCGCCCGAGCTCCTCGACTACATCTCCAAGCAGACGAGCCGCGGCTCGGGCAATGTCGTGCAGTACGAGGTGGAGTTCCACAAGCGCATCGCCATGTCCTTCTCCTCCTTCATCCTCACCATCATCGGACTCTCGCTCTCGGCGCGAAAGCGAAAGGGAGGAATGGGCCTCTATCTGGGTATCGGCCTGGGCCTGAGCTTCGGCTACATCATGCTCCAGACCGTCTCCTCGACCTTTGCCATCAATGCCGGCACGCCCCCCGTGCTGGCCGCATGGATTCCGAACCTTATCTTTGCCTTCATAGCCTATTTCTGCTATAGGCACGCGCCAAGGTAGTATCACTCACCATTTTTATCTTTCAGAAAAGATGTATTTTGACGAATTAGATTTGAACGATTATGTGCTCGACGCCTTGGACGACATGCAGTTCGAGACGTGCACTCCCATACAGGAAAGCTGCATCCCCCACATCCTCGAAGGCCGCGACATCCTGGGTGTCGCCCAGACCGGCACGGGCAAGACGGCAGCCTACCTGCTCCCCATCCTCTCCAAGCTGGCCGACGGCGGCTATCCTGCCGACGCCATCAACTGCGTCATCATGTCGCCGACGCGTGAGCTGGCCCAGCAGATCGACCAGGCCATGCAGGGCTTCGCCTACCATCTCGACGGCGTGTCGAGCGTGGCCGTCTATGGCGGCAACGACGGCAACCGCTACGACCAGGAGCTCAAGAGCCTCTCCCTCGGTGCCGACGTGGTCATCGCCACCCCCGGCCGCTTCATCTCCCACATGTCGCTGGGCAATGTCGATCTCTCGCGCGTGAGCTTCTTCATCCTCGACGAGGCCGACCGCATGCTCGACATGGGCTTCTCCGAGGACATCCTCACCATCGCCCGCAAGTTGCCGCAGAACGTCCAGACCATCATGTTCTCGGCCACGATGCCCGACAAGATCGAGGACCTGGCCAAGACGCTGCTCAAGAATCCCGTCGAGGTGAAGCTCGCCGTGAGCAAGCCCGCCGAGAAGATCCAGCAGAAGGCCTACGTCTGCTACGAGACGCAGAAGATGGCGATTCTCAAGGACATCTTCAAGGCCGGCGACCTCAACCGTGTCATCATCTTTTCCGGCTCCAAGCAGAAGGTGAAGCAGATCGCCGCCTCGCTGAAGCGCATGAAGGTCAACTGCGGCGAGATGCACTCCGACCTCGACCAGGCCGAGCGCGACGAGATGATGTTCCAGTTCAAGAGCGGCCAGCTCGACGTCATCGTCGCCACCGACATCATCTCCCGCGGCATCGACATCGACGACATCGCGATGGTCGTCAACTTCGACGTGCCCCGCGACGCCGAGGACTACGTCCACCGTATCGGCCGTACGGCCCGTGCCAACCGCGACGGCGTGGCCATCACGCTGGTCAGCGAGCAGGACCAGTACTACTTCCAGCAGATAGAGAAGTTCCTGGAGAAGACGGTGGAGAAGGTACCCCTGCCCGAGGACGTCGGCGAGGCACCCGAATATAGCCAGTCGGCGCGCCCCGCCAAGGGCAAGAGTGCGAAGAGCCGCCGCCGCGAGGCCCGCGACCAGCAGAGCCACAAGGACAAGAAGAGCCGCAACCGCCAGAACAAGCAGCGCGCCGAGAAGGCCGCCAAGCCGCAGCCCCGTGAGGCCGATCAGCCCGTGGCCAAGGACGGCCAGCAGCAGGCGCAGCCCCAGGACCAGCAGCCCAGGGAGAAGCAGCCGCGCCGCGGACGCCAGCGCCGTGAGCCGCGCGAGCCTCGTGAGGCCCGCGATCAGCAGCCGCAGCAGCAGGGCGACGCCAGCCGCGACCAGAAGGACCCAAAGGAACGAAAGGACCAGAAGGAACGCAGATCCCGCGGCCGAGGACGTGGCAAGGACAAGGGCACCGAGGGCGGCGCTCAGCAAGGCGGTCAGCAAGGAGGCCAGCAGGGAGGCCAGAAAGGCGGTCAGCAGGCCCAGTCCCAGGCCGACGCCCCCAAGGGCAAGAAGAAGAGTTCGCGCAAGCGCGGCCGCGGCCGTGGCAAGCAGGGTGGCGACCAGGCCCCCGTCCACTCCACGAAGTACGACATTCGCGAGGACTATGCGCTGCCGCAGAAGAACAAGGACAGCAAGCTCAGCGAACTGGTCAAGAAGCCGCTGAAGTGGCTCCACATCATCAAGTAATCACGCCATGGAGTATATAGCCATCATCCCCGCGCGCTTCGCCTCTACGCGCTTCCCGGGCAAGCCGCTCGCCATCCTGGGCGGCCACCCCGTCATCCAGCGCGTCTATGAGCAGGTACGATCGGTCCTCGACCGCGTCTATGTCGCCACCGACGACCAGCGCATCTACGATGCCGTCACCGCGTTTGGCGGCCAGGCCGTCATGACGCGATCCGAGCACAAGAGCGGCACCGACCGCATCTGCGAGGCCCTCGACCTGGTCGGCGGATCTCCCGACGTCGTCATCAATGTCCAGGGCGACGAACCCTTCATCCAGCCCTCGCAACTGCGTACGGTGATGGAGGCCTTCGACGACCCCGCCACGCAGATCGCCACCCTCGGCAAGCGCTTCGAGAGCATCGAGGCCGTGGATAATCCCAACTCCCCCAAGATCGTCCTCGACAACGACGGCTTCGCCCTCTACTTCTCCCGGTCTCCCATCCCCTTCGTCCGGGGCAAGGATCGGGGCGAGTGGCTGGCAGCCTACCCCTTCCTCAAGCACATCGGCCTCTATGCCTACCGTGCCGACGTGCTGCGCGAGGTCACACGCCTGCCCCAGTCGTCGCTCGAACTGGCGGAGAGCCTGGAGCAGCTGCGCTGGCTGCAAAACGGCTACAAGATCAAGGTCGGACTGACCGATGTCGAGACCGTCGGCATCGACACGCCCGAAGACCTCCACAAGGCGGAGCGCTTTCTTGCCACACGCCAAGCCCAATGACCTGACCATTACCACCCTCGCCGTCCCCGGGGGTGGTTTTTTTCTGTCAAGGTGGAGCGCAGCCTTAAACCATTGCGACCCTTAGCCGTCCAAAACAGTGTATCGTGTCTCGGCACGATCCGTATATAGGTATAATAAAACAATAGATTTGAAGTTTATGAAAAGAACAATGAGATTTTTGATGATCGCCATCTGCTGCATCGTCTCCTGCGCTATTTCTGCCCATGTGGACAACGACAAGCCCATCTCCGTCGCCATGCTTCCCGCCAAGGCCCAGGCCGTGATCACGCGCCATTTCAGCCACCAAAGAGTGGTGCTGGCCAAGAAGGAGTCGGGAGCCGGCAAGAGCTATGACGTCGTGCTGCGCAATGGCACCAAACTCGAGTTTGACAAAAGGGGCAACTTGACAGAGATCGACTGCAAGCGCGGTTCGGTGCCTGCGGAGCTGATCCCCTACCCCATCCGAAGCTACCTGCGCCTCCACTATCCCGGAAGGGCGGTCAAGAAACTGGAGATGGGCAAGAAGGAGTATGAGGTGGAGCTGGCCAATGGCATGGAATTCACCTTCAACAAGCATTTCCAACTGATCGACATCGACTGATCTCCCCTTTCCTACGCAGTCTATTTGCGCGGTAGATGAAAATGCGCTTTTTCATCGTTTTCACTGATTTTTCTGTGTAGCGCAAAAAGACTGCGTAGCCTGTTTCTATTTATTTGCTTGAGGAGTGTTTTTTTTATAAAAAGCGTCCGTTTCCGAAGAAAAAAAACTTATTTTTGCATATTGATTATATAAGGACAAAAAATATGGAGAAACAAGCTCTAAATCGGATTAAGGTGATGCTTACAGAACACATGCTAACCAACAAGCCGACATGAACGGCCTTATCAGACAGGACAATGTCGTTACTATTCCGTTTTGGAGTCAAGCCCAATACAGAAAATATCGTATCGTTTGAACACAATGATCTGCTGAAGGGAACAGAGCTCTTGGGAGAACTGATAGAGTCCGCATTGAACCATCAGCCATTGAATTTGCTCTGTCGCACTTTTGCTGGCAAGGAAAGATAATTTTGCAAAAACATCGTTGCGCCCATCAGGGAAATACCAGAGGTGAAGAATGTCATCAAGGAGAAGAATTGAACAGAGTTCATGATAAAGTTCATGAAAAAGTTCATGAAAAAGTTCACGATAAAGTTCATGATAAAGTTCACGATAAATATCCTAATATAACAGATTCTGATCAGTCGGTCTACTGTCACGCATGAGCAGCAACAAAAACGGCAATTGGATTGTCTGTGAGCACCCATAGCTTCTAAATGTAAACCCATCCCGAACGAATCCCGAAGGCATCCCGAAATAAGAAAACAGCAAACAGGAGCTTCGGATTCAGACAGGAACGGGCTGAAAGCCCAATAAGCTCTTAGCCCAGGGCAAGCGAAGCGACACCCTGGGTAACAAACAATAAATCATCAACGCCCTGAAAGGGCAAAAGCGTAAAAAACATGGCACAGTCATTAAGTAAACTCTACATACATTTGATATTCCACATCAAGACCACGAGTCCTCCTATTCGTGAAAGAGAACTCGACCGCATTCATTCCTACATAGGACAATTGGTGAATGCCACAGGTTGCAAAGTAATACAGGTAGGCGGCATCTGCGACCACATACATATATTATTTCTATTGTCAAAGGATGTCGCTATATCACATGTGGTGGAGGAGGTAAAACGCAACAGTAGTAGATGGATGAAAACAATAGAACCATATTATCGAACATTCGCATGGCAGAATGGATATGGTGTTTTCTCTGTCAGCCAGTCTGTCGTCGAAAAAACATTGGAATATGTAAAGAATCAAGGCATACATCACAAAAAAATGTCGTTTCAAGATGAGTACCAAAAGTTTTTAGAATCCTATGGAGTAGAATACAACAAGGAATATGTATTTAAGGATTAATGCTTTTGCCCTTACAGGGCGTACCAATGATAATACGATAATACCCAGGGTGTCGCTTCGCTTGCCCTGGGCTATGCGCTCATTGGGCTTTCAGCCCGTTTGCATGTCGGAACGCATGGTGAGAAAACACATGCTACCCTGGAAGCAGCCGCTCTACTGTCGCGCATGGGCAGCAACCTAAACGGCACATGGATTGTTGATACACATTCATGAACTCTACTCCATGTACAAGCTCTCCGAGAATGAGATTGCCTTTATCGAGAAAATGATCAAGCCGATGGAATAATCGCATTCATCCCGAACAAATCCCGAAGGCATCCCGAACAAATCTCGAGCAAATCTCGAAGGCATCCCGAACAAATCAAAAAAATAACAACAATATCAAAACCAAGCACATTATGCCAAAGCAAAATAAAGAAACTACATCTTTACCGACAAATTATCCAGTATGTGAGCATAGCAGCTGCCCTATGGCAGCTACCTGCTTGCACCATATTGCTTACACCATGATGATGGAGCAGAACGAAGAATATCTGCAACTGATTAATCCCGCCAGATGCAGCAAAGACGAATCGTGTATATACTATCGCGACAAAAAGCCGGTGATATTCGCCAGAGGATTCACCAACTTCCAAAAGCATATGTACCCACAGCAGTATGACCAGTTCATGACAACCCTCATTCTCCACTTCGGACGCAACCAATATTTCAAGCGCAGGCGTGGTGACATTCTTCTTCCTCCTGAGGAACAAGAAGTGATACGCCAAATGCTCGAAAAGGTAGGAGCAGACTCCAAAATGGAGTTCGATAACTACGAGGAGCACATCAATTGGGATGTCTGATTGATGCCTTCAGAGTACTTTGCCAGTACCACATAAGTGTTACTCCGGTGTCAGCTAACTGATACTCCAGTACCACCTAAGATAAACTCCAGTACCAGTTGGGTGATACTAAAAGTGGTACTAAGAAAGGATATACATTAACATTAAATCAAGAAAGTAATGAAACAAGAGATAAAAGACATCATGGATAGATTGCTTAAACGCCATAAGGAGTTAGGAATCTCAGATCAGATAGACTACGAAAAGTCCTATCTGTACTCCATCATTACCCATAGTACAGCCATAGAAGACAGTACTGTGACAGAGGTGGAAGTACAACTGCTCTTTGACGAAGGCATTACGGCAAAAGGAAAAACTGCATAGCGAATATTTACAGCAAGATATCGACCAATTCCTACGGTCAACATCTGAAGAAATGGTCGATAAAACGAGAATACAGCAGGAAATGGTCGACAAATGGTCGATAAAGCCTACTTTAGCAGGCAAATTGGCCGATATTATCGAATTTATGGCCGATAAAGAAGAAATCAAGACAGAAAGCAATGTATACAGAAGGTATCCATCCGTTTCTTCAACGACCGCGAAGTGCGTGCCGTTTGGGACGAGACACTATCCGAATGGTGGTTTCCGTTTTGGATGTTGTTGGTGTGCTCAACAACCAAGACGATTATACCAAGAACAGAAACTATTGGAAGTATCTGAAAACGAAACTGAAGAAGGAAGGAAACGAGTTGGTTAGTGCCACTAACCAACTGAAACTTCTGGCACAAGATGGTAAACCTTTCCGTGAGGGCAACGGCAGAACGTATTATGCCCAATACGCTCAATGACTACTTTGGCACCAAATACGAGTCTAAAACCGGATGGGAGGTAAAGAGGGAGGTAGAGGGTGAGGTAAAGGGTGAGGAGCTAAAGGAGGCGCTGCATCCACAGCGCGTCCTGATACGCGGATCCTACGCAGAGCCAGTCGGTGAGGCGGGCGGTGGTGGCGAAGCCCATCTTCTCGAACAAGGCGATGGAGGCCTTGTTTTCCACGCCCACGCAGACATAGACCTGGTGGAGGTGGAGGATATGGCGGGCCGTGTGGATCAGTCTGCCGACGATGGCCGATCCATAGCCCCTGCGGCGGTATTCGACCGGCACGACCAGTCCGATCTCCGCCCGCTGGTGGCGCGGGTCGAAATTGACGAAGTCGCCAATGCCCACCACCTCGCCAGCCTCGTTCTCCGCCATGAGCCGGACCTGTCCGTCGGCATAGATGTCGTTGCGGGCCGAGAGGATATACTCCCTCAGCACCTGGCGGCTGTAGGGCACGTTGGTGGTGCCACAGTCCCATAGCGCCTCGTCGTTCTCTATGCGGTAGAGGAAGTCGAGGTCTTCGGGCTCCAGGGCGCGGAGGCGCACCGCGGGCAGCTGCTTGGCGTCAGATGATTTCATTGCCGGTGATGATCAGTTGGGTGGAGGGATTGTAGGTACCGATGAGGACGTTCTCGCGCGGTTCGCGGCCAAAGATCTCGAAGATCTGGTCGAAACTGTAGGCCGTGATGTCATAGACCACGACCAGGGGCGCATCCTGGGGCAGAAGATCCGTGAGCGCCAGGTGGCCGTCGGGCAGCCGCTTGTGGTCGGCCACGCGAAACTCGCCCGTCAGCGCTTTCTTCTGGGCGATGGTGCGACAGGCCGCTATCGACTCCTCCCGTCCTATGAAGAGATAGGTGGGGAAGACCTGTCGGGCTCGCGCCAGCAGTCCCATGTCCTTGACGGCGCGCCACCACAGCACCTGCATGAGCGTCAGCGCCGCCTTGCCGACGACCGCCGCCTTGATGGGCAGGCTCAGCAGGAAACTCAGGTGGCCGTAGTGTTTGCGGAAGAAGATGAGCATGGCCTCGTAGAAGACGTGGACATAGCGATAGGACTCGCGCTGCGTGCTCTCGCCCTTGTAGTGGAGGATGCGGCAGGGCAGATACCAGTTTTCGTAGCCTCCCTTGAGCACGCGGTAGCTGAGGTCGATGTCCTCGCCATACATGAAGAAGTCCTCGTCGAGCAGTCCGACCTCGTCGAGCGCCTTTCGCCGCAGGAAGCAGTAGGCGCCGCTGATGACCTCGATGGGGTTGGGCTCGTCCCACGGCAGATAGCTCATGTAGTATCTGCCCAGCCGTCGGCTGTTGGGGAAGCGTTCGCAGAGCCCCGAGATTTTGTAGAAGGAGGTGAGCGGCGTGGGCAGTCCGCGTCGCGACTCCTTGGCGTCGCTGCCGTCCGTGCGCAGCATCCTCACTCCCGCGGCTCCCGCCTTCGGATGGGCGTCCATGAAGGCGATGGACTGGCGGATGGACTCCTCGCCGACGATGGTGTCGGGATTGAGCAGCAGCACATACTCCGACTCGCTCGACCGGATGGCGAGGTTGTTGGCGCGCGCAAAACCGAGGTTGTGGCGGCTGGCGATCATCTTCACCTCGGGGAAGCGGGGCGCGAGATAGCCGATGGAGTCGTCCTTGGAGTCGTTGTCCACCACATAGACCTCGGCGTCGATGCCCGTGAGGGCGCGGCGCAGGCTGACGAGACATTGCTCCAGGTAGTACTTGACGTTGTAGCTGACGATAACGACGGTGAGCTTATGGGCCATCTTTCTCTCTGTCTGTATAAAATTAGGTGTGTGCTATGGTTGTCCTTGGTGGGAGGGATCGTCCTGCATAGGGCCCTCCGCCGGTTGCTCTTCGGCGCGGCACTCGTGGTCGCAGCGCCGCTTGGTGGGAAAGACGAAGGTGATGGTGAGGAGGTGGATGACGGCCATGTAGAAGAAGCCCACCACTGCCCCGAAGAGGTAGTAGAGCAGCAGGTCGAGGACCATCGGTACGCAGATCATCAGCATGCGCACGCTGCCCCAGCGCCGCAGGGCCGTCTCGCCGTCCGCTATGAGGCGGTCCCTCACGCTGCGGAGGCGGAAGAGATAGAGCGCGCCGGGCACGGTGGCCAGGAGCACGATCGTCATCGCCGTCTGCGCCAGGAAGAGCGTCGTGCCGTCGGCCGTCGCCCATAGTCCCTCGTCGACCAGCCCCGTCTCGAAGACCAAGGCCAGCAGCAGGAGGATCGCCACGGATCCGAGACACTCCGTCATGAGTATCTTTCTTGTTTTTTCCATATTTTAGATTTCTTGTTTCGCGCGGCCGCGGGGCTACCGTCCGCCCGTCTCCAGGGGCGTGCGGCAGAGGATGCTGCGCCCCAGTGTCACCTCGTCGGTATATTCCAGTTCGTCGCCCACCGAGATGCCGCGCGCGATGACGCTCGTCCGCACCCCCGTCGGCTGCAGGCGTCGGGAGACATAGAAGTTGGTCGTGTCGCCCTCCATCGTGCTCGCCAGGGCAAAGATCACCTCGTCCACGCCGCCCGCCTCCACACGGCTGACGAGCGAGTCGATCTCCAGGTCGCCGGGGCCTATGCCGTCCATGGGCGAGATGACGCCGCCGAGCACATGGTAGAGACCGTTGTACTGCTGCGTGTTCTCGATGGCCATGACGTCCTGGACGTTCTCCACCACGCAGATCGTCCTGCTGTCGCGACGCGGGTCGGAGCAGATCGGGCAGACCTCCTGGTCGGAGATGTTGTGGCAGACCCGGCAGTAGCGCACCTCGTGGCGCGCCCTGCGCACGGCCTCGCTCAGCGAGTCGGCACGTTCCGAGGGCTGGCGGAGCAGGTAGAGCACCAGGCGCAGGGCTGTCTTGCGGCCTACGCCCGGCAGCGTGGCAAACTCATCGACCGCCTTTTGGAGAAGTTGTGAGGGATATTGCTGGATCATCGTTTTCTGTGCCGGGGAGTGGGGATGGCATCGAACCGTCCGCGTCCTCCCGGCGATGGCTACGATTAGTCGTCGAAGAGATAGATGCCGATACCGATCTTCAGTCCCACCGTGCTATAGTCGCTGTTGTTGAAGGAGTGGTCGTAGTAGATGGCGGGCTCGATCGTCACGCTGCGGTTGACGTAGAAGGCGTAGCCCACCTCCGCTCCTGGCATCAGGTCGTTGTAGCTGTGGTCGGCATGGAGATACTTGAGGTTGGCCCCCAGGTAGAGACCGTTCTGGACGATGTAGTAGCGGCCGCCGATGCCTGCTGTGAAGGAACTGGCCGCGTCGCTCGACCCGGTGTGCTTCAACGAGGCCTGGCCCAGCACCATCCAGTTGTCCTCCAGCAAGTAGCCCGCCTTGCCCTCAATGCCGAGGTTGAGCCCGTTCTTGCCCGTATAGTTGAGATCCACTCCCGTCAGGGAAGCACCCAAGTAGGCCTTGCCCTGCTGAAACTGCGCGTGTGCTGCCACGGCGAGGGTGAGCATCAGCAGCAAAGTAGTGATTTTCTTCATTTTATCCGTTCGCTTTTAAATAATACTCATCAATTTTTCTGATTCAACCCGACAAAGGTAAGGTGATTATTTCAAATAACCAAAAAGAATCCTTAACTTTGTGCCAAAATTACAACAATGACCCATCCAAAGATACTTTTACGCCAAGCCTCGGCCACGATCTTTGCCGCCCTCCTCCCCTGTCTCGGAGGCCATGCGCAGGATCGCTGCCAGGCCTTCAACCTCGAGACGCTGCCCAAGCGCGAGGTAAGGGCCGTCTGGCTGACGACGCTCTCCAACCTCGACTGGCCCAAGGGCTACGCCACGACGCAGGAGGGCATCGAGCGCCAGAAGCGCCAGCTCACAGAGATCCTCGACCGCTACGCCGAGGCCAATATCAACACCGTGCTCTTCCAGGCGCGCGTGCGTGCCACCACCACCTATCCCTCGGCCCTGGAGCCGTGGGACCGCTGCCTCACGGGACAGGAAGGGCGCGCCCCGGGCTACGACCCGCTGCGCTTCGCCATCGAGGAGTGTCACAAGCGGGGCATGGAGATCCACGCCTGGCTCGCCACGATCCCCTGCGGACCGTGGACCTCGCTCGGCTGCCGACGTCTGCGCGCCAAGGGACTGCGCCTCAGAAAACTGGATGGCGCGGGCTATCTCGACCCCTCCGACGAGTGCGTGGCGCCCTATCTGGCCTCCGTCTGCGCCGAACTGACGGAGAAGTATGACATCGACGGCATCCACCTCGACTATATCCGCTATCCCGACGGATGGCCACGCGCCACGCGCCGAAACGGCGACACGCCCGACAACCGCCGCGCCAACATCAACCGTATCGTGCGCGCCATCCACGAGGCCGTGGAGACGCGCAAGCCGTGGGTGAAGGTGAGCGCCTCGCCGCTGGGAAAATATAGCGACCTCACGCGCTATAGCAGCCATGGCTACAACGCCCGCGACAAGGTCTATCAGGACGCGCAGCTATGGCTGAAGCAGGGGTGGATGGAGCAGCTCTACCCGATGCAGTACTACCGTGGCAACCACTACTTTCCCTTCGTGCCCGACTGGGTGGCCAACAGTCATGGTCGCACGCTGGCGAGCGGACTGGGCACGTGGTTTCTCGATCCGAGGGAGGGACGCTGGACCCTCGCCGACATCTCGCGGCAGATGGAGGTGAGCCGATGGGCGGGCATGGGCCACGCCCACTTCCGGTCGAAGTTTCTGATCGAAAACCACAAGGGCATCTACGACTTCGAGCAGCGCTTCAACCTCTTTCCGGCCCTCGTCCCGGCCATGAAGGGGAAGCGCGACGCCCGCCTTGCCCCACCGACGGATCTCCGTCTGGACAGCGGCCTCATCAGTTGGCAGGGCGACGCTCCTTATTATAATATATATGTGAGCGACCATTGGCCCGTGGATACGGACAATCCCGCCAACCTCCTTCTGGCTCGCTTCGCCCACAAGCAGATAGCCACCGCTTTGGCGCCGCGTCTCTTCCGTGGGTGGCCCTTCGTGGCCGTCACGGCTATGGACCGCTACGGCAACGAGAGCCAGCCGCTGCAGTATCAGCCACCCGTCGCGACGACCTACCAGCCGCAGCTGCCCAAGAACCTCTACCTGGCCAACGACGGACAGCAGCTGGACCTCTCGGAGGCCCTCCGCCCGCTGCTCCCGATGGACATCGACCGCTATGCCGTCGCCACCCTCCAGGGCGTCTTCCTGCGCAGCTACCTCCGCCCGCTTCCCGCCACGGGACCGGCCCAGCGCATCGACATCAGCAGCCTGGCCGACGGCGTCTATTGGGTCTATGCCCACAACAAGCGGACGAAGAAAATGGTGCGCGTCGGCAGTTTCGAGATCGACCGCCAGCAGGTGGGTTTCGTGCGGTAGCACCGCCCTTCCTTCCTCATCAACAAACAGGCGACACACCCGGGGGTGCGTCGCCTGTTTGTTGATGATTAGGCCGCCTGCCAAGAGGCGCCTGCTGGGCGTAGGATTTCTACCAAGAGGAGTCGCCAGCCGTGTTTTCCTTCTTAGAAGACGAGGTCGAGCTCGATCCGTAGGAAGGATTCTTGCCCGATCCCGATCCGTAGCTCTCGCTGCTGCCGCCCGAAGTGGGATTCTTCGAGGGAGTGGACGGACGGTAGGGTTCATCGTAGTCGTAGTGGTACTGTCTGCCACTCTTCTTCTTCTGAGAGGGTCTCTCGTGCTTCGGAGCCTTCTTCTTCGGAGCCGGATAGGCGGCTGCTGAGTCGCTGGCCGCGCTGGTCTTGCCTGTAGCAGCCGGAGCAGCAGGGGTTTGCTGCTGGGCGGCAGGAGTTTGTTGTTGCTCGACGACGGTAGAATCGACCACTATGGAGTCGGGTTCTGATGTGGCCGGGGCTGTATCCTGACCAGGAGACAAGAAGTACTTGGTGCCGAAGAAGCCGATAACGGCAAAGATCAGGACCACGAGGATCCATTTCCACTTCGAGCTCTTCTTCTCCTCCACTTCGACCGAGGGATCATCCTGGACGATCTCAGTCTCGTCGTCCGTCGCGGAAGGGGTGTCCGTCGTGGAAGAATCGTCGGAGGCTGCTGAAGGACTGTCGGAGGAAGCATCACCCGTCTCGCCGTTGGCAGCGGGGTCATCGGCCACCTTGTCTTGGTCCGACTTGGGCAGCACAATTGTAACGTCGTCGCCCTCCTCGCCCTTGGCAGGGTCGGCAGGCTTGTTCACTGCCTTCTGGTTGAGGACGCTGCGTATATCGGCTACCGACTGCGGGCGCTTGCGACGGTCGGTGGCCATCAGCCAAAGGACCATCCGACGCAGCCGGTCGCTGATGCTGTCGGGCATGGCGAGGGCCTCGTGCTTGTCGTCGGTCATGTCGTCGTCGATATCCGAGGGCAGCGGCGGCTTCTGGTCCGTCAGGAGGAAGTAGAGCGTGGCGCCGAGGGCGTAGAAGTCGGTCCAGGGACCAAACTTGTCGAGGGCCTGCTCCATCTGCTCGCGCGGTGCGTAGCCATTGGTGTAGCTGACGGCCGTGGAGGTCGTTGCCCCGCTGCCCGCCTTCATCTGCTTGCTCGCACCGAAGTCGATGAGTCTCACCCCACCCTGCTGGTCCATCATCAGGTTGGCAGGCTTGAGGTCGAGGTGGAAGAGTCCGTGGCTGTGGACCACTTCCAGCGCGTCGAGCACCTGGTCGAAGACCTGCCAGACGGTAGCCTCGTCGAGCGGGTGGCCGATCTTCTTGAGATAGTCGCGGAGGTTCTCGCCATCGACGAAGTCCATGACATAGTAGGCCGTGCCGTTCTCCTCGAAGAGGTCGTGGACACAGACGATATGAGGACTGGAGAGTTTGCGCAGGCGCACGGCCTCCTTCTTGAACTTGTCGCGCTGGGCCTCGAAGGTGGCAGCGTTCTCCTGGTTGCTGACGCTGATAGTGGTCGTATTTTCGTCGCGCTCCGTCACGCCCTTGAGGAAGAACTCCTTGATGGCGTAGCGCTCACCAAACTGGATGTTGGTGGCAACGTAAGTATTGCCAAAACCGCCCGATGCCAAGTAGCCATCGACGCGGTAGGTGCCGTGCAGGATTGTGCCCACACGCAGCATATTGGATTGGTTGATCGTATCGCTCATTTTCTTTTTCTTTGTCTCCGCCCGGGGAACCCTACGGTCCTTGGGCGGATCGATTGGTCATGATGCGGGGTGGTGAATGGAAAGTGTGGGAAAGATTCGTCAGACAGGAATGCCCTCCGACGGTTTGCTCTTCTGCTTCTGGCCACCCTGCGGCGCTCCCTTCAGTTTTTCGCGGGCTGCGTCAATGGGGTCTTCGGCTTTCCTCTGCCTCATGCTGGGAGGAGGAAGCGTCTTGGCTCCCTTGCTGCTTTCGAGCGTGCTGCCCGCTTTGTCGGTCTTTCTGTCCTTCTTTGGATCTGCCTTGCCGGAAGTAGGATTCTTCTGTGGTTCGGCGGGGCTGGCCTTCTGCGGCGCAGTCTCGCGGCGCACGGTCGTCTCGCCCTTGCTACTACTGCTGGCGGGCTGATCGACCCTCACCTCGCGGGCCACCGTCTCGCGTGCGGGGTCTGCGGACTGTCGCGAGGGACTGTCGCCGATCTTCTCCGTATGGGGCACGAGGGGCGCGGCGGCCTTCTCCTCCTTCGGCGTGAGGAAGAAGTAGGCGCAGGCCAGGGCCACTAAGGCAGCGGCGGCACCCAGCACGAGCTTGCCCTTGCCGCCCTTCGGAGCCTGGGGCTGCGGGCGGAGGGGTTGCGGACGGAGGGGCTGGCCCACCCTGGGAGTCTCCTCGACGACGCTCACCTCCTCGACGTCGCTCGCCACCTCCTCGGCCTCGAAGACGGGACGGATGTTGAGCGCGTTGTCCTTGGAGGTCTGCTCGTCGTCCAGCAGCGACTCGTCGCCCTCGCCCGAGGAGACGCTCGCTATGCCGACGAAGTAAGCCGAGTGGTTGTCCTTGTTGCCCTTCGTGGCCTCGATGAGCTGCTGGCGCTTCGCCTCGTCGGAGTCCTGGGAGGAGAACAACTGGCAGAGCGCGTCGTTGTCCATCTGCTCCAGCATGCCGTCGCTGCAGATGTAGAGGTAGTCGCCGGGCCTGAGGTCGGTGATATGGACCACGGAGGGCTTGCAGCGGTTGTCCTTGCCGGGCTGCATGGCGCGGGTGATGATGTTCTTCTGGGGCGACGTAGCCATCTCCTCGTAGCTGATCTCGCCCGCCTGGTAGAGGTCATAGACCAGGGAGTGGTCCTTGCTCTGGTAGAGGAGTTTCTTGGCCGAGGGGCGCACGTGGTAGATGCGACTGTCGCCGATGTGCATCGTGGTCAGTCCGCCACGATGGAAGAGGAGGAGGCAAAGGGTGGTTCCCATCTTCTTGGCAGCCTCGTCGTCGGCCTGGTCGAGGGCCTGGTAGGCCGCCTCCAGCGCCTCGCCGAGCACCTGGTCGGAGACGATCTCCTCGGGATTGACGTGGTCGCGCAGATACTGGGCAAGGCTTTGGCTGACGATGCGGCTCGCCACCTCGCCATGTTCGTGGCCTCCCATGCCGTCGCAGAGGATGAAGAAGAAGTCCTGATCGGTAGCCTGTCCCTGCAAGGGCCAAATGCTGTCCTCTTGGTTATCTCGCTGCCCGAGCTCATAGATGGCCTGGGGCTGTCTGATTGCTATTTTCATGTGAAATCGTTGAGGGGGGATTATCTTTCTTGATAGACTACGGTGGTCTTGCCCATGACGATGCGGTCGCCGTTGGAGAGGACGATGGCTTCGTCGTGGGGCAGTTCCACGCCGTTGATGGAGGTGATATTCTTGTTGCGGTCGTTGCTGATGACGGCCTTGAGCTTGCCATTGGGCAGGACGGAGACCGTGATCTGCAGGTGGTGGCGACTCATGTAGGGGTCGGAGACGGGCAACTGGAGCGTGGCCTGCGAGGTCTGCGCCTTGCGGCCCACGGTGTTGGCACCCTGGCGGAGCACATACTGCTGGCCGGCCAGAACGAGGCAAGCCGTGGCCGCGCCCTGCTGGCATCCTTGGCCGAGGATGGTCCGCTCGCTGTCCTGGCGGCCTCCCAGCAGCGTCTCGCCGTCGTTCTGTGGCGCCACGCGCTGCTGACACCCGGGCAAGACGGTCTCCACCTCCAGGGGCTGCTGCGGCTGAAAGCGCACCCGCAGCGGCGCTTTGCACTGCGGGCACGTGATCAGTTTGACAGCCTCATTCTTCGAGTTCTTCACTTCGAGGATGATGCCACAATTGGAGCATTTTACGCGCTTTACTTCCATAGCCGTTTATTTAGATATATTGCATGTCAGTACCAGCGTCGTCCACGCCGTCCACGCCGTCCACGCCGAGGTTGGGGTCGTCGTAGCCCATCGCGGGATCCTCGGAGTAGGAAGCCTGTTGGAGGTTGGGATCCATCATGCCCTCGTCGTTGGCCGTATTGATATCCTCAGAGTAGGAAGCCTGGTGGAGGTAGGGATCCTCCTGCGCGCCGTCGTACTCGCCGGTCAAGCCGTCGTAGCCGTCGGTTGTGCCATCGGGCTCTGCGCCCTCATAGGCCGTCTGCATATAGCCCTCGGTGTGGTCGGGCTGGTGCTCCGTCTGCGGGGTGACGTCGCCCGTCTCGTCCTCGGACATGCTCTGTGCGAGCTCGCCACGCGTCATGGTGGTGCCGTCGCGGAAGATCAGGACGTCCTGGTCGTCGAGCTGGTTGTTGTCGTTGACGTCGATGACGGCCACGTCGGGCTGGGCATCGCCGTCAAGGTCGAGGATGACGGCCTGGTGGCCCTGGAACTTGGTCTGGCCGACGATGTGTACGTCTTCCGTCTCCTGGACGAAGGGCTCCTCATGGCTCGCGGGGGTGGCGGGGGTGGCGGTGCGCACGTGGCCGCCATCCTCGGCGGTACGGCCCGAATGGCCATGCTCGGGCTCCTTGACGGTCTCGCGCTCATAGACCACCTCGCGGTGGACCTCCACGTCGGTCTGATGGACGGCCGTGTGGGCGGTGGGCTGATAGCTGTGGGGATGGACGTTGGACATGGCGGTCTGGGTGAAGGCGGCCTTGTCCTCGGCCGACATGGCGTTCCACTCGTCGGCGGTGTAGGTGCCATAGACGCCACCGTGCCACTCAAAGACGCCACCGGGGCCCACCTGGGCGCGGGCCGACTGGAAGGCCTCGGCAAAGGTCATGTCGTCCTCCACTGTCGCCACGGCGCTGCCGGCAGCCTGGGGGGAAGCCGTAGCGGGATCGGCGGCGTCGGCCTGGGTCTCGCCAGCCATCGCGTTGACGGCATAGAGCGCACCGGCACCGAGCAGAATGCCGGAGGTGCCACCGATGGCCACCTTCTTCCATGTGGCGCTTTGCTTCTCAGAGGTCTCTTCTGCCACAGGAGCTGTCTGCTCGTTCTGCGGATTCTCTACCTGGGTGTTCTTACCCAACAACTGGGTGTCGTCGCTTGTCATCATAATCGTATGAATTAATGGTTGTTTATTTCTGTTTACGTTGCAAATTTCGGCTTTTGTTGCCACATGGACAAATTATTCGCTTCTTTTTACACAAAAGGTGGGTTTTGGGGTACGAAATGCGAAAAAAGGAGGAAAAGAGATGTGAAAATGGTGAATTTAGGGAGGGTAAAGACGATTTTGACCTAAAAAACGGTATAAAAGAATGTAAAACTGAGTATTTTTTTGTAACTTTGCCCTGTCGAATGCGAAGATTATTGGTTTATGGACACGGCCCCATCCTCTTTCGGCACACACCAAATCATTCGTGGCACGATGCTGGACGGCGGCGCGAAAACCGACGAACCAGCCAAGCCAACGGCGGGCAGTACACTTCCCCACACCACCCTGCCGCACACAGAATTTCTTCCAAGAGCGTGCCCACAACCGGGGAACTCGGACACGACTATAGACGAATCAGCATGATGGAGTACATCTATTTCAACTCACGCGACGAGCTGCTCAGGCTCCGCATCACCGAAATCGCCTACTTTGAGAGCGATGGCAACTACTGCAACGTGGTCACGGCCAACAAACTGCGCAGTCCGATCGGCATGAACCTCACCAACCTCGAACATGCCCTCGACAAGCAGCTGGGCAACGAGGCCACTACCTTCATCCGTATCGGCAAGCGATTTATCGTCAACAAGCGCTATATCTGCAAGGTGAACATTCCCAAGCAGCGACTGGTCATCACCGACTACGACCGCTTCACCTTCCAGCTACCTATCTCGCGCGACGCGCTCAAGCAACTCAAGGCGCTCATCACACTATCCACTGAAAAGAAATAAAAAGCCATGCAAATCATCATCGGACGCGACGCCAAAACCTCGCAACTAAATGTCATCATCGGACAGCAGACGCTGCGCCTGGGTGCGCCGGGCAGCGTGCCGCAGACCGTCTCGCGCCAACACTGCCGCATCACGGTGACGGAGGGCGGCACCTATCTCGTAGAAAACCTCAAGGCGGCCAACATCACCTATATAAATAATGTAGGCGTGGAGAAAAAGTCCATGCGGCGGGAAGACTCCCTGGCGCTGGGCACGGACCGCTACCAGGTCGATACGAAGGCGGTCTTCGCGGCCATCGACAAGGCGGTACCGAAGACGGCAGACATCCGCCCACTGTCGAAGGTGTGGGAGGACCACGAGGAGTATATCATCAACCAAAAGATCAAAAGCGCACGGTTTGTAGCCATCGCGTCGAGTATGGGTATTTTTACCATCGGCGCCATGGTCTATACCTTTGTGTTTGGAGGCGACGGGATCATCAGAAATTCCTTGTACTGCATAGCCGCCGTGTTCGTCCTCCTCATCTTCATCAAGCGCTGGAGAGACGCCTCGCGCGTGCCCATCGAGCAGAAGAAGATCAACGACAAGTTTCGCCACGACTACTCCTGCCCCAACTGCAGCCACAGCTTCTCCATGAACTACGAGGAACTGCAGAAGTACGACAATTGTCCGTTCTGCAAAGCCAAATTCATCAAATAGCGCAGACGGGCCTGCGCCATGCGTGCTTGGTGGGCTTTTCGCCTGCCTATAATCTGCGTGGCGCGGCTTATATCTGCGCGGGGCCTTCCTAAATCTACATGGCGCGTGCCTAAATCTATACGGCGTGTGCCTATTGCGTGCCTATCTGCGTGTTGCGTGCCTATATGCGATCAAAGGTTGTCCAGCAGTCGCTGGACCTTGGTGGCGTCGATGCGCCCTGGTGCCTGTTCCATCTCCTCGCCCAGGCAGTAGCCAGCGAGGCGCGGATGGTGGAAGTCGGGCAGCGACGATTCCTCGGCCTCCTTCTTTCCTCTACGGAGGAGGAAGGGCACGGGGGCTTCCCAGTCCGTCAACCACTCTTGGGCGGCCTCTACAGGGTCGAGGAGCAGGTAGTCGGCGTGGCCCGCATAGTCGGCGGCGCGCAGCAGGTCTTCGCGTCGCTCGATGCGCAAGGTCTTGACGATCTGCAGTCCGCGGCGGATGTCGGGGTCGACCGTGCGCCGCAGGTTGTCTATGAGGACGGTCGATTCCTCGCCTTCGAGGCGCACGAGGTCGAGATGGAAGTTGTAGATGCTGGTGACGATGGTTTGGGGCATCTCGTCGCGGAAGACACCCATCAGCCGCGACACAGGAGCCAGGCCGGCGCACTCCAGCAGCGGACTGTCGGGCAGCATGCCGGAGAGAGAAGCCAGTTGGCGCACCCTCCGCGGACTGTCGGCCACGAAGTCGAGACCGATCCAGTCGATGCCCAGACGTGAGATTTCCTTGATGTTGTCGGCCTCAGAAAAGCCGTCGATAGCGATGATCATATCTGTCATTTGTGAGATTTGGCCACAAAGTTACATATTTACCATGAAAAAAGTCGTGTCGGCACATAATAATAACACCTTTGTTTCGTTTAAATCATAGAAACTATCAAAAAAAGCTGCCTATGACCATCTTTACATCAGAAGAAAACAAGCCCACGGAGTTTACGCTCCGTCTGATCCGCCAAATGGCCTACACGTACCGCGTGGCCCGCATCGATGGTCGCGCTATCCCCTTCACGCTCAACTGATGGCGCAAGTAGACGTCAGCTGGGCTATCCATGAAAATGTCTAACCTCATCACGGTGGCAAAAAATAAACCTGTCACCGTGATATTTCATCATCAAAATGTCTGTATTAATATCCCCCTCACTCCTTTCCGCTGATTTCCTCAACCTCCAGCGCGAGGCCGAAATGATCAATGTCAGCGAGGCCGATTGGCTCCACATCGACGTGATGGACGGCATCTTCGTGCCCAACATCTCGTTTGGATTTCCCGTGCTCAACGCCGTGGCCAAGGTGCTCAAGAAGCCGCTTGATGTCCACTACATGATCGAGCATCCGGAGAACTACATCCGCCAGACTGCCGACAGCGGCGCCATGCTCATGACGGTCCACTACGAGGCCGTCAGACACCTCCACAGAACGGTGCAGGAGATCCATGCCGCCGGAATGAAGGCTGGCGTGGCCCTCAATCCCTCGACGCCCGTCAGCGTGCTCGAAGACATCATCAACGATGTGGACCTGGTGCTCCTGATGAGCGTGAATCCCGGCTTCGGCGGACAGAAGTTTATCGAGAACACCATCGGCAAGGTGGGACGCCTTCGCGAGATGATTGCCCAGTCGGGCAGCCAGGCGCTCATAGAGATCGATGGTGGCGTGCAGGGCGAGACGGCTCCGCGACTGGTTGAGGCTGGTTCCGACGTGCTGGTCAGCGGAAGCTACGTCTTCAAGTCGGCTGACCCCATCAAGACCATCCACGACCTCAAGGTGCTCTGATCGGCTAAGTAGCCCCCCACCCCGCTACGATCTGATTCGCCAGCAATACTCGCCAGCAATAAACATAACGCCGCTCCCTGCGCCTCGAAAGAGAGGTTGTGGGGAGCGGCGATGTGTATTTGAATGGGCGCGGCTACGCCTTTTCTCCTATGAAATCGACTACACTATTTTCTCTATAATAACGGCTCTCAATAAGAGAAAGGCTACGCCATCTGCAGCGTGAGCTGATGCTCGCGCGTCATGCGGCGAAGATTGAGGATGGCATAGCGCATCCGTCCGAGGGCCGTGTTGATGCTGACCCCCGTAGCCTCGGCTATCTCCTTGAATGACATCTGCTGGTAGAAGCGCATGAACACCACTTCGCGCTGAGAGGCAGGCAGATGGCTCATCATCCGCCTCACGTCCTCCATGACCTGGTTGTTGACCAACTCTCCCTCGCGCGAACTCTCCAGGAGCGTGGAGCCCACGTTGGAGAGGTCGTTCTCCTTCGGCGCATCGACAATGTTCTGTGCGCGCTGCTGGCGATACCAGTCCATGATCACGTTGTGGGCAATGCGCATCAGCCAGGCACTAAACTTGCCGTTGGCGATGTACTTGCCCTGTTGCAGACGGGAGACTACCTTGAAGAAGGTCTCTTGGAACATATCGTTCGCCATCTCGCGGTCGCGGACGACAAACAATATATAGGTAAACAACTTCTCTTGATTGCGGCTAAGCAAAAGATCGAAAGCCTTGTTGTCACCATCTACATACATAATGGCCAACTCTTCGTCGGTCATCAAGTTCAGATTCTCCATGATCCAATTTTATTTGTTATGAAGTAATGCTGCTTCGATAGGCTTCGTTCTTTTGTTTAAACTGATTTATATTTCCGATTGCAAATTTAACGATATTCATCGACCCAACCAAATTTTTTCCCTAAAAAATATGAGAAAAGAAGAAAAACATAC
>ERZ1106935.495-NODE-495-length-45067-cov-10.774838_pt1 | contig 45067 bp, 26 predicted proteins | sample MGYA00403666_ERZ1106935 | MGnify/ENA primary metagenome ERZ1106935 (study PRJEB35170, sample SAMEA104062452) | human gut metagenome | biome: human gut; feature: human-associated habitat; material: faeces | place: Denmark | collected 2012-11-20 ... | reverse complement strand
TCAAGGACGCAAAAGCGGACGGCACCTACTATGCCGACATCGCCGATGCCCTGAACGCAGGCAACACCGCGCCCTTTATCTACTCCGGCTGGGAAAACACCGTCGTGACCACCGGCCTTAAAATGCTGGACTTCATGAAGGGCAATGCTGCCATGGAGGATGTCATCCGTCAGCTGGACGAGGATCAGGACAGTGTGGTGAACAACACCCCGGATGTCATCACTACCGTTACGGAGGAGCTTTCGCAGGAGGACTGCGCCATGCTGGTGGGGCGCTGCTTTGCACAGGCCACCGGCAGCGACCTTGCGCTGGTCTCGCTGAGCACATGGATCCCCGGCAACCCCACCGAGCAGAACCACCACGGCGTAGCGGCCAAGCTGTACGCCAAGGATATTACGGATTACGACCTTTCGGTCATCCTGCCCACCGGCTGGAACCGCACCATCCAGACCGTTTCCCTGACCGGGCAGCAGATCAGCGGCCTGCTTGCTTCTGGTTACGATGCCTACGGCAACGGCAAGGGTTACCCCTATGTGCTGGTAAGCCCGGTGCAGCCGGAGGCGGGCAAGACCTATCAGGTGGCCATCTGCGGTGTGAGCGACCAGCTGGCTGCGGAGACCACGGTGACAGACAGCGGTGTGGTGGGCATGGACGCCGCAAAAGCCTTCTTTGGCGCATACACCACCATCAGCCGGGCAGATACCGCATGGAGCTAGGGTGCACCTGAAACAAAACGGACAGGAGATACTGGATGTGAACAACAAAATCTATAAAAGGCTGTTTGGCGGCTTCGGCTTTGTCATCATCGTGTCGCTCCTGACCCTTTTTGTCATGAGCCAGACCTACATCCAGAACCTTGTCTACCATGAGCGGCTGAGCCAGATGGAGGAAGTCACCCACCAGATGTTCCGCAGTCTGGAGGATGTCATCGACACCCACTGGGACGAGGTGGATGTGCAGTGTAATTATTTGTACAACAGCCCGCTGGAGACCGATGCCGACCTCTACCGCTATCTGAAAAAGCTGTCGGAGCTTTCCAATTACCATGAAAAACAGATCGAACTGGTAGCCGTGGATACTGCCGGACATTATTATACCGAGTATGGCCGCATGGGGCTGCTGCGGGGAATGAACTATCTGGAAAGCGCACCGGAGCGGGTCAACTATGTTTCCAACTCGCTGACCAAGGACGACTCCCGGATGGTGTTTCTGGAACAGCTCTCCACCCCCATCACACTGCAAAGCGGAGAAAAAGAGATCACCCTGCGCTACTTTGGCATCTCCCAGAGCATGACCCAGCTGAACGATTATTTCCGCTGTGACGCCTACGAAAACAACAACAGCGTCTATGTGCTGGATAACGATGGCTTCAAGCTGTTCAACGCCAATGACACCGAGCTGCTGAAGGGACACAACGTATACACCGTCCTCTCCCGGATGTCCTATCTGCACGGCTCTTCCTTTGCGGAGGCAAAGGAGCGGCTTGACCGCACAGGCTCCTGTTATTCCAACGCCGTGCTGGACGGGACCGAGTATTTCTACGCCCTGAAGCAGATGGAAAACGCCCAGTGGACACTGGCGTTCCTTGTTCCGGCAGAATATGTGGCCGTGAATACGCAGAAGCTGGTCAACATCGTCATGGTCATCATCATCGTCATTGCGATGGTGTTCTCGGTCATAACAGTTTTCGTCGGCTGGTTTCTCCTGCGGCAAAAGCAGCAGCAAGAGCTGCGGGCCGAAAAAGAAGCGAACCTCCGTCTGGAACAATACAACATCCATCTGACGCAGGTAAACGATGAGCTGCGGCAGGCGCAGGATGCTGCCGCAGAGGCGTTACAGTCCGCAGAGCGCGCCAGCAAGGCCAAGACGGACTTCCTCTCCAACATGAGCCACGACATCCGTACCCCCATGAACGCCATCATCGGCATTACCACCCTGATGAAAAACGAGCTGCACCAGCCGGAAAAACTGGCCGAGCATCTGGGCAAGCTGGAAAGCTCCGGTCAGCTGCTGCTGGGCATCATCAATGATATTCTGGATATGAGCCGCATCGAGAGCGGCAAGACCACCCTGAATGTGGAAAAAATGAACCTGCCCCAGCAGGTCAGCCAGCTGGACAGCATCATCCGTCAGCAGGCAGGCCAGCGCCGCCAGACCTTTACGGTAAACACCCATCTGCAGCACGAAAACGTACTGGCAGACCCCAACCGCCTGAATCAGGTGCTGATGAACATCCTCTCCAACGCGGTCAAATATACGCCCAAGGGCGGGCATATCCGGTTGGAGATGGAAGAGCTGCCCCGGAACGAGCACTTCGCCCGGTACCGCTTTGTGGTGCAGGATGACGGCATCGGCATGAGCGAGGCGTTCCAAAAGACCCTTTTTGACCCCTTTACCCGCGAGGAAAAATCCGGCACCAATAAGGTGCAGGGCACCGGCCTTGGCATGGCCATCACCAAGAGCATCGTAGACCTGATGGGCGGTTCCATCAGCGTGGAGAGCGCCCCCGGCAGGGGTACCCGCTTTGAGGTCGTGCTGGAATTTCCCATTGATACGGAGTCGGATCATGCGCAGAAGGTGCAGGCTCTGCCGGAGGAAGCAGAAGAAACTTCTCCCCTGTCCGGCATGAAGTTCCTCTGCGCCGAGGATAACGCCATCAACGCCGAAATTCTGGAAATGCTGCTGGAATCCAAGGGCGCAAGCTGCACCGTCTGCTCCAACGGGCAGGAGATCGTGGATGCCTTTGCCAGCGTCAAGCCCGGCGAGTACGACATGATTTTGATGGACGTGCAGATGCCGGTGATGGACGGCCTGGAGGCCACCCGCCGCATCCGCAATGGCGAAAATCCGCTGGGCAGGATCATCCCCATCCTTGCCATGACCGCCAACGCCTTCCTTGAGGATATGCAAAAGAGCAAGGAAGCCGGCATGGACGAACATCTCTCCAAACCCGTGGACATTGCAGCACTGGAACAGACGGTGAAACGCTTCCGCGTTACCCCTCCCCATTAAAAAATAGCGGAAAAGCACGGTTTCGCAGATGACCGACACCCACGACCTGGCATGGCCGTCCATTTGCGGCCCAGCCCTTTTTTGTGAGAGAGCGATCATGATGAATCAAAGTATTGGATGGTATTGCGTATGGAACAACAGTCAAATAAAATCCAGCCTGTGTTGCTATCGGCACTTGCCCAATTGAGCGCCTGCCTGATCGTCTGGAATTTTCATATCCCAAATCCAAATATCCTGCTTTTTGTTGTTCTTTCTGCTGTGCTCGTGAAATGCGGCTATGCAGCAGGAATCGTAAGCGGCCTCATTGCATTCCTGTACTCCGCGTTTTTCTTTTCTACCGACCACAGCTTTTTTCTTTACACCTCTTTGAACCTTCAAAAGCTCATCGTGATCGGCCTTGGCATCGCTGCGAACATTCTGCTGATCGGTCGCCTGCAATGGCAGCTCGAGCGCTCCAGCATGGAAAAGATGCAGGCCGAAGCCGAGGAAAAGCTTCAAGAAACAACAGAGAGCTACCGTGCAAAACTTTACCACGATGTCTTGACTGGCACATACAACCGCCGCTACTATGAGGATGTCGCATCCCGTATCGTCGGCCCCGCAGGCATCGCGCTGATGGATGTGGACGATTTCAAGATCTGCAACGACACCTATGGGCATTACGCCGGGGATATGGCACTGAAAACGGTGGCAAACGCTATCCAGTCCTGCATCCGGAAATCGGACCTGCTCATCCGCTACGGCGGGGATGAATTTCTGCTGGTGCTGCCCGGCATTCCGAGCGACATCCTGCAAGCCAAGCTGGAGCAGATCAGAGCCGCCGTGCAGCAGGCTACTGTACCCGGTTATTCGCATTTTCGCCTCTCACTGAGCATCGGCGGAACGATGCAGGCCATCACCGACCCGATGGAGAATGCGGTTCGCCGGGCGGACCGGCTGATGTATCAGGCAAAGTGCCGCAAGAATGCCGTCATGGTGGAGGTTCCGGGGCATGACCTGGCGGCTTTGGAAAAGCTTTTGCAGAACAAGTCACAGATCTTACTTGTGGATGACTCCGCAATGAACCGCATGATGCTGACAGAGATCCTGAGGGATAGTTACCATGTTCTGGAAGCTGAAAACGGACGGGAATGCATGGAAAAATTGCAGGCAGAAGCCGGAAACATTGCACTGGTGCTGCTGGACATCAATATGCCCGTTATGGACGGCTTTGAAGTGCTGAAAGCCATGAATGCCAACCACACCATCGAGGATATCCCGGTCATTATGATCTCCAGCGAGGACTCCGATGCGACGATCCGGCGTTCCTATGAGCTGGGCGCAAGTGATTATGTCAATCGCCCCTTCGATGCTCGTATCGTGTACCGCCGTGTGACCAACACCATCAAGCTGTACGCCAAGCAGCGGCGGCTGGTGCAGATGGTCTCTGAGCAGATCCGCGCCCGTGAGAATAATACGGATATGCTGGTGGGTGTACTGAGCCATATCGTAGAATTCCGCAACGGCGAAAGCGGCGCCCATGTGCGGCACATCCGTATCATCACCGAGCTGCTGCTCCGCCGTCTGTTGGAGATCAGCAGCAGATACTCTATCACTGCGGAACAGCAGGATATGATCCCGCTGGCTTCTGCCCTGCACGACATCGGAAAAATCGGTATTGACGAAAAGATTCTCAACAAGCCCGGCAAACTGACCCCGGAGGAATTCGAGGTCATGAAGACCCACAGCATTCTGGGAGCCAAGATGCTGCATGATCTGGATAATTTTGCAGAGCAGCCGCTGCTGCAAACGGCCTACGAGATCGCCCGCTGGCACCACGAACGCTGGGATGGGCGCGGCTACCCGGATGGGCTGAAGGGCGATGAGATCCCCATCAGCGCACAACTGGTCTCGCTGGCTGATGTGTACGATGCTCTGACCAGCGAACGCTGCTACAAAAAAGCCTTCTCCCACGAAAAAGCCGTGCAGATGATCCTGAACGGCGAGTGCGGAGCGTTCAACCCGCTGCTGCTGCAGTGCCTGACGGATATTCAGGCTGACCTGAAAGAAGAATTACAGCAGCGCAACTGAGCAATGGATGCAATAAAACAGGAGAACAAAAAGCCCAAATGAAACACAGAATCTCACGCCGTGCATTTCTGCGCGGCTGCACGCTGCTGGCGGCCTCTGCTGCCGTCGGCAGTCTGACTTCCTGCGGCGGAACCAACGCGAAGGACAGCAGTCTTCCGCAGCTCATTGTGGGAAGCGATACCTATCCGCCCTATATTTATCTGAACAATGACGGCGTTCCCGCCGGGATCGACGTGGAGATCGCCACCGAAGCCTTCCGCCGCATGGGATATGCTGCCCGGTTTGAACCGATCGATTGGGAGCAAAAAACAGCTCTGGTGGAAAGCGGCACCATCGACTGCATCTGGGGCTGCTTTTCCATGGATGGGCGCGAGGAGGTATACCGCTGGGCGGGACCCTACATGGTGAGCCGTCAGGTGGCTGCGGTGGATGCCGACAGCAGCATCCGGACACTCGGCGACCTTGCCGGAAAGACCATCGCCGTGCAGAGCACCGGCAAGCCGGAGGAGATTTTTCTCAGCGGCTCCGACCCGCGCATCCCGCAGACCGTCGAGGTGTTCAGCACCGAAGACCGCAGCGTGCAGTATGCGATGCTGGCCTGCGGCTATGTGGATGCCATCGCTGCCCATGAGACGGCCATCCTGCAATACATGAAGGACAATTCCGTGGAGTTCCGCATCCTCGAAGAACCGCTGCTGGTCACCGGGCTGGGCATCGCCTTTGCCAAAAACGACAGCCGCGGGCTGGACATCCAGCTGAACGCTGTTCTTGCGCAGATGCGCACAGACGGCACACTGGAGCAGATCCTTGGCAAGTATCTGGAACATGCTTCGCAGTATCTGGAGGTGGACACCATTGGCATGTAAAAACAAAACCATCTCAGATACATGGAGATGGGGGCTCTATCTGGTCATCGGCGTGCTTTTTATGGCCGGCGTCGTTTTTTTCTCGAGTTGGCAGGCACTGCGCGCAACGGAGGCTCGTTTCTGCCAGATCCTTGATTTTGTCAAATCCCAGTCCACCAGCTTTGAAAAGCACAACGATACGGTCGTGGCCAAAACGCTCCGCCGCACGGCGGTATCGGTGCATCAGCTGGCACAGGACCCTGCCCTCGACCTTTCCGACCCGCAGTGCCTGAGCAGGCAGGCAGAGCTGCTCTGGCTCACAGGTATTTCGGTTCTGGCCCCGGACGGTACGCTCCTGTGCGAATCCACAACCAACGGCATCGGCTATGCCCGGTTTGGAGAACCGCTCAAGAATGATGCCGTTCTGGACGTTTTCTCTTATCCGCAAAAGACCTATCTGAAGCGGATCCTGCTGGAGGATGGGTCTGCCGTGGATGTTGCGGCACACCGGGCAGAAAGCAAAGAGGTCATCCTGCTTGCCTACCGCTATACCCCGGCAGAATTTGTAGAGGGAACGGCCTTGTCCATCCAGAGCGTACTGGACGGCTACTCGGTCGAGACCAGCGGCACACTGTTCATCGTGCAGAACAATCAGGTCATTGCCTCCAACCGCCCGGAGCTCATCGGGCAGGATGCTGCGGACAGTCTGCCGGTGCGGGAGATCCGCAAAGCCGGGGCTGCCGAAACGCTGACCCATACCCACGATTGGAACGGCTCCGGCTGCTATGTTGGAATGTACTGCCACGGAAGGTCTTTCGATCTCTACGCGTATACGGATGAAAGATCCGTCTTCCGCGAATCGTTTCCGTTGATTTTGATGGCGCTGGCCGGTTACATCCTGCTTGTAATGGTCCTTCGGGTGCTGCGCAGACGCTCCGTGCAGGAGATGGAGCAGCAGAAGAAAGAGCAGGAAAAGAAGTATCAGGCTCAGCTGGAGGAACAGAACCGCAAGCTGGAGATCGCACTCCAGCACGAGGGTGCGGCAAACCGTGCCAAGCGGGAGTTCCTGTTCAATATGAGCCACGATATCCGCACCCCCATGAACGCCATCATCGGCTTCACTTCGCTGGCTGCGACCCATATCGACAATAGGGAACAGGTGCTGGACTACCTCAAAAAGATCTCCACCTCCAGCCAGCATCTGCTTTCCCTCATCAATGATGTGCTGGATATGAGCCGCATCGAGAGCGGAAAAGTAAAAATTGAAGAGAAAGCGGTGCATCTGCCGGACCTCGTCCACGATGTGCGCTCCATCATCCAACCCGATGTTTCGGCAAAGCGGCTGTCGCTTTTCATCGATACCATGGACGTGGAGAACGAGGACATCATCACCGACCCGCTGCGGCTGAACCAGATCCTGCTGAACATTTTGTCCAACGCCATCAAGTTCACTCCCACAGGCGGTACGATCAGCATCCGCATTGCCCAGAAGAACGGTGCGCCCAAGGGCCGTGGCTGCTATGAGTTCCGCATCAAGGACAATGGCATCGGTATGAGCGAAGCGTTCCAGAAGCACATCTTTGAGGCGTTCAGCCGGGAGGAAAGCTCCACCGTCAGCGGCATTCAGGGTACCGGCCTGGGCATGTCCATCACCAAGAACATCGTGGATATGATGGGCGGCACCATCGCGATCGAAAGTGAACCGGGCAAGGGCAGCGAATTCATCGTAGATCTCTGCTTCGCACTCAGCGGACAAAGGGTGGAGCCCAAGCAGCTCCCGCAGTTGGAAGGGCTGCGCGCATTGGTAGCAGACGACGATACCGACACCTGCCTGAGCGTCAGCACCATGCTGTCCAAGATCGGGATGCGGCCGGAGTGGACGATCTCCGGCCGGGAAGCGGTGATCCGCACCCGATACGCCATGGAGCAGGGCGACGAATTCAGCGTCTACATCATCGACTGGCTCATCCCCGATATGAACGGCATCGAGGTCGTGCGGCAGATCCGCAGGGTGATCGGGAAAAGCTGCCCTATCATCATTCTGACGGCCTACGATTGGACGGATATTGAAGAGGAGGCCCGCGCTGCCGGAGTGACCGCCTTCTGCGAAAAGCCGCTGTTCCTTTCCGAACTGCACAGAGTGCTGGCAGAACCGTACGGTGCAGAGCCTGCCTGTAAGCCAGCGCAGCCAGATGCCTCCGAGCTCAAGGGAAAGAAGCTTTTGCTGGTGGAGGACAACGCCTTGAACCGCGAGCTCGCGCTGGAGATCCTGAAGGAAGCGGGCTTTGCGGTAGACACTGCTGAGGATGGCGAGATCGCTGTCCAGAAGATGAAGCAGGCGGCCCCCGGGCAGTACGATTTGATCTTAATGGACATCCAGATGCCCAAGATGGACGGTTACGAGGCAACGCGGCAGATCCGCGCCCTGCCGGATGCTGCAAAGGCAGGCATTCCCATCTTTGCAATGACGGCAAACGCCTTTGAAGAAGACCGTCAGAATGCATTGAAGGCCGGTATGGACGGCCACATTGCAAAGCCGCTGGATATTCCGCATCTGCTGCAGGTCCTTGCAGATGTACTGAAATCATAACGGCTGCCAGCCGACAAAAGCAAAAGCACCCGCAGCAGGCTTCGCAGAGGCTCTTGACCTCCGGAAGCGAATGCTGCGGGTGCTTTATTTCTTTTCTGTCTGACAGGCGTTTGGCTCACAAAATTTTGCGCAGCTCCTGCACGAGGTCGCCGATCACGATGGGCTTGGACAAAAAGCCGTTCATGCCGCTTTCCAATGCGTTGCGGCGGTCCTCGTCGAAGGCGTTGGCGGTCATGGCAAGGATGGGGAGCTTTGCCCGGGCAGGGTCATCCAGTGCGCGGATCTTCCGGGTGGCGGTGTAGCCGTCCATCACCGGCATCTGCACATCCATCAGCACCAGATCATAGCTGCCCGGTGCGGCAGTGCTTACCTTTTCCACCGCCACGGCACCGTTTTCCGCCGTATCGACCCGGAAGCCGTACTCGCACAGGATCTCCTGCGCGATCTCGCGGTTCAGCTCGTTGTCCTCTACCAGCAGGATGTGTCTGTCCTTGAAGTCGGCGTTCTTTTCCGGCAGAAGCTCCTGCGACGCATCTGTCAGCTTCTGGCCGAGGGCGCTCATCAGGATCTCGCGCAGGTCGGATATGAACATGGGCTTTTCGCAGAAGGCAGTCACACCGGCGGCCTTTGCCTCCACCTCAATATCCGACCAGTCGTAGGCCGTCAGGATGATGATGGGGGTATCGTCATTCAGGCTGCGTATCTGGCGGGTGACCTCGATGCCGTTCATATCCGGCAGCCGCCAGTCGATGATATAGGCGTGGTAGACATCGCTCATCTCGATGGACTGCCGCGCGCGCAGCACCGCTTCCTTGCCGGAAAGGGTCCACTCCGCGCGCATTCCCACCTTGACCAGCATCTTTGTCACGCTGTCGCAGGTGTTGAAATCGTCGTCCACCACCAGAGCCTTCAGGCCTTCCAGCTCGGTGATCTTTTCCACCGGGCGGTGCTCTGCCTGCACCCGCAGCGGCACACGAATGATAAACTCGCTGCCCTTGCCCTGCGCTGTCTGCACCTCGATGGTGCCGCCCATCATATCCACGATGTTTTTGGTAATAGCCATGCCAAGGCCGGTGCCTTGGATACGGCTGACCGTGGAGGTGCGCTCCCGCTCAAACGGCTCAAAGATTTTTTTGGCAAATTCCGGGCTCATGCCGATGCCGTTGTCCTTGATGCGGAACTCGTACTGCCCGCAGCCGCGCGCCTGCCCGGCAAGCTGGCGCACCCGCACCGAGACCGTGCCGCCCGCCGGGGTGAACTTGATGGCGTTGGACAGCAGGTTCAGCAGGATCTGGTTCAGCCGGGTCTTATCGCAGTAGACATCCTCGTCGGTCACATCCATCGCGTCCATATAAAGCTCCAGCTGTTTTGCGTAGATCTGCCCGCTGACGATGGTTTTCAGATCGTGCAGCACCTCCGAAAGGTTGACTTCCACCTCTTCCAGATGGAGCTTTCCGCTTTCGATGCGGCTCATATCCAGCACATCGTTGATGAGGGAGAGCAGATGGCTGCTGGAAGCAAGGGTCTTGGCCAGATAATCCTTCACCCGCTCCTTGTCGTCGATATTGCTGATCGCCAGTGTGGTAAAGCCGATGATGGCGTTCATGGGGGTGCGGATGTCGTGGGACATATTGGAAAGGAAGGTGCTCTTGGCGCGGTTGGCAGTCTCGGCGGCGGCAACGGCATCCGAAAGCGCCTGATTCACCTGTTTGTCGGCGGTGCGGTCGGACATGACAAGGATGTATTTGGTCCTGCCCTCCACCTCGCTGCCTATGGCGATGTTATGGAACCAGCGGCGCTCTTTGGTTTCCAGATGCTCAAACTCGATATCCCATTCCCGCTGCTGCCCGCTGAGAAGCCCATCCAGAAAGTTTTCGCCCTGCTCCGGGGCGCCCAGCTTGTCCAGAGCGAAGGCATTTTGCCGGACTTCTCTCCACGGGATGCCCAGCAGACGCTCAATGTTCGGGCTGACATAATCCACCTTGGAGGTCTCTGCGTCCAACATCAGGAAAACATCGTCCACGTTCAGCGAGAGCTTCTGGAACAATTCATCCCGGTACAGGAGCTTGGTGTTCTTCCGGCGCAGTGCGGCATGGCTTCTGCGCACAATGAGCAGAATGGCCAGCACCGCAAGACCTGCGGCGATGCCCGCTGCGATCTGTATCGTATGGAACCACAGCTTATCCAGATTGGCATTGACGATTTTGACCGGGACAAGTCCCAGCATCGTCCAGCTCTGGACCGCCGTGTCCTCGTAGACCAGATAATAACTGGTGTCGCCCAGCTTTACCTTCATGTTTCCGCTGCTGCCCTGTGCAAAGGCATGGGACAGATCCAGGATCTGCGCCTCGGAAAGATCGGAATGGTCGCGCAGCATCGCAATGAAGTTGTAGATCGTTTCCGTGCGGTTTACGGAATTGTCGATGACCACCCGCCCATCCGGGTAGATGACATAGTTGCTGGCATTGCCCTCAAAGGCAGAACTGTCCAGCAATCTCAGCACCGCATCATTATAATAAGAGATGGCAACGGCATCGTAGGCAAAGCCCCGGTAGCTGCCCTGCGTTTCGGGACAGATGAACGCAAGCATCTGGGTTTTGCCGGGCAGAGCCGTATTCATCACAATATCGTTACCGCTGGCAAGCTCTTCGTCCAGATTGGTCTGCAGGCCAAGGTAGCCGGTCTCCCCGGTCACGGTCATGTAGTTGCCGTCATAGGTAAGAAAGTAGAAGTCTGCAAATCCGGTCGCCTGCTGTGCCGCCCCGATATACGCCTGTATTTCGGCCTCATCCGAGGTAGTTTCCAGAAAGCCGTTGTACAGATGCAGGTAGGTCAGGTTTTTGCGCACCATCTCTTTCAGCATATTATTGGATTTATGCAGCACCTCTTCCAGATGCGAGGTGCTTTCCTGATAGATGGTCTGGGACACAAACGAGATGTACCGAACACTGAAACCGACTGCCAGAAAGACCAGAAGAAGGATGGCCGCAACAGGGAGCCACTTTTGCCGGGGATGGCAGTTTCGTTTGGATCCATGCTTTTCGTCTTCCATCCCGCTCACCTCAGTGTCATGTAGTTTTCAGGCTCTGCAAGCACTGCGCCGCCGCCGGAGAGATGATCGCGCCATCTGTTTTTTACCCATGTATCTCCGTCCAAAGACCTGCCGCTTTCGCTCGCAAGCAGCGCTTCCATCTGATTTTCCGCTGCCAGACAGGTCACGGTAACGGTGTCGTCGTCCCCCAGCGGCTGTCCGTTCCGGGTGATGCCGGTCAGGGTATAGCTGCCGCCTGCCTCTTTGACCTCCACGGCAATGCCGCTGACCACCGGCAGAGAGCCGCGGTTGAAGGGCACAAACCCGCCCTCGCAGCCCTCCACAAAGGCGCGGACGGTCTCCTTCAGCTCTGCGCCGGTCATGGTGCGCTGGCGGGACATCAGACCGTTGGGCATGATCATGGAAGCGGCCATTTTCTTGTTATAATCTGCCCGCAGCACACTGCCGGTAAAGCTGTTTGCGGTGGCAAGCAGCACATCGGTGCCATAAACGCCCCGCAGCGTGTTCGCCATAACGGAGAAGGAGGCGCTGCCGCCGTTTGCGTGGAAGACATTGGAGCAGCTCTTCCCGGAGGTCAGCACGATCTCGTCATCGGCAGGCGTTTCTTCGGCAAGAAGCTGGGCATTGAACGCGCGATAGGCCTGCTGTGCCGTGTACTCGCCCGCGATCATTTTGGAGACAACGTCCTTGGAGACGGCAAAGAAATCGTTGGAGGCGATGCGGATATACATGTGGTTTTCTTCCACCACGCTGCGGACGTCCTTCAGATACTCGGTCAGGCGCAGGGGAACGTTCTGGCTGTAGCTCAGTATGTCCTGCCCCTCTGAGACGATGCGGTTCTGCGCCTGTTCGGAGAGCATGACGTTCAGCACCTTCATGGCTTTTTCGCGGCGCGCGGTGTCCTGCTCGAGGTCACGGTTCAGAGCGATCTGGAAATAGGGGGTGGTCATGATCCACTTTTCGCCGTTCTGGCTGAAGAAGGGCAGGAAGATCGTGTCGATGCCCTCATCCCGAAACATCTTGACACCGGCAGAGCTGCCAAAGTACATGGCAGCTTCTCCGTTCCGGAACATCCCGGTCACATCGTCGTAATTCAACGCAAGATCGTCTGCCGTGAGGTGGGTATCCCGAATGAACTGCGCCATCCGCTCAAACGCCCCCGGCCACACGGTGTCGTCCAGACCCACCCGTGCGGTGCTGGCAGGGTCGCTGTAAGCAGTGCGCCACTTGCGCCCATCAGTCGTGGTAAGCTCGGCAGCGGAAAGCCCCTGCAGCGTTTCCATGCAGGTGTAGTCGTAGGTATAATCGGCGGTAAAGCCGCGGATGCCCACCTTCTCAAACGCCTGACAGGCCGAAACGAAGCTCTCGTAATCGGTGGGCAGAGGAATATCGTACTGCTCAAAAAGGCTGCGGTTGACCACAAAGCCGTGGGCATCCGCGCACACCGGCAGCCAGTTCACGCTGCCATCCTCGTTTTTGAAGCTGTTGAGGTAGGTGTTGTACACAGCGCCCGCTTCGTTGGTCAAGGCAAGGTTCATCAGGCTGTCCTTCAAGGGAGCCGCATCGTGCAGCGAGAAGCGGCAGCAGGTGATGATATCCGGCAGACCGCCGTTCTCCTGCAAAAACTTGTAAAAATCCAAATCGTTGTTTCCTGCGATGAATTCAATATTTACATCCGGCAGCTGGGACTGGATATAAGGCGCATAGGTTTCGTACAGGTTATTCGTCCACAGATACACCTGAATGGTCTGAGCATCCTCCTGCTTTTCCACATTTTCGGCGGTTTTTGTTCCGCAGCCGGTCAGCACAGATAGACCTATCACCAATGCCGCAAACGCAGAAATAAGGCGGTGCAATGTTCTTTTGCTCATCAAATCGTTTCCCTCACAACTCTTGGGCAGCTGCCGTTCTGCACTCCCGAATATCACAAAAAGGCATCGATACAGCATGACAGAACTATAGGAATATTTTACCACCGCCATGAGAGATTTTCAATAAAATTTCATATGTTGATTCATAAAAGCAGCGCGTGTCCGATTTCTTTGCGCCGGTCGATGCAGCTTTTTTTGAACAGTATATATACCAACGCATACAGTATGTAGCGTAACATTATAACAGAAGCATTTCAAGGGTTTATGCTTGTGAATCCTGCTTATTTTCTATTATTATCCCTTGATAAAAAGGCCGCCGAGGATGCCGCCCGGACCAGTTCCTGCATCTCGCTCCACACCTTGCGGCAGTCCGGGCAGGCAGCTTTGGCCTGTTGGGTTATTTTGCTCCCCGTGGCCCGAGCAGGCCCTGCGGGCCAACATCCACTGCCAGATCTCGCTGGCTCTCAACCGCATCTACACCGAGTGGTACCCCAGCAAGGGCTACAGTTTCAACATCACCAACTCCACCAGCTACGACCAATACTACGTCCATGGCCGGACGGTGTTCGACGTCATGGTGCGGCTGACGGACGACATCTTCAACACCTATATCCGCAAGACCGGCACCGTGAACCCCTACTACGCTGAATATTGCGACGGCAAATCCGTCACCTGCCCCGGCCTCAAGCAGTGGGGGACGGTCACGCTGGCCAATCAGGGCCGCAGCGCACTGAGCATCCTCAAATACTACTACGGCAGCAACATCGAGATCATCCGCACCAACAACATCCAGTCCATCCCCCAGAGCTACCCCGGGAGCCCTCTGCGGCAGGGCAGCACCGGAGCGGCGGTGTTCACCCTGCAGCGGCAGCTCAACCGCATCACCAAGGACTATCCCTTCCTCGGCCTGCTGACGGTGGACGGCATCTTCGGCCGCAAGATGACCGAGACGGTCAAAAAGTTCCAAAAGCAGTTCAACCTCACCGCCGACGGCGTGGTGGGCCGCAGCACCTGGTATAAGATCAGCTATATCTATGTCTCGGTGAAGGACCTCGCCGAGCTGACCAGTGAAGGCGAGACCTTCAGCGGCACCCTCTCGGACGGCTCATGGAACTTCGGCAGCAGCGTCCTCAAACAGGGCTCCACCGGCAGCAAGGTAGAGCAGATGCAGTTCTGGCTGAGTACGCTGGCTCAGTATGAGAGCAGCATTCCCTCTGTCACGGTGGACGGCGTCTACGGCAGCGGCACCGCGGCGGCTGTCCGGGCGTTCCAGCGGCGCTACGGCCTGACGGTGGACGGCATCGTGGGCCGCACCACATGGACCGAGCTGTACGACCAGTTCCGCAGCATCCAGTCCGACAACGGCATCCCCAACGCCTACCCCGGCACCGCCCTGCGCCAGGGCAGCAGCGGCCAGAACGTCCGGCTGGTGCAGTTCTGGCTGAAGATCGCGCGGACGGTCTATTCCAGTCTCAACAATGTCACCGTGGACGGCATCTTCGGCTCGTCTACCGCAGCGGCCGTGCGGCGGTTCCAGACCTACTTCGGCCTCACCAGCGACGGCGTCGTGGGCCGGACGACATGGAACAAGCTCTACGAAGTCTACAACGACATTGCCAACCGCCTGCTTTCGCCCAGCCTGCGGCCCGGCGAGTACCCGGGCGTGCTGCGCAATGGCTCCACCGGCACCGCCGTCCGGGAGCTGCAATTCTATCTCTACCTCATGAGCGCCTACCAGAGCAGCATCCCCTCTGTCTCCATCGACGGCCGTTTCGGCGCGGCCACCGAGGCCGCCGTGCGGGCCTACCAGCGGTTCGCCGGGCTGACGGTGGACGGCATCGTAGGCCGGAAGACATGGGATTCGCTCTACGGCAAAGCGTCGGCCCTCCGCTCGTCCGGGCCGGTGGTCACCCTCAAGCGTCTCCCCTACCCCGGCACACCGCTCACCGTCGGCACCGACAGCAGCGCCGTGCTCTACTACACCCTGCTTTTGCAGCGCATCGCCTACTACTACGACAGTGTGGCGTCCCCCGCGCTTTCCAGCCAGTACACACAGGAGACCGCGAACGCCACCGCCAGCGCGCAGGAGCTTCTGGGCCTGCCCGCCACCGGCGTGGCAGACGCCGAGACGTGGACAGCAGTGGAAGCCCTGAGCTTACAGCTGGCGGCCTTCACCCCCAACCCCGACCGGCATCCCGGGCAGGGGCCGGACTACCCGGACCGGGCCATGAAGGAGGGCAGCGTGGGCGCTGATGTCCGCCTCATCGAGGGCTGGCTCAATGACCGCTCCCAGCTCTACTGCGAGGAGGACTACGTCGCCGACAACGCTATCTTCGGCCCGGAGGACACCGCCGCTGTAAAAGACACGCAGCAGCGGGCGGGCCTTGAGCCGAACGGCGTCGTGGACCGGCCCACCTGGGCCGCACTCCGCGCCCAGAGCCATACTGCCTGCGACAGCTGCACCGAGGAGGGATGAGAGATGGCACGCTTACTGGTCTATGACGCCTACGAGAACAGAGTCTACACCTATTCGAGCCTGCGCGAGAACGACCCCATGCCCTACAGCACCGGCAGGACTCTGACCGTGCGGGAGTTCCGGGGCAAATCGAACAGCCCGGTGCTCTGGACGACCATCGCGGCAATGGAAGCGTGGAACCTCACCCGCCGCAAATACGGCAGGGGCATCCCGGTGGGATACGCCTTCCGCCGCATCTGGGAGGGAGGCCACGGCACCCGCAGCCAGCACTATGCCGGCGTGGCCTTCGATGTGGGGCAGAGCTTCAGCCGGACCCAGCGCACCGCCATCTACAACGCCGCCCGCTCCACCGGGGCGTGGGGCTATGTCGAGCCGCTGAGCCAGACCCCCACATGGGTCCACTTCGACCGGCGCTACGGCACGCCTGCCTGCAGAGGCACCACGGCAGGCTACCCCACCCTCCGCCGGGGCAGCCGGGGCTGCTACGTCATGATCCTCCAGGACGCCCTCTCGACGCTGGGCTACCAGACCGGGAACCGCATCGACGGCATCTTCGGCAGCCGGACGGAAGAAGCCCTCAGGGGCTTCCAGCGGCGCACCAGCCTGCGCGCCGACGGCGTCTGCGGCTGCAACAGCTGGAAGAAGATCTCCACCGCCGTGCTGGGCGTGGGACGGACGAAGACGACCATTGATTAACAAAAAGACTCCTCTATGCTACCAAATGGCTCTGCATAGAGGAGTCTCTGTTTTATCTCTCTATATGATATAGAACTAATTGTCCCCTTCCTTTAAAAATCAACTATTGTCTCAATTTCATGTCCCCAGTGTTCTTGAAAATATTCAAACGGCTGATTTGTCAACGGCATTTGCGGAATAGTTTTTCTTAAAAATCGCTCATACTTCGTATTTGTCGGCTTTAAAGCTTTACATTGCACATAGTATAGCACATGGAATTTTTCTCTGCTAAACTTTTTCCCTATGAATCCGAGTTCTAACAAATGTGCCATATATTCTTCAATGGCATACCGCAGAAGATTTTTCTTCGGAAAATATGTTCTTCCTCCTTTCATCTTCCCGATATGTACCAATTCTTTATTCAGCAGTCCGTTTCTGTTATAAGCAAAATGCGAAAATATTGCAATCGGATATATTGTTTCTTCCTTGTTTTTGCAACAAATAAACTTTTCAAACAAAATTGCTTGCCATATTCTTCGGTCACAATTAAAAGCAACCTCCCCAAAAACCGGAATGTTAAGATAAATTGGCATCTTCTCCACATCTGTAAACTGCAAACTTGGCCAGTTACAAATACCGAGATTGTTAACTACTTTTAATGCCCTTTCTGGATTCACTAGTCCTTGGCTAATGCTAAGATAATAATCTTTATTCTCCTCTAACCTATCAATTTGTATCCATGTCAGTTGCTCATGTTGTTGCTGTTTTTCAATCCATTCCTCTTTTTGTTGTTTTCGTCTTAACTGCTCTAAAATTTCCGCCCGCTGTTGTTGGTATTTGCTTTCCAATTTCTGATTTCTTGCTTTAAGTTGCTCAACACTCTTTTCTCCCTTCAAGCGGCTGTAAATCCAATCTTTGTGTTCAACTGAATCAATCAACTCTCTCCGAAGCGTTTCTTTTGAAAATTCCTCCAGATTATTATAAATGTCAGAGATGTCAATTTCGATCATCGGCAGTCCGGCTTGTTTTACGCGCTCTTTCTTTTCGTCATCCACAGGATGTGTAACCATAATTTCTACAAGCAAATCGGTCTTTTCTCCATGAAGGTAGACATCCGGAGTAAAGCCATTACAGGGCACTTCCATTTCTGCGCTTGAAAAATACCACATTTGCTCATCTTTGATATGTAACGGCTGGCATTGCTCCCAGTCATTTACATTTCGATTTTCATCTTTATCTGCATCAATTTCGATTTCGGGCAAATGGATATGGTCACCCTTCGCAATGATTTCTTTCGCCATCTGGTGCAGGCCGCTTTCGTTTGCCTTTTGAGCGGAACAATCCAGAATGGTTCCTTTTTCTACATAGTGAGCAAAATGTGGAGCTTTCACCTCTCCCATTTTTGCCACAAGCGAGCGCTTACAGGCCGCACAGATACAATTACATTTCAGACCTCTATATTCACCTTTTTCTTCGTCTGGAAGCTGCGAAAAATACGAAATATGAACCGGTTCTCCTGTATCTTTTCGGATTGCAAAGTAAAAGTTTGGGCTCTGTACGCACTCCATCGTCTCACCTCCATGTTTACCACAAGAAAGGTCAACCGGGAAAACCTTCTATTTTCAGCGTTTCAGCTTCAATCCTCCACCACAACATCCTCGCTGAGCACCTGTCCGATGGGCTTTGCAATGCACAGATCGGCCTCGGCGTCCGCATTGGTGGGCTGCATATTGATGACCACGAGGTGGTCGCCCCGGAAGTACCGGATGAGTCCCGCCGCCGGGTAGACCACAAGGCTGGTGCCGCCGATGATGAGGGTATCAGCGCGGCGGATGGCCGAGACAGCGCCGGACAATACCTGCTCATCCAGCCCCTCTTCGTAGAGGACGACGTCCGGCTTGATGATACCGCCGCATTTGGGGCAGCGCGGCACACCGGTGCTGTTGGCGATAAAGTCCACATCGTAGAACGCGCCGCACTTGACGCAGTAGTTGCGCAGGGTGCTGCCGTGGAGCTCGTACACCGTCTTGGAGCCTGCCGCCTGATGGAGGCCGTCGATGTTCTGGGTGATGACGGCTTTCAGCCTGCCCTCCCGCTCGAGCTTCGCCAGACGCAGATGCGCCGCGTTGGGCTTTGCTCCCTTGACGATGAGCTTATCGCGGTAGAAGCGGTAGAACTCCTCGGGGCGCTCTTCCCAGAAGGTGTGGCTCAAGATCGTCTCGGGCGGGTAATCGTATTTCTGATGGTAGAGGCCGTCCACACTGCGGAAGTCCGGGATGCCGCTCTCGGTGGACACGCCCGCACCGCCGAAAAAGACGATGCTCTGGCTCTGCGAAATGATTTTTTCCAACTTTTCAACCATATTCAACACCTCTTTTGTATCTATCGACGGAAATCAGTGCAAAATTTTATGGATTCTGCATTTTGTTTTTCACATTTCAACGGTCATTTTCCGCAAACATCTGCCCCAGATGGGCGAAAATATCCTGCGGGAGCATCCCGTATTCGCCTTTTTGGCGGGCGGCACGGTCAGCGGCGGCACCGTGGAGCCAGACCGCACAGGCGGCGGCTTCGCAGGCGGACAGACCGCAGGCCAGCAGGGCCGACATCATACCGGCCAGCACATCGCCGCTCCCGCCCCGGGCAAGACCGGGATTGCCGGTGGGGTTGACGCAGACGCGGCCATCCGGGGCGGCGGCCACGGTCCGCGCCCCTTTCAGCACCACCACCGCATTCCACTGAGCGGCATACCGCCGGGCGACACCCTCCCGGTCGGCCTGAACGGCCTCCACCGAAAGCCCCGTCAGCCGGGACATCTCCCCCGGGTGGGGCGTCAAAATCAGCTCTTTGGCCGGGCGCGGCAGTTCCTCACCCGCGTTCATGAGGCTGGCGGCGGCGTTGAGGCCATCGGCATCCAGCACCGCACTGCCCGAAAAGCCGGTGAGCAGCTTCTTCACCAGCGTCCGCGTCTCGGCGGCGCGGGCCGTGCTCTGGGCAAGATAGCCCAGCCCCGGCCCGATGAGCAGGACGGCGGCCTTCTGCCGGAGGATGCGGGGGATGCTCTGGGGGGAGATGCCCCCTTCTGCCCCCGGCTCACAGGGGCAGAGACAGCATTCCGGCAGGCGTGCCGACACCGCCGCCAGCACCGGTTCAACACTGGCCAGCGTGACGATGCCCGCGCCGGTGCGCAGAGCGCCCTCGACGGTCAGCGACGCCGCACCGCGGTAGCAGGCGCTTCCCGCCACAGCCAGCACCGCGCCGAAGCTGCCCTTGTTGCTCTCCCTCGGGCGTTTTGGAATATGTGACCAGACAAATTCAGCCGTAATTTCGGGTGTCATGCTCACGCCTCCCCCTGGATGCAGCGCCTTATCTCTTTTTCCACGTCCTGCACCTCTTCGTGGAACATCCGGGCCGAGACGCGGAGGGCGCCGTGGCCCAGAATGATGACCTGCTCCATGCCGTCGGAGGTCGCCACCCGGACCCGGCGGTTTTTGCCGATCTCGTGGGTGACGCGCTCGATGAACATATCCGCCGTCTCGGCCTCTTTGGTGTAGACGACGTGGATGTTGTGGTACTGCTCGATGCTGCCGGGACTGCCCGGCACACGGTAGGCATCGAACACGAGGATGAGGACGCACTTTTTGAAGCCCTGATAGTTGCAGAGAATGTCCATCAGCCGGTGGCGGGCGGCGTCGAGGCTCTCCTTGGAGAGGGCGTTCAGCTCGTCCCACCCAAAGATGATGTTGTAGCCGTCCACCAGCAGGTATTCGGGGGCGATCTCCCACTGCTCGGCGGCGAAATCGGGCCGCTCCCGCTTCTGCACCGGGCGGAACGCCGCCAGCGGGTCCCGTTTGATGGGGCCGTAGGTGCGCTCAAAAATTTTCAGCAGCTCGGCGTCCTCTTCCAGCGTGGCGCGGTAAGCCGCCATCCGGCGGGGACGGGCCGCGGTCTCTTCTGCTGCCGGGGCGGTGTGGCCCCAGCCGCTGTCCACGTGCATATGGCTGCGCACCTGCTCCCACGGCACCACAAAGCCCGCACCGTGGGAGCAGAACACCGAGTCAGCGGGGTTGTCCAGGTCGTGTTCCGGCTCATAGTCCACTGCCTCGATGACCTCCGCCGCGTTGTGGCAGGGGCGGTAGCCGTCCAGCGTCAGGTTCAGGTGTCCCCTGCCCCGGGTGTAGCTGACCACCTCCATAGGGTAGCTGCGCATAGTGGCCACCGGTGCAAAACCGGTGAGGGCGGCGGTCTGGCCGTCCGGTGCCGTCTCGGGCGGGTCAAAGCTGCCCTCCATCCGCTGGACGTCGCTCATGGCGCGGCCAATGTTCTCCGCAGGCACTTCCAGCCGGAAGGAATACCACGGCTCGAGGAGCTGGGTCTTTTTGATTTGGTTTGCCATCATAAGGCCCTGCCGCACGGCGCGGTAGGTGGCCTGCCGGAAGTCGCCGCCCTCGGTATGTTTGAGATGGGCGCGGCCTGCGATGAGGGTGATTTTCATATCCGTCAGCGGCGCGCCGATGAGGACGCCGAGGTGCTGCTTTTCTTCCAGATGGGTCAGCACGAGGCGCTGCCAGTTTTTGTCCAGCTCTTCCTCCCGGCAGTTGGCGGCAAACTGCATCCCGCTGCCCCGGGGCAGCGGCTCGAGCTTCAGATGCACCTCGGCATAGTGGCGCAGAGGCTCATAATGGCCCACGCCCTCGATGGCCTCGGTGATCGTTTCCTTATATAATATGCCGCCGGAGTCGAACTCCACGTCCAGCCCGTACCGCTCGGCCAGCAGGCTCTTGAGCACCTCGAGCTGAATCTCGCCCATGAGCTGGACGTGTATCTCGCCCAGCGTCTCGTTCCAGACGACATGGAGCTGAGGTTCTTCCTCTTCCAGACGGTGGAGCTTGCCCAATGCGGCATGAACGTCCGCGCCCTCGGGCAGACATACCCGATAGCTCAGGACAGGTTCCAGCACCGGGAGGTCACTGTCCCGCTCGGCCCCGAGGCCGGTGCCGGGCTTCGCCCGGGTCAGTCCGGTGACGGCGCAGACCTGCCCCGGGCCGATGGCCTCTGCCAGCGTATATTTTGCGCCGGAGTAAAGCCGCAGCTGGTTGGCCTTTTCGGCCCAGGGCTCGCCGTCCGCTTCGCCGGTGAGCTGGGCTTTGACTTTCAGCTCACCGCCGGTGACGCGCAGCCAGGTCAGCCGCTCGCCCCGCTCATCCTGCGAGACTTTGAACACCCGCGCACCGAAAGCTTCCAGCGCCGGGGCGGCGCGGGTGTATTCGTCGAGGCCGGCCAGCAGCTCGTCCACACCCTGCAGTCCGCCAGCATTCTCCCTCTGCAGGGCCACGCCAAACCAGCAGGGAAAGACGTGCCGCCGGGCGATGGCCGGGATGATGTCCTCCGCCGTCAGGCTGCCCGCGTCCAGCATCTTTTCCATCAGGCGCTCGTCGCAGAGGGCCAGTGCCTCGTCCCGTTCGGCCTGCTCTGCGCCGAAATCCACGAATCCGTCGCCCAGACGGTGGGAAAGCTGGCTCAGCAGCGCCTCTTTACCCGGGCCGGGCAGGTCCATTTTATTGATGAACACGAAGGTCGGGATATGATACCGCCGCAGCAGACGCCAGAGCGTCTCGGTATGGCTCTGGACGCCGTCGGTGCCGCTGATGACCAGCACTGCGTAGTCGAGCACCTGCAAAGTGCGCTCCGTCTCGGTGGAAAAGTCCACATGGCCGGGGGTGTCCAGCAGGGTGATATTCGTACTTCCCGTTTTCAGCAGGGCCTGCTTGGAAAAGATGGTGATCCCACGCGCCTTTTCCAGCGTGTCGGTGTCGAGGAAGGCATCTTTGTTATCCACCCGGCCCAGCTTGCGGATGCTGCCCGCGCGGTAGAGCATTGCCTCGGAGAGGGTGGTCTTGCCGGAGTCTACATGGGCAAGGATGCCCACCACCAGCTGTTTTTCGCTTTTTTCTGCCATGTCCGCTGCCCTCACACTGCGCCTGCGATGAGGCCGATGATGAGCAGCGCCCCGCCCAGGATGAGATTCGAGAGCATGCTGCAATAGGTGCGCTCTTCCGGTTCCAGCTCCTCGAAGGAGACGATGCGCTCATCGGCAAAGTCCACGATGGACTTGGTAGAGTGGAACTTCTTCTTTTTGCCCATATCCTTAAACTCTTCGCCCAGATGATGGATGGTCACACCGTCCAGACGCAGGTAGTTCACCCACGCCCACGCCAGCAGCACGACGCCCAGCAGCAGGGCCGGGGCCTGCCACATGGTAAAAGTGCCGTCGCTGACGTAGCGGTCCCACAGCAGCATCAGCACAGCCACCACCGACACCCGGGTGACGGATTTATACAGAATGGGGCGGAACATATATTTTTGATACATCGAAACCAGCTTTTTCATCCGTGTACTCCTTAATATAGGATTCATTCAGTAGTATTGTAGCATGATTTTATGAAAAAAGATAGCCGCTTTGCGTTTTCCAACTTTCGTTGTATCCATTCGTCATCTTGTAAAGGTATGACTTCTTTCCATTCTTTACCGTTTTTTTGCCGTCATTTTTCAGAAAAAAGCATCCGTTACCATTTTGTTTCTATTTCAGCGTTGTATGTCATTGACTTCTTTTGCCCACAATGTTAGAATACGAAAGGTGCAGTCCCGGGCGCTTTGTGCGTTTTTGGCACCCGGAGCGCGCCGTTTTTTGCATTTAGGATAGGAAAAAAGGAAAACAATATCTCGGAGGAGCGTATCTCAATGAACATCGATTTTGAGTCCCGCAACATCACCCGCCGCAGCTTCCTGAAGGGCGCAGGCGTCGTGGGTGCCGCCGGCCTGTTGTCCGCCTGCGGCGGCAGCAAGTCCAACAACTCCGGCAGCACGGCCGCTTCCGGCGCGGAAGCCCCCAACTCTACCGGTGCCACTCCCCTCAAGGAGTATATCTCCTGGGAGTCTGCCAACCGTGAGGTGGAGAGCTGGAACCTGCTGTACAGCCAGACCCTCAGCGATGCCAACGTCGTCACCAACCTGTGGGACGGCCTGATGAGCTTCGACTGCTACGGCAAGCTGGTACCCGCCATCGCCACGAGCTGGGAGGCCAACGAGGACTCCACCGTCTGGACCTTCCACCTGCGCGACGATGTGGACTGGGTGGACTGCAACGGCGAGGTGAAGGAGCACATCACCGCCACCGATTTTCTGGTCGGTCTGGAGTGGGTGCTGAACGCCTCCAAGAACGAGGCCAACAACACCTCCATGCCCACCCTGTACATCGTGGGCGCTGAGGAGTACTACGAGAAGACCAAGGATATGGGCGCTGCCGCCGCCGACCTGCGCTATCAGGATATGCTGGACGCAGGCGTGGGCATCGAGGCTCCCGACGACTACACTCTGGTGTTCACCTGCAAGGACCCCTGCCCCTACTTTGATACCGTGGCCTCCTACACCAGCTTCTACCCCGCCTCTCAGGTGCTGATCGACGAGCTGGGCATCGAGACCTTCCGTGGCTGCGACAACACCAATATGTGGTACTGCGGCCCCTATATCGTCGAGGAGTATATCCAGGGCAACACCAAGAGCTATATCCCCAACCCCCACTACTACGATGCTGCCAACGTCAGCCGCTTCGAGCGTCTGACCGTGACCATGATCTCCGATCAGGCCATCGCATTCCAGCTCTACCAGAACCGCGAGCTGGACGAGATCGACCTGAACGAGAGCACCATCACCACCATCACCTCCGACCCCAACAACGAGTACAACAGCCAGCTCTGTGAGAAGCGCGCCCGCCCCTCTGCCTACGCCATGCACTTCAACTACCAGAAGAACAACGCCGACGGCACCCCCGATGTGAACTGGAACAAGGCCATCGCCAACACTGCTTTCCGTCAGTGCTTCTACCGCGGCCTGAACCTGAAGGCATGGTTCTCCCGCTACAACAAGATCAACCCCCTGAAGTGCGAGAACGACTACTACACCATGAAGGGCCTGTGCTACAACACGCAGGGCGTTGAGTACACCACTCTGGTGGCCAAGGAGATGGGCTTCGACGCTGAGAAGTACGACGGCGAGACCATGATCCGCCTGCGTGCCAACGGCGGCGACATCTCCGCCCTGAAGAAGCAGGCCATGGAGGAGCTGAGCGCCATCGGCGTCACCTTCCCCGTCAAGGCCACCTACTTCATCATCGCCAGCAGCACCTCTGCACTGGACAACGCCACCATCCTCAAGCAGTGCTTCTCCGACAGCTTCGGCGATGACTTCATCAAGCTGGACGTCCAGACCTACGTTTCCAGCCTGACCCAGGAGGTCCGCACTCCTCAGCTCCAGAGCTTTGTCATCAACGGCTGGAGCGCCGACTTCGGCGACCCCGTCAACTTCCTCGGTCAGGAGACCCTCCACGACGACAATGCTTTCTACTCACACTACTACTCCAACATCGCCCGGGTGGCTGAGGCTCCTGCCGACTACCAGAAGGACCTGATGGATGCTTTCGAGCAGTACACCGATCTGGTTAATGCCGCCAACGCCATCGTCAACGACACTGACGCCCGCTACGAGGCCTTCGCCAAGGCTGAGGCCTATATGCTGGAGAACGTGCTGGTCAGCCCCACCTACTACGACATCGCATGGTCTCTGACCCACGCCAACGAGTACAGCAAGATCAACGCCATGTACGGCGGCTGCAACTACAAGGCTGTCAACTGGGAGACTTCCGAGGAAGCCTATACCACCGTCCAGTACGAGCAGTTCGCCAAGGCTTTCGACGCTGCTATTCAGGGCTAAGCAAGCACAAAAGTCATTCTATTTCAGCCAACACATGAAATCTTTTCATTTTTATGTGTTTGCTGAATCAATAAGATTCAATCCGTACCAGAGTGTTTTTTCTTGACTTCCCGCCTGTGGGATGATAGAATATTTGCAATCGATACGGGTTCTGCAATGGCGCAGAAACAGATCAATAAAATCTGTCTCTGCGCCCTTTTTGTACCCTTTTTAGGTAAAGCAGTATGGACAGGATAGGGATTTGGGAAACGCAGAGCCGTACCAATCATTACAGGAGGGAAAGAATATGTACCACGATTTTGAGTCTCACACCATCACCCGCCGCAGCTTCCTCAAGGGTGCCGGCGCTGTTGGCGCAGCTGGTCTGCTGGCTGCCTGCGGCGGCTCTTCTTCCAGCACCGCAGCCAGCGCTTCGTCGGCTTCTTCCGGTGCAGCTGCTTCCGGCAAGGGCCTGAGCGAGCTGTTTACTTACGAGACTTCTGGCCGTGAGATCGAGAGCTGGAATATGCTCTACAGCCAGCAGGCCATCGACTTCAACGTGACGACCAACATCATCGATGGTCTTGTCAGCTTCGACAACTACGGCAAGCCGGTGCCGGCTCTGGCTAAGAGCTGGGAGCACAACGAGGACTCCACTGTCTGGACTTTCCACCTCCGTGACGATGTGGACTGGGTGGACATGAACGGCGAGGTGCAGGACCACCTGACCAGCAAAGACTTCCTCGTAGGCTTCGAGTGGGTGCTGAACGCAAAGAAGAATCAGGCCGCCAACACCTCCATGCCCTCCACCACCGTCGTGGGCGCAGCCGATTACTACGACAAGACCTATGCGATGGACGACGCAGCCGCCGCGGCCCTGACCTACGACGATATGCTGGCCGCAGGCGTCGGCATCGATGCACCGGATGATTACACCGTCGTCTACACCTGCATAAATCCCTGCCCCTACTTCGACACCGTGGCTTCCTACGTCTGCTGCTATCCGGCACCCCCGGCTCTGGTGGAAAAGCTGGGCGTCGAGGGCTTCCGCGGCGTGGACTACACCCAGCAGTGGTGCTGCGGCCCCTACCTCATCGAGGAATTCGTCTCCGACAACTCCAAGCGGTTCATCCCGAACCCTCATTATTATGCAGCTGACGAGTGCAGCCGCTTCGAGCGCGTGTCCCTGAGCATGATCACCGACCTGACCGTCGGCTACCAGCTGTATCAGAACCGTGAGCTGGACGAGCTGGAGCTGAGCGAGAGCACCCTGACCACCATCACCTCCGACACTTCCAACGCCTACAACGACCAGCTCTGTGAGAAGCGCCCCACCAAGTACGCCTACGACTTCCATTTCAACTTCTACTGCCTCAACACCGACGGCACCCCCAACGAGAACTGGAACAAGGCCGTGGCCAACCGGGCATTCCGCCGCTGCTTCCAGGAGGGCCTGAACCTCATTCCCTACTACGCACGCTTCAACAAGATCAACCCCCTCAAGTGTGAGAACAACTACTACACCATGAAGGGCGTCTGCTACAACTCCAAAGGCACCGATTATGTTGACCTTGTGGCCAAGGAGCTGGGCATCGACGGCGAGAAGTATGACGGCGAGACCATGGTCCATCTGCGCAAGTCCACCGCCGACTCCATCGCCGCCCTCAAGAAGCAGGCCATGGATGAGCTGACTGCCATCGGCGTCACCTTCCCGGTCAAGGCTCCCTTCTTCTTCGTGGCCGGCAACACCGTGGCTCAGGACAACGCCACCGTTCTGAAGCAGTGCTTCACCGACAGCTTCGGCGACGACTTCATCCAGCTGGACCTCGGCACCTATGTTTCCAGCCTTGCAAAGGAAGTCCGCATCCCCAAGCTCCACGGCTTCGTCATCAACGGCTGGGGCGCAGACTTCGGCGACCCCGTCAACTTTGTGGGCCAGGAGATCCTGCACGACTCCAACGCCTACTACGCCGTCAACTACTCCAACATCCAGCTGGTGGCGGAGGATCCCGCCGATTACCAGAAGGAGCTGGTAGACGAGTTCGAACAGTTCACCGACCTGGTCAACGCGGCCAACGCCATCGTGGACGACACCGACGCCCGCTATGAGGCCTTCGCAAAGGCCGAGGCCTACATGATCAACAACTCGCTGGCCGTCCCCTGCTACTACGATGTCCGCTGGTGCCTGACCCACGTCAACGAGTACACCAAGATCAACGCCATGTTCGGCCCCTGCAACTTGAAGTACGTCAACTGGGAGACCAGCGAGGACGCCTACACCACCGCTCAGTACGAGGAATTTGCCAAGGCTTTCGACGCCGCAAAATCTTAACTTTTTCTTAACTTTTCCGCCGGGAGTTCCTGCTTCCGGCCCGTATCCCACACACGGGAGCTGTTCTTGGATTAAGAACAGCTCTCGTTCTTTTGTTTTTGGGCCTGTTTATCTTATTTTCGTCACTCTTCATCACAGTAAAGTAAATTTATTTCATCTCCATGCAGAGTGCGACTTTCTTTTAGAAGAAAAAGCGATTTCCATTCCATTGACAACTATTTATTTCGATGGTACAATATATGTCGTGTTAAGGATTTTACGGGAGGAGCACAGACGCAGACAGAGGGGTCTGTTTCTGCGCTCTTTTGTATTCTCTGGCAATACAGGGAGGGCAGATAATCTCGTAGGAGTGGGAAATCGGCAGGGCAAGGTACCCTGCGCCATAGAGCCGAGACACGAAAGAATAATTGGGAGGAAAACACAATGAACGCAAATTTTGAGTCTCATTCCATCAGCCGCCGCAGCTTCCTCAAGGCTTCCGGCGTCGTGGGCGCTGCAAGCATCCTGGCCGCTTGCGGTGGTTCTTCCAGCAGCACTGCTGCCAGCACCTCCGGTGCTGCCTCCGGCGCAGCTGCACCCGCAGCCGACGCCATCACCGATTACGTCTCCTTCGAGACCTCTAAACGTGAGCTGGAGACCTGGAACTTCCTGTACAGCCAGTCCGCTTCCGACCTGAACGTCATCACCAACTGCTGGGACGGCCTGCTGAGCTTCGACTGCTACGGCAAGGCAGCCCCCGCCATCGCATCCAGCTGGGAGCACAACGACGACTCCACCGTCTGGACCTTCCACCTGCGCGACGATGTCGATTGGTGCGACGTCAACGGCGAGGTCAAGTCTCACCTGACCTCCAAGGACTTCCTCGTGGGTCTTGAGTGGGTCCTGAACGCGCTCAAGAACGAGGCCTTCAACACCTCCATGCCCTCTGAGACCGTCGTGGGCGCTGCTGAGTACTACGACCTGACCAAGGACAAGGGCGACGCTGCCGCTGACATGACCTACGAGGATATGCTGGCTGCCGGTGTCGGCGTCGAGGCACCGGACGACTACACTCTGGTCTTCACCTGCAAGAACCCCTGCCCCTACTTCGACACTGTCGCTGCCTACAACAGCTTCTATCCCGCCTCTGAGGACCTCATCAAGGAGCTGGGCATCGATGGCTTCCGTGCCTGCGATTACTCCACCATGTGGTACAATGGTCCGTACCTCATCGAGGAGTACATCCAGCAGAACACCAAGAGCTTCATCCCCAACCCCAACTACTACGCTGCAAACGACTGCACCCGTTTCGAGCATCACACCATCACCATGATCCCCGACCTGTCCATGGGCCTGCAGCTGTACGAGAACGGCGAGGTCGATAACATCGACCTGACCGAGTCCAACCTGACCACCATCACCTCCGACCCCAACAACAAGCACAACAAGTTCCTGTGCGAGAAGCGCCCCACCAAGTTCAGCTTCCAGATGCACCTGAACTTCCAGCGCAAGGATGAGAACGGCAATCTGGACGAGAACTGGAACAAGGCTGTTGCAAACCGCGCGTTCCGTCAGTGCTTCTACAAGGGCATCGACTTCACCAACTACTACGCCCGCACCAACAAGATCAACCCCCTGAAGTGCGAGAACGACTACTACACCATGCCCGGCGTCTGCTACAACACCAAGGGTGAGGAGTACACCACTCTGGTCGCCAAGGAGATGGGCTTCGACGGTCAGGCTTACGACGGCAAGACCATGATCCGCCTCCGCGGCAACGGCGGCGACATCGCTGACCTGAAGAAGCAGGCCATGGAAGAGCTGAGCGCTATCGGCGTCACCTTCCCCGTCCACTGCTACCACTACATCAAGAGCGGCGACACCACTGCTCTGGATACCGCCACCGTTCTGAAGCAGTGCTTCTCCGAGAGCCTGGGCGATGACTTCGTCGTGCTGGACATCGGCACCTACGTCTCTTCTCTTTATAAGGAAGTCCGTAACGTCCAGCTGCACTCCATCCTGCAGAACGGCTGGGGTGCTGACTTCGGTGACCCCGTCAACTTCCTGGGTCAGGAAGTCCTGAGCGACGACAACGCTTACTACGCTCAGACCACCTCCTGGATCGCAGCCGTCGAGAAGGATCCTCAGGATTACCAGAAGGACCTGCTGGCTGATTATCAGGAGTTCACCGATCTGGTCACCGCGGCAAAGGCCATCGTCACCGATACCGATGCACGCTATGCCGCATTCGCAAAGGCTGAGGCTTCCATGCTGAACAACGCACTGTGCATCCCCTGCCTGTACGAGGTGTTCTGGTGCCTGACCCACGTCAACGAGTACACCAAGATCAACGCCATGTACGGTCCCTGCAACTACAAGGCCGTCAACTGGGAGACCCGTCAGGGCGACGGCTACACCACCGAGGAGTACGAGGCTTTCTCCGCTGCATTCGATGCAGCAACCAAAGCCTGATGATTATTTTATAAAGGTTTGGTTATCATGTTAAAATACACCGTCAAGCGGCTGGCTCAGTCGCTCGTCACGATCTTATTGATCGCAACCATCGTCTTTTTGCTGATGCGCTGCCTGCCTACGGACTACTACTTCACGGAAGAACAGCTCATGAAGTTTACCGAAGAGCAGAAATACGCCGCACTGGAAGCCGCCGGTCTGACCGACCCCATCGGCACCCAGCTGCTGCACTTCTACAACGATCTGCTCCATCTGGACTTCGGCACTTCCCGCCGCATCCAGAATGGCGCTTCCGTCGTGAAGGTGATCGGCAAGAAATTCGGCGTCTCCATGCGCCTCGGCCTGATCTCCGCCGGCATCTCTCTGCTGGTGGGCATCATGCTGGGCATCCTGCAGACTGCCTTCAAGGACAAGGTCTTTGACTGGATCGGCACGGCCTACACCGTTTTCGTCAACGCTGTGCCTTCTCTGGTCTCCTATTCGCTGGTGCTGGTCTTCGGCTCCAAATACCTGGGTTTCCCCACGCTGTACTCCACCCGTAATGTCGGCCCGTCCAGCGTGCTGCCCATCGTCTGCTTGTCGCTGGCGTCTATTGCAGGCTACGCTCTGTGGACCCGCCGCTACATGGTGGACGAGCTGACCCGCGATTATATCAAGCTGGCCCGCGTCAAGGGCCTGAGCTCCAGCGAGATCATGTTCAAGCACGTGCTGCGCAACGCCATGGTCCCCATGGTGCAGTATATCCCCCAGTCCATCCTGCTGACGGTCGGCGGCTCTCTGCTGATGGAGCGGTTCTTCTCCGTTCCCGGCATGGGTCCCCTGCTGACCGACGCCATCCAGCGCTATGACCTGAACGTCGTCCAGACTCTGGTCATCCTCTACGCTGCACTGGGCATCGTGGGTGTTTTCCTGGGCGACGTGCTGATGATGCTGGTTGACCCGCGCATTACTCTGACCGGAAAGGAGGCCGCACGCTGATGGCTAAAGCATCTGATTTTGAGGGCAAGAAGCAGGACGAACTGTTCTACTTCGTCGATTACTCTCCGGAGGAAGCCGAGCGTGTCGGCTACTCCAACTACAGCTACTGGGGTTCTGTCATCCAGAACTTCCTCAAGCACAAGGCCGCTGTCGTCTGCCTGTTCCTGTTCCTGTTCCTCGTCATCTTCTCCTTCATCGCACTGGCCATCGGCAAGTACGATTATCAGACGCTGGTGACGGATTCCTCTCTGGCCTTCCGGAAGCCCAACAGCGAATACTGGTTCGGCACCGACAACCTCGGCCGCGACTACTGGTGTCAGGTGTGGTACGCCACTCAGGTGTCCATCCGTCTGGCCCTCATCGTTGCCGTGGGCGAGAGCATCCTCGGCGTCATCATCGGCCTGATCTGGGGCTATGTCCGTAAGCTGGACCGCTTCTTCACCGAGCTGTACAACCTCATCGACAATGTGCCTTACATCATCTACATGACCCTGATCGCACTGGTCGTCGGCCAGAGCTTCACCATCATGGCCGTCTCGATGATCGCCATCGGCTGGCTGGTCATGGCCCGCCGCGTCCGCAACATGGTGTTCATGTTCCGTGACCGCGAGTACAACCTCGCGTCCCGCTGCCTTGGCACCCCGCTGTGGCGCGTTCTGACCAAGAACATCCTGCCCTATCTGGTCTCCGTCATCATCCTGCGCATGGCGCTGAGCATCCCCGCCACCATCAACCTCGAGTCCACCCTGTCCTATCTGGGCATCGGTCTGGGCATCGAGACTCCGTCTCTGGGCCTCATCCTGAGCAAAGTGCGCGGCTTCTTCCTCGATTATCCTTACCTGCTGGTCTTCCCCGCATCCATCGTGTCCATCATCTCCATTTCCTTCTATATCATGGGCAACGCTTTCTCGGATGTTGCTGACCCGCGCAACCACGTTTAACAGATGGGAGAGAAAATCACAAAAATGGATAGACAACCGATCATCTCTGCCAAAGACGTGGAGATCACCTTTAGCCTGCGCGGCAAGAAGCTGAACGCGATCCGCAAGTGCTCGCTGGACCTTTATGACGGCGAGACGCTGGCCATCGTGGGCGAGTCCGGCTCGGGCAAGTCCGTATTCACCAAGACCTTCGTGGGTATGCTGGATGTCAACGGTAAGATCACCGGCGGCTCCATCATGTACGAAGGCCGCGACATGACCAAGTTCACCGAGAAGGACTGGCTGGGCGTGCGCGGCAAGAAGATCGCCATGGTCATGCAGGACCCGATGACCAGCCTGAACCCGCTGAAGAAAATCGGCAAGCAGATCCAGGAGAGCATCGAGCACCATCAGGGTCTGAAGGGCGCGGAGGCTAAGAAGGCCGCCATCGAGATGCTGGCCAAGGTCGGCATCCCCGACCCGGAGCGCCGCTACGAGCAGTATCCGCACGAGTTCTCCGGCGGTATGCGTCAGCGTGTCGTCATCGCCATCGCTGCCGCCTGCCGTCCGCAGATCCTCATCTGCGACGAGCCCACCACCGCTCTGGACGTGACCATTCAGGCACAGATCCTGCAGCTCATCCGTGACCTGCAGAAGGAGCTGGGCATGTCCGTTATCTACATCACCCATGACCTGGGCGTTGTGGCAAACGTGGCAGACCGCGTGGCCGTCATGTACGCCGGCCAGATCGTCGAGTACGGCACCGTCGAGGAGATCTTCTACGACGCATGGCACCCCTACACCTGGGCTCTGCTGCAGGCTCTGCCTCAGCTGGGTACCAAGGGTGAGGCCCTGCCCACCATCGACGGTACGCCGCCGAACCTGTTCAATGAGATCAAGGGCGATGCATTTGCACCCCGCAACAAGCACGCGCTGGCCATCGACTTCGTGGCAGAACCTCCGTTCTTCCAGGTGTCCGAGACCCACGCGGCAAAGACCTGGTATCTGGACCCCCGGGCTCCCAAGATGGAACGCCCGCACTCCATCCAGAACCTGCGTGAGAAAATGGGAAAGATGGGAGGTTCCAACTTAAATGGCTGAGCGTGAAAAGCTGATTGAGCTGAAAGACCTTCAGATCACCTTTGGCTCCGGCAAAAAGAAGTTCGTGGCCGTGGACCACGTCAATTTTGACATCTACAAGGGCGAGACCTTCTCGCTGGTCGGCGAGTCCGGCTCCGGCAAGACCACCATTGGCCGTGCCATCTGCCGCATCAACCCGACTTCCGGCGGCGACATCTTCTTCAAGGGCCAGAAGATCAACGGCAAGATCTCCAAGGAGCTGGACCGTGAGGTCATCCGCAAGGTGCAGATGATCTTCCAGGACCCCATGGCCTCCCTGAACGAGCGCGCCAAGGTCGAGTACATCGTGGCTGAGGGTCTGTTGAACCACCACCTGTACAAGGACCAGAATGACCTGCACGAAAAGGTCATGAACGCTCTGCACGAGGTCGGCCTGCTGCCGGAGTTTGCCTCCCGCTTCCCCCACGAGTTCTCGGGCGGCCAGCGTCAGCGTATCGGCATCGCCCGTGCGCTGGTCATGGAGCCGGAGTTCATCGTGGCCGACGAGCCCATCTCCGCACTGGACGTCTCCATCCGTGCGCAGGTGCTGAACCTGCTGAACAGCATGAAGAAGTCCCGCGGTCTGACCTACCTGTTCATCGCCCACGACCTGTCGGTCGTCCGGTTCATCTCGGACCGCATCGCCGTCATCAGCAAGGGCCGCATCGTGGAGCTTGCAGAGGCTGAAGAGCTGTTCCTCCACCCCCTGCATCCCTACACCAAGGCTCTGCTGAGCGCTGTTCCCATCCCCGACCCGGGCTTGGAAAAGAAGAAGAAGCTTCTGGTCTATGACCCCAGCTGCCACGACTACAGCGTGGACAAGCCGGTCTGGGAGGAGATCGCCAACGGTCACTTCGTCTATGGCAACCAGAAGGAGCTGGAAGGCTACCGCAAGGAATATCAGAGCCAGCTCTAAGCACTGTCACTTGACTGTATTTTAACACAAACGCCCCGCCGCATTGGGAAGCATCCCAATGCGGCGGGGTTTTGTGCTGTATAAAAAGAGGCCGCCTCCCGTATTTCTGCCGGGAAGCGGCCCCTTTGTGTTTTATATCAGTCTTGCACCGGGCTTCGGCTCATGGGCCTGCCAGAGGGTGACCCACTCGGGCAGACGCAGGGTCTTCAGGCGCTGGGGCAGGGCGGCAAGATCGCCGCCCGTGAGATACCACGCCACACCGAACGCCGCCAGCGCCAGGAGCACCAGCACCGCCAGCAGAACGCGGAGAGGATGCTTCTTCTTTGGGGTGGGGTCCTTGCTCTGCGAGCGGCCCGGAGGATCGCTCTGTTTGGTCTGTCCGGCGGGAAGGAAGCCTGTCCCCTCGGCCTGCGGCAGACCGGCAGCGGCGCGGCGCACCATATCCAGCAGCCAGAGGCCGGGGTTATCTGCGGCGGGGACGGTGCGGAGCCAGCAGCCTTTTTTGGTGCTGAGCACCAGCACATGGTCGCTTTCCCGCTCGGCACAGGCCACGGCCAGCTCTGTTCCCACGATGCGGCGGGCCGCCTGCGCCCGGGCGAGGGCCAGACGGACAGGGTCGGGTTTGTCCCCTTCCCCGCCGAGCTTGGCCCGGGCGCGCTTTTTGATTTGGGGGCCGACCTTGGCGTCGGCATAGCTCATGGTGCCGAAGTCGTAGACCTTCTCGGCACCGGGGACTTTCTCGAGCCGGGATTCCAGCAGCGCACCGGCGGCGGCATCGCCGCAGGCCAGCAGACGATCATGGGCTTCCAGCGCCTGCACGGCGGCAGCGGCCAGACTGGTATCGCCTGCACCATATACGTCCGCACCAAAGCTGCTGCGGAGGCTCTGGGCCGCCTTTTTCAGTCCCGTGGGCGTGTCCGCATGGACAGCTAGCAGCGTCTCTGCGCCCCGGCTCTTCCACTGGGCCTCAGCCCTCCATTGGGGCGCAAACAGCGCCACAGCGGCCGCCAGCCGCCCCTGCGGTGCACCGTACAGGCGCAGCACACAGCGGGTCTCCTCTGCCAAATCCCATCAACCCCTCATTTTTGATTTTTACCGGACGAACGCCTCATCCAGTGCAGCCAGCGCTTCGTCGTCCGACTGCTGGGCCGCGGTGAGGGCCTGCGTCCCGGCCGGGACTTTGCCCTGTGCCAGACGCAGCGCCAGTTCCAGCGCAGCCTGTGCGGCCCGGGCGCGCACCAGCGCACGGTCAGGCCGGGAGACGAAAAGCTTCTTGACGCAGGCCACGCCATCCCGGGCAGCGCCCAGATAGACGGTGCCCACAGGGCGCACCTCGTCGCCGCCGGTGGGGCCGGCCACACCGGTGACACTCACGGCGATGTCAGCGCCCGAAGCCTTTGCCGCACCCAGAGCCATCTGTGCCGCCACGGGGGCAGACACGACGTTGTACTTTTCGATGACCGCCGGGTCCACGCCCACGAGCTTTGCCTTGGCCTGCTCCCAGTAGGTGACAAAGCCATAGCCGAACACCTCGCTGGAGCCGGACACGGAGGTCAGTCGCTGTGCAATGAGTCCGCCGGTGCAGCTCTCGGCGGTGGCGATGGTCAGCCCCTTTTCCTGCAGGGTGTGGACCACCGTCTCTTCCAGACCGGCCACATCCTCATCATACACCGCATCGCCCAGCATATCATAGAACTTTTTGGCATACGCGCGGCACATTTTTTCGCCGTCCTCGTCGGAGCGGGCGCGGGCGGTAATGCGGATCTCGCACTCGCCGGTCTTGCAGTAGATGGCGGCGGTGGGGTTCGGATTTTCCAGCAGGTCGCGCACCTTATACTCAATATCGCTCTCGCCGCCCAGCACACGGAGGGTGACGGAGTGGAGGGTGCAGTTCTGGCGCTCCATCAGCAGAGGGCGGACGCTCTCCGTCCACATGGCCTTCATCTCGTGGGGGACACCGGGCATGAGGACGGCACAGTGGCCGTCCTGTTCGAACCACGCGCCGGGGGCAGTGCCGTGGTTGTTGATGATTTTATGGCCCTTGGTGGGGACCATCGCCTGTTTGCGGTTGTTGGGGGCCGTCTCGCGGCCGGTGCGGGCAAAGTAGCTGGTGATCTTATCCCACTCGGCCTCATCGAAGGCCAGCTCATCCCCGAAGCAGGCGGCAACGGTCTCCTTGGTCAGGTCGTCCGCCGTGGGGCCGAGGCCGCCGGTAAAGACCAGCAAGTCGCAGCGGCTCTTGGCCTCGTTGACGAAATCGGCCAGACGGCCATGGTTGTCGCCGATGGTGCTCTCCCGCTGGACCGTGATGCCCAGATCCGCCAGCTCCCGGCTGAGGTACTGGGCGTTGGTGTTGAGGATGTTGCCGAGAAGGAGCTCGGTACCCACACTGATGATCTCTGCTGTCATGGCTCAGCCCTCGAATTCCACGTCGTCGGTGATGCGCAGGCGGATGCGCTCGGTGGCCTCTGCGGCCTCGGCTTCCAGCTCTGCCAGACCGGGCATCCCGGCCTCGGCTTCGAGGATCTCGCTCAGTTCGGGGCGGATCTTCGGGTGCGGCGGGGTGAAGATGGTGCAGCAGTCCTCATAGGGCAGGATGCTCGTCTCGAAGGTGTTGATGTGGCGGGCCGTCTCGACGATCTCGGTCTTGTCCATGCCGATGAGGGGGCGGAGGATGGGCAGGTCCTGGGCGGCGTCGGTACACTGCAGAGCCTTGACGGTCTGGCTGGCCACCTGTGCCAGGCTCTCGCCGGTGACGAGGGCTTCACAGCCCTGCTTCCTGGCGATGATGTTGGCAATGCGCATCATGCTGCGGCGCATGAGGACGGTGAAGAGAACGTCGGGCGCGTTATCGCGGATATACTCCTGAGGCTTGGTATACGGCACCACAAAGAGGTTGGTGCTGCCGGTATAGGGGGTGATGAGCTGGGCCAGAGCCTTAACTTTTAGTTTTGCTCGCTCGGAAGTATACGGAGGGGACGCAAAATGGATGTGGTCGAGGCCGAGGCCGCGCTTTGCCATCCGGTATGCCGCCACAGGGCTGTCGATGCCGCCGGACAGCATATTGAGGGCGCGGCCGGAGGTCCCGACAGGCAGACCGCCCTCACCCTGTATTTTGGGGCCGTGGATATACGCACCGTAATCGCGGATCTCCACGATGACCTTGAACTGAGGGTTCTTGACGTCCACCCGCAGGTAGTTGTGCCTGCCCAGCAGATAGGCACCCAGCTCCCGCATCAGCTCGGGGCTGGTCATGGGGAAGGTCTTATCGGAACGGCGGGCCTCGACCTTGAAGGTCTTGATGCCGTGAAGGCTGTCGCCCAGATAATCCTCGGCGGTCTGGCAGATGGTGTCGAAATCCTTCTCACAGACCACAGCACGGCTGAGGGCCGCGAGGCCGAACACCTTGCTCACCCGCTCAAAGGCGAGGTCCATATCAATATCTTCCTCTTCCGGCTCCATGTAGAAGGTGGACTGGGTGCAGTAGACGCGGAACTTGCCCACCGTTTTGAGACGGTAGCGCAGGATCTTCATCATCGTCGATTCAAACTGGTTGCGGTTGAGGCCCTTCAGGGACATTTCGCCCTGATAGCCCATAATGACTTCTCTCATCGTTACTCCTTACTTTTTGATTCTCTGCAAGTGCTTCATACCATCCTCAAAGCGCTCGAGGAAGGCATCCACATCCTCCGGGGTGTTGTCGGCACAGAAGGACACCCGGATGGCCGTGTCGATGGCCAGCGGGTCGCGGCCCATGGCCGCCAGCGTGTGGCTGGGCTGTCCCCTGCCGCAGGCACTGGCCGACGAGACGTAGATCTGCTTCTCGGACAGCCATGCCAGCATCGTCTCGCTTTTGATGCAGTTCTCGCTGAAATTCAGCACCTCAGGCACAGCGCCCGCCGGGCTGTTGATCTCCACCTCCGGGAACACAGAAAGCCCCGCGCGGAGGCGGTCGTTGAGGGCGCGCACAGCCTTGTCACGGCTCTTGATGCTGCCGGCCAGACGGGTGGCCGCAGCGGCAAGGCCCAGCGCATAGGGCAGGTTCTCGGTGCCGGGGCGGAGACCGCGCTCCTGCTCACCGCCCAGATAGGGCGGCTGGAACGCCTGCACCAGCCGGTCACTCAGGTAGAGCGCACCGACGCCCTTGGGTGCGTGGATCTTGTGGCCGCTGACGGTCATCGTGTCGATGTTGTCCAGCTTGATGGGGACGCGCATCCACGCCTGCACAGCGTCCACATGGACGATGGTGCGGCTGTTGCGGCGCTTGACCTCGGCGGCCAGACGCTCCACGTCGCTGCGGGTGCCTATCTCGTTGTTGACCATCATGCAGGCCACGAGGATGGTGTTCTTGTCCACGGCATCCAGCATCTTGTTGATGTCCAGTGTGCCGTCGGCCTGAGGCTTCACGACAGTGACGTTATAGCCCTGCGCGGCCAGACGTTCCAGCGGGCGCTGGACGCTGGGGTGTTCGAAGCCCGACACCACGATGCCCTTGCCGAAGGTGCGGGTCTGGGCCGCGCCCAGCAGGGCCAGATTATTGCCCTCGCTGCCGCAGGAGGTAAAGTACAGCTCCTTCGACTTGCAGCCCAGGGTGCGGGCCACGGCGGCACGGGCGGCGTTCAGGGCCTCTTCGCTCCGTGCGCCGGGGGCATAGAGGCTGGAGGGGTTGGCCCAGTGCTCCCGCATGGCCTTGTCTATCACGTCTGCCACCTCGGGAGCAACGATGGTGGTGGCGGCGTTATCCAGATAATGCAGTTCCGGATCATGCAGCATAATTTCATTCCTGCCTTTTGTGCATAAAATATCAGGATAAGTATACCACAAAGCTCCGCATAACGCAAAATATTTGCACAGCAAAAAAGGGGCCGCTCCATGCAGGAGCAGTCCCTTTCAGCAGCTTGCGGTTCGCGTTTGGGTTCAGCCGTTCTCGTTTGCCTTCTGCAGCCAGATGCTGCCGATGTCCAGCGCATTGTACAGGCCGTTCTTGGTGGTCTGACGTGCCACGCGGGCCTCACGGGGCTTGGACTCATCGGTAGAGAGCAGCTGCAGATGGACCTTGTCTGCCACATCCACACCGCCCACGGTCTTGGTGGACTGGATCTGCAGATAAAGCACATACGGGTCGGTCATGCAGCCGTAATACAGCTCATTGTCCTTGCGGACGAGGGGCTTGCCTTTATAAGTCAGTTTCGGAGTAAATGGCATCGTGAAAGCCTCCCTATCATACTTGATTCACTTTAGTATATCATATTTATAATAGAAAACGCAAGGGCAGGCCCCCGGAATATGGGAATTTTTCCTCACGGGTTGCACGGGCCGGGGCTGTGCTGTATAATAGGGGCAAAAGTTACCATTCCGCCACAGGAGGACATTATGGCAGATTATCAGGAATATCGCCGCCGCATCCTTCATCGGCGCTGGCGCAGGATCTTCATCACCGCTGCACTGCTCATCCTACTGGTGCTTCTGGCCGCTGTGGGCGTCCTCTGGAAGCGCCTTCACCGCGAGCCCGCCCCCAATACGGCCCAAGGCCCCACCATTCTGCAGCAGGAGCTGACCGGCAGCGAGTGGAACACCATCAGCTACACCCCGGCCCGACGCCTCAGTGTCCAGACCCTCGACAACGGGATGACCGCGATGGATTTCCGCCTCGCCGCCCAGCCTGCCAGCCCTGCCGTGGAGCGGAGCAGCTTTTCGGACGTGAGTTTTTTGGGTGACAGCCTGACGCAGGGGATGCAGCTGTACGACACCGGCCTGCCCAACGCGCACTTCTGCGCCTATAAGGGCGTCGGCCCCAATGTCGTCGTCAACAACACCACCTGCCGCCGGGCCGACGGCGAAAAGGAAGTCCCGATGGAGGCGCTGGCCTCCCAGCAGCCCCGGGCGCTCTACATCCTGCTGGGTACCAATGTGCTGACCGCGGACAGTGATTATACCAGCTTCCTCACCTATTACCGGCTGATGCTGGACATGATCTCGCAGGCACTGCCCAACACGAAAATTTACGTCCAGTCCATCACCCCGGTCCGGCCTGAAGTGCGCAAAAAGTCCCCCGGCCTCTACAAGGAGCGGCTCTGTGAGATAAACGATGCTCTTTCGGCCATCGCGCTGGAAAAGGGCTGCACCTTCCTGAACCTCTGGGAGGCGCTGGCCGACGAGAACGGCGACCTCATCGAGGAATACGCCCAGCCGGACGGCTACCATCTGCTGCCCGCCGGGTACGACGCATGGGTGGATTACCTCTGCACCCACACCTGATAACGATAGAAAGGCCCTCTCAGCGGCGCTGAGAGGGCCTTTTGCTGTCTTAATATCAGAACGCGATGCCGGCGTTGTCGTACAGCCAGCGGAGTGCGAACCAGCCAAAGGCCGCAGAGCCCTCGTAGAGGATGCTGTCGTCGAACCGCACCTTGGGGTGGTGCTGGCCGTAGCAGCAGCCCTGCTCCGGGCCGCCTGCGGCGATGAACATGCTCACAGTAGGCACCTCATGGCTCACGAAGGCGAAATCCTCACTGCCGCCGCCGGGCTTGCCGCCGGTGAGGGCGGTCATGTCCATAGCGCCCTTCCCCAGCAGCTCGGTCATATAGTCCATCGCATTCTCGGCGAGGAGCTTGTCCACCACCATGCAGGGACAGTAATCGGCGAAGGATACCTCCGCGGTGCAGCGGAAGGCCGCCGCCACGCCCTGCGCGATCTCGGTCATGCGGGTCCGAATGAGTTCGCCGGTCTTATTCTCTGGGTCGGTGGTGCGGATGGTCCCCCACATCTGGGCCACATCCGGGATGACATTGGATGCCGCACCGGCCTCGAAGCGGCCGGTGGTCAGCACACCGAAGTCGCCGGGCTTCAGCTCCCGGCTGTTGATCTCCTGCAGGGCGATGTGGATGTGGGCCGCAGCCGTGATGGGGTCGATGCAGTTTTCCGGGGTAGAGCCGTGACCGCCCTTGCCCTTGACCACGATATGGTACTGCTCACAGCTGGCCATCGTGATGCCGCCGCCCGGCACCAGCACCGTACCTACCAGCAGCGGCATTCCGGCCAGCACATGGAACATCACAGCGGCGTCCACATGGGGGTCTTCCAGCAGACCGCCCGCGATCATATCCGGGGAGCCCTGGAAAATTTCTTCGGCGGGCTGGAATTCCAGCTTGACCGTACCTTCCAGCTCCTCCTCGTGAGCCTTGAGCAGCTTCGCTGCACCCAGCAGCATGGCCGTATGCATATCGTGGCCGCATCCATGCATCTTGCCGGGGACTTCCGAGCTGAACTCTTCACCCGAGTCCTCGGGGATGGGCAGGGCGTCCATATCGGCACGCAGCAGGATGGTCTTGCCGGGCTTTTTGCCGCCTGCCAGCGCAATGACACCAGCCTTGCCGCAGTCCTTCGGCTCATAGCCCATTTCCGTCAGCGCCTTTTTGACCAGCTCCTTCGTGTGGGGCAAATCGAAGCCCACCTCCGGGTGGCGGTGGAGCGTCCGACGCCACTGCTGCAACTGCGACTCCAGTGCGCGGGCCTCCTTCAAAAGCTCTTCCGATGTGATATTCATACTCATCCGCTCCTTCTTTTTTTATAAGAAGCCGTTTTCATAAGCATTGCATCCCGCTTACGAAAACAGTTTCTCGATTCAGAAAAAGCCCTCCCGAGGGAGAGCTTTTTGCTGTGTTATGTTCAGCCCTCGGTGTGGCTTCCTTCGGGGTGGTACTTGGCACAGGTACACTTTTTCCACTTCAGGCCGCTGCCGCAGGGGCAGGGGTCGTTGCGGCCGATCTTGATGACGCGGACAGGCTGGCCCTTGGGTGCGCCCTTTGCGCCGGGTGCGCCGTTGCCAGGCACATAGCCCTCGCCGGTGGGTTTGGCCACCTGCTCTCGCTTGGGGGCCTTGCCCGCCTCGCGCACCTCGATGGTCAACAGCATCTTGACGCTGGACTCCCGGATGGAATCGACCATCTGGTCGAACATGTCAAAGCCCTCGATACGGTACTCGACGACGGGGTCCTTCTGGCCGTAGCCGCGCAGAACGATGCCCTGACGCAGCTGGTCCATGTTATCAATATGGTCCATCCACTGGCGGTCTACACACTTGAGCAGGCAGATACGCTCCAGCTCACGCATCAGGGGTGCGCCGTAGCGCTGCTCCTTGTCGTTCAGGACGTCCATGCCGCGCTGATACAGCATATCCGCGATGCTCTCCTGAGAGATGCTGTCGTAGTCAGCGACAGTGTAGTGGAAGTCGGCGTCGGTGGTCAGCCAGCCCAGATAGTGGCGGCGGAGCGCACCGAAGTCCCACTCGTCCTTCACATCGCCTGCGAGGAACTGCTTGCAGCTGGACTCGATATTCTCCTTCAGCATATTGTGCATCTCGGCGCTGATGTCCTCGCCGTCCAGGACCTTGCGGCGCTGACCATAGATAATCTCGCGCTGCTGGTTCATGACGTCGTCGTATTTCAGGACGTTCTTGCGGATCTCGAAGTTCCGGCCCTCGAGCTTCTTCTGGGCAGACTCGATGGTGCTGGTGATCATCCGGTTCTCGATGGGGGTGTCCTCGTCGATGCCCAGAGTACCCATCAGGCTCTGCACGCGGTCGCCGCCGAACAGACGCATCAAATCGTCCTCGAGGCTCAGATAGAAGCGGGATGCACCGGGGTCGCCCTGACGGCCTGCACGGCCGCGCAGCTGGTTGTCGATACGGCGGCTCTCGTGGCGCTCAGTACCGATGATGAACAGACCTCCGGCAGCGCGCACCTCTTCAGCCTCCGCTTCGGTCAGGGGCTTGTACTGAGCATACAGCTCATCGAACCGCTTGCGGACAGCCAGAATGTTGGCGTCGGCAGTCTCACCATGGCCGTCGGCCTCGATGAGCAGCAGCTCCACGGCTACGGGCAGAGCCTCCTCGGGCTTTTCGGGATCCAGCAGCTTCTCGCAGAAGTGCTCCTTGCGCATCTGGGCCTTTGCCATATACTCGGCGTTGCCGCCCAGCATAATATCGGTACCACGGCCAGCCATATTGGTGGCGATGGTGATGGCCCCCTTCTTACCGGCCTGTGCGACGATCTCTGCCTCATGCTCGTGGTTCTTGGCGTTCAGCACGTTGAAGTCGCGGGTGTACTTCTGCAGCATCTTGGCGAGAGTCTCGCTCTTCTCGACGCTGACAGTACCCACCAGGACCGGCTGGCCGTTCTTGTGGCACTCCATGACCTGCTTGATGACGGCATTGTATTTGCCGTTGATGGTCTTGTAGATGGCATCCGGGTAATCCTTGCGGATGACAGGGCGGTTGGTGGGGACGGTAACGATGTTCAGACCGTAGATCTCGGTGAACTCAGTGGCCTCCGTCTTTGCCGTACCGGTCATACCGGACAGCTTCTTGTACATACGGAAGTAGTTCTGGAAGGTGATGGTCGCCAGCGTCTTGCTCTCGGCGGCGATCTTCACGCCCTCCTTGGCCTCGATGGCCTGGTGGAGGCCCTCGTTGTAACGGCGGCCGATCATCAGGCGACCGGTAAACTCATCGACGATGAGCACTTCGCCGTCCTTCACGACGTAATCAATGTCACGCTGCATCACACCGTAGGCTTTGATGGCCTGGTCGATGTGGTGGGCGAGGGTCATATTCTCTGCGGCAGCGAGGTTCTCGATCTTGAAATATTCCTCGGCCTTCTTGATGCCCTTAGCCGTCAGGGTGCAGGTCTTGTGCTTTTCGTCCACGATGTAATCGCCGTCAGCCTGCTCGTCGGTCTCCACCTTGTCTTCCAGCTCGACCACGACGCTCTTGCGCAGAGTGCGGACGAAGCGGTCCACCTGGGTATACAGGCTGGAAGAGTCCTCTCCGCGGCCAGAGATGATAAGCGGCGTACGGGCCTCGTCGATGAGGATGGAGTCCACCTCATCGACAACGGCGTAGGCATGGCCGCGCTGCACCATGTTGTCTTTATAAGTCACCATGTTGTCGCGCAGATAGTCGAAGCCGAACTCGTTGTTGGTGCCGTAGGTAATGTCGGCATTATAAGCTTCCCGGCGGGCATCGCCATCCATGCCCTGCACGATCAGGCCCACCGACAGGCCCAGCCAACGGTAAAGCTTACCCATCCACTCGCTGTCGCGCTTGGCAAGGTAATCGTTGACGGTGACGATGTGGACACCCTCCCCGGTCAATGCATTCAGATAGGCGGGCAGCGTTGCCACAAGGGTCTTGCCTTCACCGGTCTGCATCTCGGCGATGTCGCCCCGGTGCAGGGCGATGCCGCCGGTGACCTGCACCGGGAAATGCTTCATGCTCAGCACACGCCATGCGGCCTCGCGGCAGACAGCGAAGGCATCGGGCAGAATATCGTCCAGCGTTTTGCCGTCGGCCAGCTTCTGCTTCAGTGCAGGAGTCTGGGCCTGCAGCTCGGCATCAGACATCGCCTGATACTTGCCTTCCAGAGCCAGCACCTGTTTGGTGAGGGGGTTGATCTTTTTCAGTTCCCGGTCAGAGAAGCTGCCAAAGAGTTTTTCAGCTAAGGACATTGGTCACACCTCATGATTCTTCAAAATAGCAAACGTCCGGGCCATTTGATTGCCCCAAAACGAATATTCACACATAAATATATGATACACCAAAAGCCCCATCCCGTCAAACCAGATGGTGAATTTTAGCCGGTTATTGAATGAATTTTCTGTAAATTCCTTCGACCTTTCCCACCATGGTCCGGTATCATCCCTTTTTCATGGAATAACAGACAAGGTCTGTGGGGCCCAGCACTGCATGACATAAAAGAAAACGCCCTAAGATCTCTCTTAGAGCGTTTTGATCAAGTCGGCGACTACCTATTTTCACAAGCCGTTTCCAGCTAACTATCTTGGGCACGAGTGAGCTTAACTGCTGTGTTCGGAATGGGAACAGGTGGAACCTCACCGTCATCGTCACCGACCATATGACTAGCTAAGTATATCATTTCTGATTTACTTTGTCTAGTATTTAGAAGGACGTGCCTTCAAAACTGAATAATCACTGCTTACATTTTTTCGTTGAC
>ERZ1106935.489-NODE-489-length-45220-cov-34.512698_pt1 | contig 45220 bp, 32 predicted proteins | sample MGYA00403666_ERZ1106935 | MGnify/ENA primary metagenome ERZ1106935 (study PRJEB35170, sample SAMEA104062452) | human gut metagenome | biome: human gut; feature: human-associated habitat; material: faeces | place: Denmark | collected 2012-11-20 ... | reverse complement strand
GCTGGCGCTGCTGCTGCCGCTGAGGAAGAGAAGACCGAGTTCGACGTCATCCTGGCTGAGGCTGGCGCTACCAAGATGCAGGTCATCAAGCTGGTGAAGGAGATCACCGGTCTGGGCCTGAAGGAAGCTAAGGCTATCGTCGATGGCGCTCCCAAGGCTGTCAAGGAGAAGGTCTCCAAGGCTGAGGCTGAGGACATCCAGAAGAAGCTGACCGAGGCTGGCGCTAAGGTCGAGGTCAAGTAATTGAACCTCTTCTGAGAGTCGTTCATTCTTGAACAATGAGGTGCCCGTACCGAAAGGTGCGGGCATCTTTTTTGTTGTGCAAAATTATTAGCAGCCTCGCCCTCTCCGTCATTGCTGACGCAATGCCACCTCTCCCAAGGGGAGAGGCCTTGGCATGACGGCAGAGTTTCCGGCTTAAGTGCAAAGTGTGCGGAAGAGCTGAAGGCTTCCCCCGGTCGGGGGAGTCTGTCAAAGAGAGATGTTTTAGCAGTCCGCGCAGACTTCATCTTTTTGCCAAGGGCTCTCCCTTTGGGAGAGCTGCCGAACAAAGTGAGGCTGAGAGGGCGAGCCCGTGATCCAAATGCAATTCGCCTTTTCTGCACTCAAAAACTATGTTATACTATCCTCAACAGGAGGAACGGCAGAGCCTTTGTCCCCTCTGCCGCAAAAAGAGAGTTTATGGAACACCGCAACTGGAACAAAAACAACATCCGCACTTCCCTTTTGGGTTACGGCTGTATGCGTTTTCCCACCAAAGCCGACGGCACCATTGACGAAGAGCGCGCCGAAGCTTTGCTGAACACCGCTAAGGCCGCCGGTGTCAACTACTTCGATACTGCCTATCCCTATCACAACGGCCAGAGTGAGCCGTTTGTGGGCCGCGTGATCGCCAAATGGGACCGCAGCAGCTTTTATCTTGCCACCAAAATGCCGCTGTGGAAATGCAAAAGCCTGGACGATGCCAAGCGCATTTTTGAAGAGCAACTGCAGCGGCTGGGCGTGGACTACATCGACTTCTACCTGCTGCACTCCCTGCACAAGGCCCGGTACGAAAAGGCAAAAGCCATGGGCCTTGTGGACTGGCTGTGGCAGCAGAAGGCCGCAGGACGCATCCGGAACTTTGGGTTTTCCTGCCATGACAACTCTGCCGGATTTGAGTATATTCTGCGCGACCAGCCGTGGGATTTCTGCCAGCTGCAATACAATTATCTGGACCGGGACGACCGTGCCGAGGAGATCTCCGGTGACCGGGGCTATCAGCTGACCGAAGAATGCGGCGTGCCGCTTATCATCATGGAGCCCATCAAGGGCGGCACGCTGGCATCCCTGCCTGCAGACGCCGCCGCACCGCTGCACGCCCTGCGTCCGGATGCCACCGATGCCTCCTGGGCGCTGCGCTGGGTGGGCAGCCACAAAAACGTGCATGTGATCCTCTCCGGCATGAGTGCTAAGGATCAGCTGACCGACAACCTTGCCACCTTTGGCCATTTTGAACCGCTTTCCCCCGCCGAGAATGCCGCTGTGGAAAGCGTAGCCAACGAGCTGCACCGCCGCATCAAGATTGGCTGCACCGGCTGCCGGTACTGTATGCCCTGCCCCATGGGGGTGGACATCCCGGACAATTTCAGCATCTGGAACAAGCTGGGCATGTTCGGCCAGAAGGACGCCATCAAAGCCCAGTGGACCACCTGCTTCCCGGACAGCGAAAAGGCCCTGCACTGTGTGCGCTGCGGTAAGTGCGAAGCCGTCTGCCCGCAGAAGCTGCCCATCCGCGATTCTCTGGCACAACTGCAAAAGGAGCTGGACGCACTGTAACTCCTTCCGTCATCGCTGCGCGATGCCACCTCCCTCAAAGAGGGAGGCCTTAAGGCCCCATCTCTGAGGGGGCTGTCGCCGCAGGCGGCTGGGGGAGTTTCATAACAAAAAAGACCGTCACACGTTTTTCGTGCAACGGTCTTTTTTATGCAGTTCTTACCACAGCCGGATGACCTTGATCACACTTTCCGCCTTATCGCGGGCCAGCTCCAGATGGTGCTGCAGGGAATCTGCAGCACTGTCCCAGTTGTCGGCCAGAGCGGCATCCAGAATTTCCAGATGTTCGTCACAGGTCTGTTCCTGATTGATCATGCTCACCTTGCCGGTCATGATGCGGAAGCGGGTGTTCAGACCGGTGATGCGGTCATACGCCGAACGCAGGTACTTGTTGGGCAAAGTGCTCATGAGCAGTTCGTGGAACTCATCGTCCGACTCGCAGAAGTCGGTGATGCTGTCCGGGTGATGCATCAACTCGGCAAATGTCTCCAGCTGTTCCCGCGGGATGCCGCTGCCATAAGTACGCAGGGCGTAAGGCTCCACCAGCAGGCGCATCTCGAACATGCTGTGCACGTCCTCCTCGGTGATGCCGGAAACCATCAGGCCCTTCTTGGGCAGAATGGTGATCAGGCCTTCCTGCTCCAAGCGGCCAAGAGCATCCCGCATGGGGGTGCGGCTGATGTTGCCCATCTCGGCACAAAGCTTCTGCTCGTTCAAAAACTCGTTGGGCCGGTACTCGCAGTTCAGGATCTTGGTCTTAAGGTACTGGTATGCCTGCAGCTTCAGGCTCGTTTTGGTCTGCGACTCCATTTCTTTCATGTTCTGCACAACTCCTATTTCCTTTTCCCTTGCAAAGAAAAAGGTTCTTCTCCTATAATACTCTGGGGCGCATGCTTTCTAACTTCAAAGCATCTTGTATTCTTGCTGCAATCCAAGTAGTATTCCAGTTCTATTATTTCATAATAGGGCAATTATTACAATACTTTTTTGTGAACTTTAGCGCGTTTTATGTTTTATCTAATTTTTATGTCCCATTTTTGCCAAAATTAACAAGTTTTTTTGTGCTTGTAGCCAATGCCGCTTCTTTTGGCCCGGTTCTTTTGCATCCAATGCAAAAATATGCTACAATGTAAAAAATATTGAAAAGGGTGTGGATCTCTCTTATGGCACGAAGCGACGGCTACAATACCAAGACCCGTCAACTGATTTTAGATTATCTCATCAACAACCGGCAGCACGCGGTGAGTGCTTCCAACATTCTGGAGCATCTGGAAGAGCAGGGCGCAAGCCCCAACCCCACCACGGTGTACCGCTATCTGGACAAGCTGGCCGGGGAGCAGCGCATCATGAAATACGTTGCCGACAAGGGCGAAAAAGCCGTGTTCCAGTACGTGGACGAGGGCCGCCACTGCCGGGAGCATCTGCACCTCAAATGCGTGCAGTGCGGGCGCATCTATCATCTGGACTGCCACTTCATGGACGAGGTGCGCGCCCACCTGATGGCAGAGCATGGCTTTACCCTGCAGTGCGAGGGCAGCGTTCTGTATGGTTTGTGCCGCCACTGCGCCCAAAAAGAGGAACAGTCCGACTCTGATGGTCAAACCGCACAAAAATGCGCCTGCTGTGTTGACACGGACAAAAAGCCGTGATACAATGCATGCAAGAAAAAGCGTTGACCGGGAAAAGTAAGGTTTCAATGTCCTCTTTCAGAGAGTGCGGGTAGGTGGAAGCCGCGCAGAGAGCGAAACCCGAACGAACACCCGCAAGCTTCACCCTGAACCTGTTTGTGCAGCAGTAGGGGCCGACGTGCGCCGCTCGTTATCGCGGCAGTGCTTTCAACGGGGAGAGCGCACAAAAGTGACTGGCATGGTTTTATGCCGGTAATTTAGGTGGCACCACGGATACGGCAGCATATTCGTCCTAGCGATTGGGATGAATGAGCTGCCGTATTTTTTATTTAAAAAGAGGGGTAAGAAATATGTGTTGTGTTATGGGCTATACCGGGCACGATCTGAGTGCCGCCAAATTCAAGGAATACCTGCTGCGCACGGTCATGCGCGGCCCGGACGACCAACGTGTGGTGGAAGGGCCTTTCGGTCTGATGGGTTTTGGCCGCCTTGCCATCATGGGCCTGACGCCGGAAGGCATGCAGCCGTTCTACCGCGGTGCCGACTGTGTGGTGTGCAACGGCGAGCTGTACGGCTTCCGCTTTGAGAAAGAGATCCTCAAGCGCCGCGGCTACAAGTTCCAGTCCGACTGCGACTGCGAGATCCTGCTGCCGCTGTACTATGAGTACGGTCTGGATATGTTCCGCCACATGGACTCCGAGTTCGCGCTTATCATGTACGATTCCCGCAAGGACCGGCTCATCGCCGCCCGCGACCCCATCGGCATCCGTCCGCTGTTCTACGGCTACTCCAAGTCCAGCCACCAGATCGCATTCGCCTCCGAGATGCAGAACCTCATTGGCTGGTGCGACGACATCCGGCCCTTCCCCATTGGCAGCTACTACTGTGATGGCCGCTTCGTCCGCTATGAGGACATTGCCGATGTGCCCGCCCCCATGCAGGACGACATGGACACCGTGCTGCGGAACATCCGCGAAAAGCTGATCGCAGGCGTAGAGAAGCGTCTGGACGCAGATGCCCCTGTGGGCTTCCTGCTCTCCGGCGGTCTGGATTCCTCGCTGGTGTGCTCCATTGCCGCCAAGAAGCTTGGCAAGCCCATCCGCACCTTTGCCATTGGCATGGACACCGATGCCATCGATCTGAAATATGCGCGCCAGACCGCAGAATATCTGGGCAGCGAGCACCACGAGATCATCATCAACCGGGATATGGTCATCAACAGTCTGGAAGAGGTCATCCGCCTGCTGGGCACCTGGGACATCACCACCATCCGCGCCAGCATGGGCATGTACCTGCTGTGCAAGGCCATCCACGAGCAGACCGATGTCCGCGTGCTGCTGACCGGCGAGATTTCCGATGAGCTGTTCGGCTACAAGTACACCGACTACGCCCCCACCGCCGATGCCTTCCAGCAGGAGAGCCAGAAGCGCATCCGTGAGCTGTACATGTACGATGTGCTGCGCGCCGACCGCTGCATCTCCTCCAACAGCATCGAGGCCCGCGTGCCCTTTGGGGATCTGGATTTTGTGCGCTACGTCATGGCCATCGACCCGGAAAAGAAGCTGAACAGCTACGGCAAGGGCAAGTACCTGCTGCGCAAGGCCTTTGAGGGCGACTGGCTGCCGCCGGAGATCCTGTGGCGCGAAAAGGCCGCCTTCTCGGATGCTGTAGGCCACAGCATGGTGGACGACATCAAAGAGTATGCCGAGAGCCTTTACACCGATGAAGAGTTCCAGCTGCGCCGGGCAAACTATTCGGCCCACTGCATGCCGTTCACCAAGGAAAGCCTGTTTTACCGCGAAATTTTCGAGAAGTACTACCACGACCAGAGCCGCACCATCGTGGGCTTCTGGATGCCCAACAAGGCATGGCCGAACTGCAACGTCAACGATCCCTCGGCCCGTGTGCTGGCAAACTACGGTGCTTCCGGCGTGTAACGCCAGACCATTTTGAATGCGCTCCGCTTTGCTTTGCGCATGAATAGCGGAAAGAATATTCTATAATTTGTAGATCGGGAAAATCTGCGGATTTTCCCGATCTACTTTTTCACGAGAGGGAACCCTCTCCGTCACCTGCGGTGACACCTCTCCCAAAGGGAGAGGCTCTGGCGAAACTGGAAACTTCGCAGTTGAGCTGGAAACCTTGCCGCCATGCCAAGGGCTCTCCCTTTGGGAGAGCTGCCGAGCGGAGCGAGGCTGAGAGGGCTAGCTCTTCCCCCGCTGCGCCGCCGCTTCCATAGGAAGCAGGCGCGGCATCCGCCTCTTGCCGTCCAAGCTCCATCTGTGAAAATGCAATGCCGGGCGGTCCGCAGACCGCCCGGCATTGCTCTATTAAAATTATTTTTCCGCTATTCATGCCCAAAGCGCACGCGGCGGGCATTCTAAATTGTTGTGTTACATCCGGATCTTCTGTGCCGCGCGTGCAATGGACGCAAGCAGAGCCACCAGCCGCTTTTCGTCCATCTGGCCGCAGTAGCTGGTGAAGGTGTAGTAGCAGCCCTGCACGCAGAAGGAAAGCACGATCTTACGCACCACGTCGGCATCAAACGAGGGGTCGCTCTCCGAGATGCATTTGCTCATTGCAGCTTCCACGCGGTTGATGAACAGTCCCTGACGGGAGCCGGAAAACAGAATGCCGATCTCGGTCTGATTCCGGGTGAATGCCCGGAACATTTCCCGGGTCAGCCACTCGGTGCGCTCGCTTACATCACGGGCGGTCAGCTGCGGCAGGCTTTCCACCACCACCTCCACCATTTCGTCCTCCATGGCGTTGGCCAGCGCATAGATATCCTGATAATGCGCATAAAAGGTGGACTTATTGATGCAGGCCAGATCGCACAGTTCCTTGACCTTGATCTTTTCCAGCGGTTTCTGCGCCCGCAGCTCCATGAATGCCTGCTTGATGGCACGCTCCGTTTTTTCAATGCGAATATCCAGAAAACCCACCTCTTTTGCTTTTTCGTTGATTATCCAACCATTTTCCTGTTTTGCGGATAGACAAGGCCCTCAGCCTTTTTTATACTGGGTCTATCCCCATCCGCATCACTCCTTGCGGTACAGGATGCCTTTTTCTTCCAGCTCTTTTTTGATGCGCTCAAAGCTCCCGGCATCCGGGCAGTGCAGGGTGTGCAGATGCACGCCGCCGGTCATGCGGCTCAAAAGCGCTTCCGGCGTGTCCTTGGCCTGCTGGATGAAGTTGTCCACATCGTAGCGGCTGGCAAGGTTCAGGTTGCCGCGCAGCTCGCCATACAGGCTGTTCTCCACGGCCACATCCACCACGATGCCGCCCTGATCCACCACGGTGTACAGCTCGGTGCGCATCTCGTCCTCGGTGCTGTGCACGCAGGCCAGAATGGCGGTATAGCCTTTTTCCGCCGGGTGCAGCTGATAGCCCCGGGGCGTTGCATCGATCTGCGCACCGCCTGCCCGCAGCAGAGCCACATCCCCCACCACGATCTGGCGCGAGACCCCCAGCAAAGCCGCCAGTGCGCTGGCACTGACCGGTGCTTCGGCCCCGCTGAGCCGTTTCAGAATGGATTCTCTGCGCTGCGCTGCATTCATGGTTTTCAAAGCTTCCTTTCCGCTTTACGGTATTATGCTCTTATTGTAGCAAAAGACGGCGGATCATGCAAGAATGCGTTTACTTTTCCAGCTGCAGGATGGTAGCATAATTGGAGGGCAGCTGCACTTTCATGCGGCCCCACTCCATGCTGGTCAAAACGGGCTGTGCGCCCACCGTGTCGGCCAACAGGTCCTTTGCAGCGGATGCCTCCACCGGCAGCTGGAATTCCAGCTGTGCAGGACTGTCGCCGTTGTTCAGCACCACGACGCAGGCCTTTCCATCCAGCACCCGGGCAAAGGCATAGCACTGGGTGGTGAGCTGCAGCTCTTTCACCTCGCCGTCGGTCAGCTCCGGCAGCTCCGCCTTCAGTCTGCCCAGTGCGGCATACACGCTGGTGACAGGGTTGGTGGTCTCAGCGTCCTTGAAGTCGGAAAGTTCCAGGCAGGGGCGCAGCGGCCAATCGCTTCCCCACTCTTTTTTGCCTTCAATGCCAAATTCTGAGCCATAATAGATGGACGGAATGCCCCAAAGCGTATATACTAGAATTGCAATGTGGCGGATGTGCTCCCGGTTGCGCAGCTTGTTGGGAAGGCGCTCCACATCGTGGTTGTCCGAGAACAGATACAGCCGGGTATCGTGGCACAGGCCCTGCAGACGGCGCATGGTGTGGGCGATCTCGAAATAGTTGTGGTCGTTGTGGCCGCTCCACAGGCCCTTGTGCAGCTCGTAGTTGGTCACCGAGTGCAGCATCTCCGGGTTTGCCCAGCGGCTGTAATCGCCGTGGATCACCTCGCCCATGAGCCAGAACTCTGGCTTTACCTCGTTGGCAAGGCGGCGCAGACCGCGCATAAAGTCAAAGTCCAGCACATCGGCTGCGTCCAGACGGATGCCGTCAATGTCAAATTCATCCACCCAGAAGCGGATGGTATCGTAGTGGTAGTTCTGCACCTCCGGGTTGCGCTGGTTCAGCTTGACCAGCAGATTGAAGCCGCCCCAGTTTCCGTAGGAAAAGCCGTCGTTGTACTCGTTGTTGCCCCAGAAATTCACATCGCAGAACCAGTCCTTATAGCGGGCGTTCTCGCGGTTTGCCTTCAGGTCCTGAAACGCAAAGAAATCGCGGCCCACATGGTTGAACACGCCGTCCACGATCACCTTCTGGCCCCGGGCATGGCACCGGGCCACAAAGTCCTTGAACTCTGCGTTCGTGCCAAGGCGGCGGTCTACCAGCCGGTAATCGATGGTGTCGTAGCCATGGGAACCGCTCTCGAACAGCGGGCCGATATAAATGGCCGTGCAGCCGATGTCCGCTGCGTGCTCAGCCCATGCGTTCAGTTTATTAAACGCGCCGGGCACCGCCTGCCCATCGTTCTCATGTGCGCAGCCGCACAGCCCCAGAGGATAGATGTGATAAAATACCGCGTTGTCATACCAAGCCATTGTTCATACCGCTCCCATACAAAAAAATCAGCCTCCGCCCACTGCGGCGGCAGGAATAGTATAGCACAGAATCTGTAAAACATGTTAATTTTTGCTGATTTTTGTCAAGAATCGACAAGAATATCAGCCACTATGCCACATTTCGTCTTGTTCTTATTGGATATATTGCCCAAACACCTGTGTCACATGCAGTGCCGCCGGGCGCTGCCTATCATAGAATGTAAGGAGATCTTTGCATGAATTACCCCGCCATTCCCCGTGAATTCTTCAATGGAGACTGCTTTGATGCCTACCGCATCCTTGGTGCGCATCCCTGCTCCGACAACGGCACCGAAGGGTGGCGCTTTGCGGTGTGGGCCCCCGGTGCCACGGCAGTGGAAGTCTGCGGCGGCTTCGACGGCTGGGAGGCAGGCGTGCCCATGGAAAAAGCCGATACCGGCGTGTGGAGCGCATTCGTCCCCGGCCTTGCAGAGGGCGACCTTTATAAATACCGGGTGCATGGTGCCGACGGCAGTGTGGTGATGCGCAGCGACCCCTACGCATTTTCCACCGAGCTGCGGCCGGGCACGGCCAGCCGCCTTGCAAAGCTGGACTTCCACTTTGACGACAGCGCATGGATGGAGCGCCGCGACAAATGCCGCAACCGCCCGCTGAACATCTACGAGATGCACGTTGGCAGCTGGCGGCACAAGCCCGGCAGCAAGCAGGAGGACGGCTCAGACGGCTGGTACAACTATGAGGAGCTGGCCAAGGAGCTGATTCCATGGCTGCTGGACCATCACTTTACCCATGTGGAGCTGCTGCCGCTGGCCGAACATCCCTTCGATGGCAGCTGGGGCTACCAGACCACCGGCTACTTTTCCGTTACCAGCCGCTACGGCACTCCCGCCCAGTTTGCCGGCTTCGTCAACGCCTGCCACCGCATGGGCATTGGCGTCATCATGGACTTTGTGCCGGTGCACTTTGCCGCCAACGCCGACGCTCTGGCAAAGTTTGACGGCACCCACCTCTACGAGTACGACAGCGATGTGGGCCACAGCGAGTGGGGCACCTGCAACTTCAACTACTACCGCCGCGAGGTGTGCAGCTTTTTGAACAGCGCTGCCGCCCTGTGGATGGACGTATACCACTGCGACGGTATCCGTATGGATGCCATCTCCCGCGCGCTGTACTGGCAGGGCGACCCGAACCGCGGCGTGAACGAGGGTGCCGTGAACTTTCTGCGCAGCCTGAACCACGGCCTGAACGAGCGCTGGCCCACCGGCATCTACACCGCCGAGGACTCCACCAACTTCCTCAAGGTGACAGCTCCCACCCGCTACGACGGCGTGGGCTTCGACTACAAGTGGGATATGGGCTGGATGCATGATACGCTGGACTATTTTGCTACCCCCTTCGGTGAGCGGCCAAATGTCTACGGCAAGATCGTTTTCAGTATGCACTACTTCTACAACGAGCTGTATCTGCTGGCGCTGAGCCACGACGAGGTGGTGCACGGCAAAAAGACCATCATTGATAAGCTGTGGGGCACCTATGCGGAAAAATGCGCCCAGCTGCGCACCCTCTATTTTTATATGTACATGCACCCGGGCAAGAAGCTGAACTTCATGGGCAACGAAATGGGACACTTCCGGGAGTGGGACGAAAAACGGGAGCTGGACTGGGACCTGCTGAAATATCCCTTCCACGATGCCTTCCAGAAATACTTTGCCCACCTGTGCCGGGTGTATTCCACTGAGCCTGCACTCTACGATGGCGAGTACAACCCCGACTGCTTTGAGTGGGTGGCCTGCGAGAGCCGCAGCGAGGGCGTGTACGCATGGCTGCGCAAGGGCCGGGGCGAAAACCTGCTGTGCATCATGAACACGCAGGACCACGCCCACAAAAAGTTCCCGCTGTATCTGCGCTTTCCCTGCAGTGCCGAGGAGGTGCTGAACACCGAATCCCCCGAGTGGGGCGGTGCACTGAAGGGCCGCCGCAAGACAAAGCTTCACACCACCGATGGCGGTGTGTTTGGTCGGGACTATACCCTTACAGTAGACCTGCCTGCCATGGGCAGCTGCCTGCTGCGCCTTGCGCCGGAGGCCCCGAACCCCGATGCGGCCCGCATCAGCGCCAACAAAGCCCTGAACGCAAAGCGCCGCGCTGCCCGCAGCACAAAGGCCACAGCCAATTCCAGCAAGTAATATTCGTTTCAAAATGTCCCGTCTGCGTTCAAAGCGGCGGGACATTTTGTTGTTTTCCGTGCACAGCGGCTGGACAGTGCAGATTTTGCTTGCTATACTGTAGCTGTGATATTCTGCAGCTGAGAGGTTTTTGGGATGAGTGGAATCGTTTCCCGTCTGTCTGTCCTTGGCAAGGTCTGGCTGGGCCTTGCTGCCGGAGCGATGGCGCTTATCGTATTCGGCCTTGCCGCACCGGGCAGCGGCCTGTTTTTCCCGTTGCTGAGCCTGTGGTGCAATGCAGCGCTGTTTGCACTGGCGCTGCTGGTGCTGCGCCGGGCCGGTGTGGAGCTGGACCTGTTCCACAAGGCGGTGCTGGTGGGCCTGTGGGCAGCGGCCGTGCTTTACTTTTACTGGACCCTCAGCAGCCGCACCTTCCTCTACCACTGGGACTACGTAAACTACATTCTAAAGCAGTATCATGCCGAAGCCGCCTTTGCCCAGAGCACAGGCGCAGGCTTCCGGTTTCTCCTCGATTCCATCACCGAGGACTATACGAATTTCATCACCCTGTTCACCGAGTTCCCGTTCTGCCTGAGCGGCAAGACCGGCGACGACTACGCATTCTGTCAGGTATTCAGCGTACTGCCCAGCCTGCTGGTGCTGCTGGCGGGCCTGACGGTCAAGGTGGGCCGGATGCTACGGGTAAAGAACCGGTTCTGGTATTTCCTCATCGGCTTTTCGTGGTGCGCTACTTTCCCGTTCGTGCGCATGTCGGCGGTGCTGGGCCAGCCGGACTGGTTCGGGCTGATCTTTGCCTTCATGCTTATGCTGCTCACACTGGACTACCGCTTTGACGGCATCGATCTGCCCCGCTATCTGCTCATCTTCGCCGCCACGGCGGGCATCATCCTCACCCGGCGCTGGTACTTATATTTTGTGGTGGGCTACTGCTTTGCCTACGTGGTGATGCTGGCAGTTTCCAGCATCCGGCTGGCAAAAAGCGGCCAGCAGTCCCGGGCTGTGCACCGCCTCGTCCGGCTGGCCGTGTTCGGCCTGTGTGCGGCCGGGGCCATGGTGCTGCTGCTTCTGCCCATGGTGCGCAAAATTTTAAGCTTTGACTACGCCGGGCGCTACTCCTACTACAACTTCGGCGGCATCACGCTGGAGCTGGCCGCACAGACACTGCGCATCGGTTTGCTGAACTTCATCCTCATCGGAATGGGGCTGTGGTTTGCCGCAAAACGCTGTCTGCCTGCCCTGCCCTGCCTTGCAGGGACAGAGCTGCTGGTGAGCCTTGTGCTGTTTACCCGGGTACAGAACACCGGCTCCCACCAGATGCTGCTGTTCGTGCCTGGGTGGCTGCTGCTGTTCCTCGTTGGTTCCGCCGCACTGGCCGACGGCCTGAAAAAGCACACCGCCGTCAAGCTCTGCTACTGGGGCTTTACCATGGTGTTTGCGGTGTCCGTGCGCTGCTCGCCGCTGACCACCGTTGCTCTGCCGGGCTTTGTGGTGGATCATTTTCCCCTCAAGGCCGTGTCGGAATTCGTCCGGCTGGACAGGCTCACCTACGACCGCACCGATGCCGCCCAGATCCAGCGCGTGGACGACTGGATCGATGCCCACTGCGATGCGGAAAAGGGCGAGTTCGCCTACATGATCCCCCACGATATGCTGTACAACTCGGACATATTCCAGTACGCCGCCCTGCCGGACATCCAGCTGCAGGACAAGCTGGCCGCCGGCATCTCCATCCCGGGCACCCACGAGTTCCCGGTGCGGTTCTTTGAGGCGAAGTACGTGCTCACTGCAGAGCCGCTCCCCCAGACCTTTGTCAGCGGTGGCGAGCTCTCCGGCCGGTGGAATGCCCTCTTCTGCGCCGCGCGGGATGAGCATTTTACGCAGGCCGCCAGCTTTGACATGGGCAATGGCACCGTGTTCACCGTGTGGGAGCGCACCGAGCCTGCCGACCGGGCTGAGGTGGAATATTATCTGGATGCCTTCGCGCAGGAGGATGCCCTCTACCCCGAAATGTTCTCGCAGGTGGCGGAAGCCTGGCTTGCCGGACATGGACTTTAAATTGCAAACGCTTTGGATATAAAAGGAGTATTTCCCATGGAACAGAATGCAAACGCCCTGCCCAAGGTCACGCTGGGCCAATACAAGGGGCTGGAATTCACCCGCCGGGTGCGCCCGGTATCGGAAAAGGCCGTGGAGCTGGAGGCGGCGAACCTCACCCGCACCCACGCCCCCTTTGCACCGGTGGAAAAGTCCGCCGCGCGCGGGATGCGCGTCACGCTGGATTTTGAGGGCTTCATGGACGGCGCACCCATCCCGGAAAGCAAAATGGAAAATGTGACCGTGGTGCTGGGCACCGGTCAGCTGATGCCCTCCGCCGAGGATGCCGTGTACGGCCACAAAGCAGGCGAGAGCTTCCGATTCGATTTTACCTATCCCGCCGAGTTCCGGGTGCCGGAGCTTTCCGGCAAAACAGCGCAATTCGCCATCACCCTGCACACCGTGGAGCAAAAGCAGCCTGTACCGCTGGACGATGCCTTTGCCAAGACACTGGGTTTTGATACGGTGGATGCCCTGAAGGAGAGCATCCGCGAGAAAAAGCGCCGCTCCCACGAGGCCAACGCCGACCGAATTGCCGGAGCCGCCCTGCTGGGCATGGCCGGTGCCAACCTGACGGCGGAGCTGGATAACGGCATTCTGGACCAGAATGCCGACCATGACATGAACGCCCTGCGCGAACGGCTGCGCCGCAGCAAAATGACCATGGAGCTGTACTGCAAGGCAGGCCAGACCACACCGGACGAGGTGCGCGCCGCCTTCCGCCGGGATGCCGAGCGCAAGATGCGCAGCATCCTTGCGGTGCAGGCCATAGCCAAGGCCGAACAGATCACCGTGTCCAACGCAGAGGTGGATGCCGAGTACGTCCGCCTTTCCAAGCTGCACGATACCCCGGAAGCCGAGATCCGCAATGTGCTCAGCCGGGACGCTGTGGCCTCTGCCGTGACCACTCAGAAGGTGCAGCGTTTCCTGATCGACCACGCAAACATCACTTCGGTTGTGGAAAAGGAGTAAACTATGGGCTTTTTTACACGCACCGCGATGGATATGCTGATGAAAACTACCCATCCCGAGATCAACCGCCGCCAGTGCTGGAACCTGCATCCCCATCGCAAGCCCTGCACCGAGTGCAAGGATATCTGCCCCTATGGCGAACAGATCTTTACCCGCCCGAACCTTGTGAAGGACTGGGATCCCTGTACCGAGTGCGGCCTGTGCGTCTCTGCCTGCCGCAGCGGCTGTATCATCCCTTCGCCGGAACAGGTGCAGCGGGACACCTCTGCCGCCGATACCGACAATGACACCATCTGGATCGGCTGCGAAAAGTCCACCCGCAAAAATTCCATGGTGCGCACCTGCATTGCGGCCCTCACATGGGAGACACTGGCCTACCTTGCCCTGAACAAAAAGATCGTGCTGGACCTGACCCCCTGCGGTGAATGTGAGAACGACCTGTGCGCCGCCCAGCTGCGCAAGGAGCTGACAAGGCTTGTGGATTTCTTTGGCCAGCCCATGTTCGAGGCACGGTTCACTCTGGCCTACGAGCCGGACGAAGCGCTCTACCACGTAAAGGAGCTGAGCCGCCGCGAAATGTTTGAGCAGGTGAGCCACGGCTCCAAAAGTGGCACCAAAAAGCTGCTGCAGATGCTGCCCGGCCTGCACAGCGAGGACGACGGCGGTGTGGATTTCCGCCTTTTGCTGCACCAGCGCACAAAGCAGCTGAAGGCATCCATGGAAACGCCGCTGAAGTACGGCTACTACCTGCCCAACTTTACCGATAAATGCTTTGGCTGCGGCAAGTGCGAAAAGGCCTGCCGCGCCGGTGCGCTGAAGCTGGAGGACCTGCCCGACGGCCAGACCCGCATCGTCATCACGCCGTGGAAGTGCAGCGAGTGCGAGGTGTGCGTGGCCTCCTGCTCCAACCATGGCATCGACGGCATGAAGCTGCGCCAGCTCACCACCCTTGGCCCGGTAAGTGTACACAAATGCACCAAGACCCTGTGCAAGGAATGCGGCAAGCCCATTGCGCCGGGCAGTGTGGATGGTGTGTGCACCGTGTGCCGCATCAAGGCCCGCACCAAAAAGCGGCAGGAAGAAGCCGCCGCCCGGGCAAAGCAGCTGCGTGAGGAGCGCGAAGCCAAAAAGGCTGCAGAGGAAGCCGCCAAGGCAGCAGCCGAAGCCGGTGCCGACGCTGCTGAGACAGCTGTACAGATGGCTGCCGCCCCCGCAGAAACCGCTGCGGCCGCTGCCGTGCCTGCTGCGGCCGGTTCCGTGATCACAGCACTGACCCCGGAAAAAGCAGTCCCCGCCGCGCTGGACGAAACCCCTGCTGCCGCACCGGAAAACACCGCAGAAAAGGATGTGCCCGACACACCGAAAAACGATTGACGGCGCACAGATTCAATGCTATACTGACCATAAGACCACGCACCGTGGCCACCGACTGTTACAAAGGGGTAACGGAGCTGTTTCCGTTACCCCTTTCTTATCCCAAAGCACGAAGCAAGCTTTTGCCAAGATCTTACGAAAGAAGGATTTTACTATGGCTCATTCCATCTCCCGCCGCCAGTTCCTGCAAGGCAGCGGTGCAGCCGCCCTTTCTGTGGCAGCGGCTGGTCTTCTGAGCAGCTGCGGCGGCTCTTCCGCTTCCAATGGCGGCAGCACCGGCGCTGCCGGCAGCAGCTCCACCTACACCGTGCTGTATTCCCGTCAGCCCGCCACCCTGAACTATCTGGTCTGCTCAGCTGACCCGGACCTTTACCACGGCACTCAGTGCATCGACACGCTGGTGGAGTACGACAACCGCGGCAAGATCCGGGAGGGCCTTGCCACTGCTTGGGAGTGGGATGCCGACAGCCTGACATGGACGTTCCACCTGCGGGATGAAAACTGGGTGGACTGCAACGGCGAGGTGCTTGGCCCTGTGACCGCGCAGGACTTTGTGGATGCGCTGGCCTATGTGCTGAACCCGGACTACGCTTCCTCCACTGCAAGCCTTGTCACCCCCTATGTGGCCGGTGCGGACGACTACTATAACTACTGCGTTTACCGCAACAACGCCAATAACGGCACCGTGGCCGAGGACGGCACTACCTACGCCATTGATGCCAACGGCACCGTGACTGCCGCTGCCGCCGACGGCACCACCACCGAATACCCGGCTGTGGATTTTTCCACCGTGGGCGTGAAGGCTGTGGACGACCACACCCTGACCTACACGTTGAACTTCGACTTTCCCGGCTTCCTCAGCCTGTTGAGCTACGCTCCCTACGAGCCTGCCTACGGCCCGCTGCTGGAGGAGTTTGCCGACCAGTTCTGCACCAGTGCCGAGACCGCCTGCAGCTGCGGCGCGTTCTATCTGGCCGAGTACACCCCGCTGGAAAACTGGGTGATGAAGAAGAACCTCGAAAACTACGATGCCGACAGCGTTTACATCGACACAGTGCGCTACATCTACAATCAGGAAGAGCTGATCAGCGGCCCGGAGATGGTCAAGCGCGGCGAGATCGATCAGGCTACCATCAGCTCCGACATTCTGGACAGCTGGCTGGCCGACGACACCACCAAGGACATGGTTTCCATGGAGCGCCCGGAAACCGGCAAGAGCTACTTCTACATCTTCAATTTCCTGCCCTACCGCCACGAGTTCTCAAACTGGACCGTGACCGGCGTGGATGCCCAGTACGAGCCGGACAATTGGGCCAAGGCCATCAACTCCACCAACTTCCGCAGGGCTTTCCTGTATGCCATCAATCCGTCTGTGACGCTGGCCGTCACCGCGCCGGAAGGCTACGATAACTACAAGCTGCACACCATCACTCCGCCGTCCTTCTGTGCCAACAGCAAAGGCGTGGATTATACTGAGTGCGGCGGCCTTGCAAACCTCTCCGACTTCTTTGACGAAGCCAAGGCCAAAGAGTACCGTGATGCCGCCGTGGAAGAGCTGACCGCCGCCGGTGTCACCTTCCCCATCAAGATCCAGTATCCGTACAACCCCGCTGTGGTGGACTGGGACAAGCAGTGTCAGGTGTTCAAGCAGCAGGTGGAAGCCGTGCTGAACGACGGCTTCGACTTCATCAGCATCATCATCACGCAGGGTCCGTCCGACAACTTCCTGAATGCGGTGCGCCGGGTGGGTGCCTACCAGCTGATGTCCTACTACTGGGGTGCCGATTACTCCGACCCCGAGACCGAGGTGTACCCCTTCTATCAGGAAGCCGGCGACCGCGGCACCTGCTACAGCTTCCTGCGCACCGGCGTGGAGGACGGCATCGTGACCGGCGAGACCGCCGACCTCGTGATGCAGTACATGTCCATGGTGGAGAACGCCAAGACCATCACCGAGGATCTGGATGCCCGGTACGAAGCTTTTGCAGATGCAGAAGCTTTTCTGATCGAGAACGCACTGGTCATCCCGCTGGGGATGCCGGTGCCGCCCTACATTGCCACCCGCCTGAACCTGTGGGAGGGCCAGTACGCGCCCACAGGCCTTTCCACCAACCGTCTGAAGGGCGTGCACATCCTCGACCATTACGTTTCCATGGAGGAGTACAACCAGAACCGCGACGCCCGGTAAAAACTGAATCGGAAACTCCCCCAGTCTGCTGCGCAGACAGCCCCCTCTGGGATGGGGCCTCTGGCGAAACCGGAAACTTTCCCGTCATGCCAAGGGCTCCCTCCCCGAGGGAGCTGGCTTTGCGCAGCAAAGGCTGAGGGAGTTTTTGTTTGCTCCCCATTTTTCCCGCAAAAACTCACAAATCACTTTCCAAACGTAAGATTTTGCGTTATTCTATACTTATCTGTATTTATAAAGAAAAGAGAGGTGCACAGCTATGGTGCAATATCTCGCAAAACGCATCGGGCGCTCCATTCTGACCCTGTTCGTCATTGTGACGCTGGTGTTCTGCCTGCTGCGGCTCATGCCGGTGGAAGGCTACTTTGCAAACTACGAAAAAATGACCGAGGCACAGATCCAGGCCGGGCTGCAGTCCATGGGCCTGCTGGACCCGCTGCCGGTGCAGATCGGCCATTTCTGGCGGGATGCGCTGCACGGTGATCTGGGCGTGAGCCACATTTACAAGCTCAACGCTCCCGTGACCAAGATCCTTGCCCAGAAGCTGCCCATTTCCATCGAAATGGGTGTGCTGGCCATGCTGCTGAGCCTTGTGCTGGGCATCCCGCTGGGCCTTGTCATGGGCCGTTATAAGGGTCGCTGGCCGGATAAGCTGGGCACGGCATTCATCGTGCTCATTCAGGCGGTGCCTGCGGCAGTGTACTTTTTGTATATCCAGATGTACGGCACCACCGCCATGGGCGTGGGCCTGCTGTTCGATGCCGCCAACTGGCGCTATTGGGTGCTGCCGGTGTGCAGCATGAGCATTGCAAACCTTGCGTTCTACGCCATGTGGCTGCGCCGCTATATGGTGGACGAGAGCAACAAGGACTACGTCAAGCTGGCCCGCGCCAAGGGCGTGAGCGAGAACAATATCGCCCTGCACCACGTATTCCGCAACGCCATGGTGCCGCTGGTGCAGTACATTCCCTCCGCATTCCTGAACACCGTCGTCGGCTCCATCTACATCGAAAGCCTGTACAGCATCCCGGGCATGGGCGGTCTGCTGGTCACCTGTGTGCAGCGCCACGACAATACCATGGTGCAGGGCATCGTGCTGCTGTACGCCTGCGTGGGCATCATCGGCCTGATTTTGGGCGATGTGCTCATGGTACTCATTGATCCCCGCATCAACTTTGGCAAGAAAGAAGGTGGACGCTGATGCTCTCTTTTCTGAAACGCGAAAAATCGAAGCAGCTGGAGGACCAGCTGAATGCTGCTCAGGCACAGCGCCGCACCGGCTGGGAAAATCTGCCGGAGGATGAGCTGTTCACCCCCGCCGGGTTCAGTGAGGAACAGGCCGAAGCCACCGCCAGCTCCAACTACAGCTACTGGGGCAGCACCTTCCGTGCCTTTTTCAAGAACAAGTTCGCCGTGGCCCTGCTGATCGCGCTGGTGGTCGTGGTTGCCTTTGCCTTCATCCAGCCCCACCTGCCCGGTCAGGCAGACCCGAACCTGTGCGCCGTGGACCCTGTGACCGGCATCCAGTACCGCAACATCGCCCCTGGGCAGGACGGCTTTATCTGGGGTTCCAACTCCATCGGTCAGGACCTGTGGGCACGCATCTGGGCCGGTGCACGCACCAGTCTGACTATCGCCTTCTTCGTGGCCCTCATCGAAGCTGTGGTGGGCATTACCGCCGGTGTGCTGTGGGGCTATGTGCGCGGGCTGGACTTTGTGTTCACCGAGCTGTACAACATCTTCGATAACATTCCCACCGCCATCGTGCTGATCCTCATTTCCTATGTAGCCACCCCCAGCATCTGGACCATGGTCCTTGGCATGGCCATCAAGGGCTGGATCGAAATGGCACGCTTCATCCGCAACCAGATCCTCATTATCCGCGACCGGGATTATAATGTGGCTTCCCGCTGCATCGGCACGCCCACCATCCGCATCGTGCTGCGCAACCTGCTGCCCTACCTCGTCTCGGTCATCATGCTGCGCATGGCCCTCACCATCCCGGAAGCCATTGGCAACGAGGTGTTCATCACCTACATCGGTCTGGGCCTGTCCGTGGAGACCCCCTCGCTGGGCAACCTGGTCAACGATGGCCGCAAGGTGATGATGCAGGCCGGGCTGCGCTACCAGCTGCTGTACCCCACCCTCATCCTGAGCTTTGTTACCATTGCGTTCTATCTGATCGGCAACGCCTTCTCGGATGCTGCCGATCCGAAGAACCATCTGCAGTAAGGAGGGGATATCATGGAACACAACCAGCTCATTCTCTCCGCAAAAGATGTCAACATCCAGTTCAACCTGCGTGGAAAAGTGCTGCACGCCATCCGTGGCATCGATCTTGACCTCTATCAGGGAGAGGTGCTTGCCATCGTAGGCGAGAGCGGCTCCGGCAAGAGCGTTTTTACCAAGAGCTTCATGGGCCTGCTGGATGCCAACGGCTCCATTACCAGCGGCACCATTGATTACTACGGCATGGCGGACGGCAAGCCGCTGCGCCTTTCTGACCTCAGAACCGAAAAGGACTGGCTGCGGGTACGCGGCCGCGAGATCGCCATGGTCATGCAGGGCCCCATGACCAGCCTGAACCCGCTGAAGACCATCGGGGCACAGATCATGGAAGCCGTTGCCCTGCATCAGGGCTTAAAGGGCGCTGCCGCCAAGGAAAAAACGCTGGAATACCTGCGGGATGTGGGCATCTCTGACCCGGAAAAGCGCTTTAAGCAGTACCCGCACGAGTTTTCCGGCGGCATGCGCCAGCGTGTGGTCATTGCCATTGCGGTGGCCTGCAGCCCCAAGATCCTGATCTGCGACGAGCCTACCACCGCACTGGACGTGACCATTCAAGCCCAGATTTTGCAGCTTTTGAAGGAGATGCGGTTCAAGTACGATCTGACCATCGTCATGATCACCCACGATCTGGGCGTTGTGGCAAACATTGCAGACCGCGTGGCTGTGATGTACGCAGGCGACATTGTGGAGATCGGCACTGCTGACGAAATTTATTACGATCCCCGCCACCCCTACACATGGGCACTGCTTTCCAGTATGCCCCAGATGGGCGTGAAGGGCGAGGACCTGTTCAACATCGTGGGCACACCGCCAAACCTGTTTGCGGAAATTCGCGGCGATGCTTTTGCGCCCCGCAACCCGCAGGCGCTGAAGATCGATTTTGTCAAGCGCCCGCCTTACTTTGAGGTAACGCCCACCCACAAGGCCAAAACATGGCTGCTGGACCCCCGGGCACCCAAGATCGAGCCGCCTGCTGCGGTAAAAATGCTGCGAGAGGAGGGGCTGTAAGATGGAAAATGAACGCGAAGTTCTTGTGGAAGTGAACCACCTGAACGTAACCTACGGCTCCGGCAAAAAAGCATATGAAGCTGTGCAGGATGCCAACTTTAAAATTTATAAGGGCGAGACCTTCGGCCTTGTAGGCGAAAGCGGCAGCGGCAAAACTACCATTGGCCGGGCCATCCTGCGCATTCTGCCCACCTCGGGCGGCGAGATCCTTTATAAAGGCCAGAAGATCAACGGCAGAATTTCCCGCCAGCTGGACAGGCAGATCATCAAAGAGATCCAGATGATCTTTCAGGACCCGCAGTCCTCGCTGAACGAGCGCGCCAAGGTGAGCTACATCGTAGGCGAAGGCCTGCAGAACGTCCGGCCTGATCTTTCCACCGCCCAGCAGGAGGAAAAGGTGCGTCAGGCTCTGCTGGACGTGGGTCTGCTGCCGGAATTTGCCTCCCGCTTCCCGCACGAATTTTCCGGCGGACAGCGCCAGCGCATCGGCATTGCCCGGGCCCTGATCGTGGAGCCGGAGTTCATCGTTGCCGATGAGCCCATCAGCGCACTGGATATGTCCATCCGTGCACAGGTGCTGAACCTGCTGCGCCGCCTGCAGAAGGAACGCGGCATCACCTACCTGTTCATCGCCCACGATCTTTCCGTGATGCGCTACATCTCCGACCGCATCGCCGTCATCCACAAGGGCCGCATCGTGGAGCTGGCCGGGGCCGAAGAGTTGACAGCCCACGCCATCCACCCCTATACCCGCAGCCTGCTTTCCGCCATTCCCATGCCAGACCCCCGCCGGGAGCGGCAGAAGAAGCTGCTGGTGTACGACCCCGCCATGCACGACTACTCCAGAGAGGCCCCCCAGTGGCGCGAACTGCGGCCTGAGCATTTTGTACTGTGCAGCGCTGCCGAAGCCGAGCAGTGGCTGCCGCGCTGACCCCCAACATTTCGGGCTGAATCGTTGTTTTACGGCTCTTTTACGCAACATTCAAAGTTTATTTCTTGACATTCTCCGGCAGCTCCACTACAATAGAATCTGCATCATTGATTCTGATTTTTGAGTTATTAGCGTGTTCTGACCGGCGGCTTTCATCTTCTTTGCAAAGTTGTCGGCTTTTGGCAATGAAAAGAAGAAGAAAGAAAAGAGGACTTTATTCTATGACTACTGAACAGCGTGAACCGCTCTATGCGTCCACTGCGAAGCCCTGGCTGAAGTACTATGACCAGAAATACATCGACATGCCCCTGCCCAAGTGCAGCGCCTTTGAGTATCTCTGCCATCAGAACAAGAACCATCTGAGCGAGACCGCTCTGGAGTATTATGGCCGCAAATTCACCTTTGCAGACCTCTTTGTGAATGTCAAGAAAACCGCGGCCGCCTTCCGTGCTCTCGGCGTGAAGAAGGGCGACATCATCACCGTTGTCAGTGTGATGACCCCCGAGGTGATCTATGCCTTCTACGCTGTCGATATGATCGGTGCAACGCTGAATCTGGTGGACCCGCGCTACAGCGTTGAGGGCATCCACGAGTACATCGAAGAGGTAGATTCCCGCCTGCTGATCTGCCTGAATGTGACCTACGAGCGCTGCCACAAGGCAGAAAAGCGCACCAATGTGGAGCGTGTTCTGGTCATCAGCCCTGCAGACTCTCTGCCGCTGCATCTGGCCGTCGGCTACAAACTGACCAACCCCGATAAGAACCGCTACAAGTCCAACGTGATCCACTGGAAGGACTTTATTGCACAGGGCAAGGATCAGAGCATGAACGCCGAGCCCTACGACCCGCAGCACGCCTGCGTGGTGGTGCACACCGGCGGCACCACCGGTTCGCCCAAGGGCGTTATGCTGACCGACGACAGCTTTAACTCTCTGGCCCACGAATTCATCGCCCAGAGCAACCTGTTCTGCCGCGGCCAGAAGCTGATGAACGTTATGCCTCCGTTCATTGCCTACGGCTATGCCTGCGGCGTGCACATGCCGCTGGTCATGGGCCTGCACGTCGTCATCATCCCCAATCTGGACCCCGACAAGCTGGGCGCACTGATCTGGAAGCACAAGCCCGAGCACATGTTCGGCGTTCCGGCCCACTACCAGCAGATGGCAGCTTCTCCGCTGCTCAAGAAGAAGAAGGATCTCTCCTTCATCCGCAACTATGCCGCCGGCGGCGACTCGCTGCCGCTGGGCGCTGAGCTGACTGTGAACGAGTTCCTGAAGGCGCACAACGTGGAATATCCGCTGGCCAAGGGCTACGGCATGACCGAGGTCGCCTCTGCCGCTACCGTTGCCGCCGGCAACGTGACCAAGCCCGGCAGCGTGGGCATTCCCATGCTGAACACGGTGGTGTCCATTTTTGAGCCTGGCACCGAGACCGAACTGCCCATCGGTGAGCGCGGCGAGATCTGCATCTGCACCCCCACCGTCATGAAGGGCTACTACAATAAGCCCGAGGAGACCGACATGATCCTGCGCCGCCATGCAGACGGCCAGATTTGGGCACACACCGGCGATGTCGGCTACATGGACGAGGACGGCTTTGTGTATCTGGATTCCCGCATCAAGCGCATGATCATCCGTCACGATGGCTTCAAGGTGTTCCCGTCCATGATCGAGAACGTCATCAGCCGCCACCCGGCCGTGCATCAGTGCTCGGTGGTGGGCTGCACCGATAAGGACCATGTGCAGGGCCGCCTGCCCTTCGTCTACGTGGTGCTGGACCCGGAAGGCGACAAGAAAAAGCGCCAGATCGTGCGGGAACTGCGCCAGCTGTGCAAGGAAGAGCTGCCGGAGTATGTGCAGCCGGTGAGCTACAAGTTCATCAGCGAAATGCCGATGACCCCCGTTGGCAAGGTGGACTACCGCAAGCTGGAAGAAGAGATCACTCCCCGCGATTACTGATCCTGAACTTCACCCTGTAATTTTTCAGACACTGAGCTCTCCCGAAAGGGAGAGCTTTTTTGTATGGAAGAAACTGCAGAATACGGACGCAGCGATGGCCGCAATTTTTTGAATTTTGTCAGTTGACAATTTTTACTTTCCATTTTATCATAGAGACAACAGCTGTGCCGCACAGGTGCAGTCATTCCAGAAAGAAGGAATTACAATGAAAAACAAAAAGTTTGCCAGCTTTCTGGCCGCAGCGGCAGCGCTTGTGCTGCTGGCCATGCCTGCATTTGCTGCCGACGAACAGACGGAGCTGCCTGCCGCCGAAGCAGCAGAGGTGCAGCAGGAGCAGACCGCAGCGCCTGCCGAGCAGGAGACCGCCCTGCCCGCCGATGCCCAGACAGCCGGCGAACCGGAGCAGCAGCTCACCTATGTGGCGCTGGGCGACAGCATCACCTCCGGTGTCGGCCTTGCCGATATGAAATACAACATCGCCCAGATCGGCTACGATCTGCAGCCGAACTTTGAGGGCTACCCTTCCCAATGCTACACCGCCCTTGTGGGCAAGGGCCTTGGGCTGGACCGCCAGCACGCGATCAATCTGGGCCTGCCCGGCCTGATGAGCCCTGACATGCTGGATATGGTACAGAACAGCGCCATGCCCAAGATGAATCAGGCTTCCGGCGCATATTACGTCTACCCGGAATATCAGGAGTATCTGCGCAAGGCCGATATCATTTCCATCCAGATCGGCTCCAACGACGCGCTGGTGCCCTGCATCGTGGGTCTGGGCGAGGCCACCAACTGGAAGAGCGAGCAGCTTGCCGCACTGATGGTCAGCGGTGCCCTGCGTGATTTCAACTTCCAGAAGCTGGGGCTCTTCCTCGAAGCGCTGAACCGTATGACCCTTACCTTTGACGAGAGCCGCGCCACCAACCGCCTGCTGTTCCGCGGCATGGATGAGATCTGCGATCAGGCCTATACCAATGTGACCGCCAGCCTGCCGCAGATCGTGGCCAGTATCCGTGCACTGAACCCGGATGCCAAAATCGTGCTGCTGGGCTACACCAATCCCGTGCCGCTGCTGCCCGCATGGAACAGCTATTTCAGCAAATTGAACCGCTTTGCCAAAGACCTTGCCACACAGGAAGGCTTGATCTATGTGGACATTCCCCGTGCGCAGACCGCTGCCGACGGCCACCCCACCGTTAAGGGCCACCAGTACATTGCAAACCAGATTTTGAATGCTCTGAAGTGAGCTTTCCATCAAAAAAGCCTGTCTCATTTTACGAGACAGGCTTTTTTTGCGCTGTTCTGTTTTCAGCTCAGCCGGCCGCTTTCCACCGAAAAGCTGATATCTGCCGCAGCCATGGTAGACTTGCGGTGGGAGACCAACAGCACCGTTTTGTCTTTGCACTCTGCCCGCACAGCCTTGAGGATCACACCCTCATTCAGGCTGTCCAGATTGGAGGTAGGCTCGTCCAGCAGCAGGAAGGGTGCATCATGCAGGAAGGCACGCGCCACACCGATGCGCTGGCGCTCGCCGCCGGAAAGTGCACCGCCCAGCTCACCCACCGGGGTATCATAGCCCTTGGGCAGGCTGTGGATAAAGCCGTCCAGCGCAGCCTTTTTGCAGGCTGCTTCCACCTCTTCCCGGGTGGCATCCCGCTTTGCAATGCGGATGTTGTTCTCAATGGTATCGTCGAACAGCTCGGTCTCCTGCGTCACAAGGCTTTCCTGTTCGCGCAGGGCGGCGGTGTTCACGCGGCGGATATCCTCTGCGCCAAAGCGGATGCTGCCGCTGGATACATCCCAGAAGCGCATCAGCAGCCGCAGGAAGGTAGACTTTCCGCTGCCGGAGCGGCCGGTGATGCCCACGATCTTCTTTTCCGGAATGGTCAGGCTCAGGTCATGCAGCACCTCCTCATTGGCATAGGCAAAGTTCACATGCTCTGCCGCAGCACCTGCAAATGCGGTGTCTGTGCCGTCGGTCACATCGGCGGTGACGGGCTGTTCGTCCAGCAGGTCCAGCACGCGGTCTGCGCTGGCGAACACCTGCGTCAGGCTGGCACCAAGGTTTGCCAGCGCCACCACCGGGCCAAAGGAGCTGAGGGCCGAAAGGGTGCACACCAGTACGCCCTCCACGCCCATTTTACCGCTCTGGTAAAGGTTCAGGCTCACACCCAGCACGGCCAGCACCGTGAGCAGGATCAAGGTGTTCGTGATGGCCACGGTCAGGCCCTCGCGGTATTTCATCGCCTTCTGCTTTTCGCCCAGCATCTCACTGTGGGCCGTGATGCCCTCGGCGCGGGCTGCGGTGTCCTGATACTGCAGGGTATCCTTCAGGCCGCGCAGGCTTTCCAGCACATAGCTGTTGGTATCGGCCAGTGCCTGACGGTACTCCCGGGCGGCACGGTCGCCGCGCTTTGCGCTCCACACCGGCAGGGCCACGCCCACCAGCAGATAGCCCGCCAGCAGCACCAGCGCAGGCAGGATGTGCCAGCTGCCCACAAAGCCCGTCATGCCGATGACGCAGATGCACGCGATGCAGATGGGCGAAATGGTGTGGGCATAGAACACCTCCAGCGCTTCGATATCGGCGGTGATGAGCGAGATCAGGTCGCCGCGGTCACGGCCTTCCAGCTTTGCAGGGGTCAGACGGCGCAAGGCACCGAACACCTTATCGCGGATCAGGGCCAGCAGCTTGAAGGCGATATAGTGGTTGGATGCCTGCTCTGCATAGCGCAGAACACCGCGCAGCAGCGCAAACACCAGAATGCAGGCAAAGGCCGTGCCCACGGTCCTCACCGGGCTTGCAAGCCCCAGCGCACGCAGGATGCCAAAGCCGCCGAAGATGGTAATGAAGGTGGCGCAGAAGTGGCCTGCCACACCCATCACAATCGCTGCCAGCATAACGGGCAGCATGGGCTTTACCAGTACGATCAGCCGTCCCACAATGGCAAAGGGGCTGCGATGATTGCTCTTGTTCATGCTCAGGCATCCTCCTCTTCCAGTGTTTCCAGCTGCCGCTGTGCCAGATACAGGCGGCTATAAGCCCCCTGCTGGGCCAGCAGTTCGGCGTGGGTGCCCTGCTCAATCACCCGGCCATTGCTCATTGCATAGATGCAGTCGCTGTGCACCACGTTTGCCAGACGGTGGGAGATCAGGATGATCGTCTTTTTCCCGGCAAGACTGTGGATGGCCCGCATGATATCGTTCTCGCTCTCGGCATCCACGTTGGAGGTAGCCTCGTCGAAGAGGTAGATGGGCGTATCATGCAGCAGGGCCCGCGCCATGGCAAGGCGCTGGCGCTGACCGCCGGAAAGATTGCTGCCGCCCTCATGCAGAGCGGTCTGCAGGCCGTTCTGGCTGCGGCAGAAATCGGCCAGATTCACCTGTTCCAATGCCGCCCAGAGCTGTGCCTCGTCCGCGTCCGGCTTTGCCATGCGCAGGTTGCTCTCTACCGTACCCTTGAAGATGGCGGCGTTGTGAGGCACCAGCGTCAGGGTGCGCAGACGCTGTTCCTGCTGCAGCTCCTGCACCGGCACGCCGCCCAGCGTCACGCTGCCGGTATAGCCGGTGCGACTGCCGGACAGCAGCGCCGCAATGGTGCTTTTGCCGCAGCCACTCTCACCCACCAGCGAGACAAAGCTGCCCTGCGGAATGGTAAAGGAGACATCGTTCAGGATGGTGCGGTCCTTCTCGTAGCCAAAGGTGACATGCTCAAGCTTCAGAGTCGTATTCTCTCCGAGCACGCGGTCACCATCGGCAGGCTCTTCCGCTGCCAGAAGCTTGAAGATCTTCTCTGCCGAAGCGGCACCGTTCATGGCAATGTGGAAGTAGCTGCCCAGCAGCCGCAGCGGCAGGAAAAAGTCCGCCGCCAGCAGCACGATGGTCAATGTGGCGGTCAGGGTCAGCTGGCCTGCCGCAAATGCAGCCACCGCGCTGATGATGCCAAGGCCCGCACCGCCGTAAGCCATCAGGTCCATCAGTGTCACCGAGTTCAGCTGCATGGTGAGCACCTTCATGGTGATCCTGCGGAAGCGCTCGGCCTGCGCATTCATCTGCTCGTGCTTCCAGCCGTCGGCCTGATAAATTTTCAGGGTGGTCAGGCCCTGAATGTTCTCAAGGAAGCTGTCGCCAAGGGTGGTGTACTCGCCCCAGTAGTTCGCCAGCAGCTTTTTGGCAAACTTCTGCACTGCCACAATGGACATGGGGATCAGCGGCACGCAGCACAGCAGGATGATGGCCGACCGTGCGTGCACACCCACCAGCAGCACAAACAGGGTAACGGGTGCCAGCAGGCTGTAAAACAGCTGCGGCAGGTATTTTGCAAAGTAGGTGTCGATCTGCTCCACACCTTCGCTGGCCAGCATCACCACCTCGCTGGTGGCCGCCGTCTCGGTGTAGTTGGGGCCAAGGCGGGCAAGCTTTGCGTAGATGCTGCTGCGCAGGGTGCGCTTGACATCCTTGGAAGCCTGATCGCTCATGGCCGATGCCAGCATGGTAAAGGCAAAGCGCATGGGCACCGTGGCAAGGCAGAGCACAAGGTTCTGCCACAGCTGTGCACTGGTCAGGCTGCCCGCAAAGGCTGCGCCCACCAGCTGGGCAATGGCCCGCACAAAGATCACGTTGCACAGCATCCCCAGCCATTGGAAAGCCACATTGGCTCCCACATACCGCAGCGCACCGCGGTCAAAGGACAGCAATTTTTTGTTGATCACTGGGCTTTCTCCGTTTCTGCTTTTTCTGCATCACTGCCAAACAGACGCTCATATTCGCCGGTAAAGATGCGCTCCGGCAGTGCACTGGTCATGGCAAGGGCAGCGGTAAAGCGCTCTTCTTCGCTCAGCGGCTCACCGACCGGCGGGAAATGGGTCAGGATCGTTTTCAGCTCCCGATCCACCTGTTTTGCCACCCAGATGCCCCGGTCTGTCATATAGATCTTGCCGTAGTGCTCCTTTACGATCATGCCGCGCTCCATGAGCAGATTCATGATACGCACCACCGAGGGCTTGGTCACGCCAAGCTTTTCGGCAATGCTGCGGGAGCTGATATCCAGATGGGTCTGTGAGACTTCGTAGATCGCCAGCAGATAGCGCAGATGCGCCGACGTAAGTTCCATCCCGATCACTCTCTTTCGTTTTGATGTTACTCAAGGCTAACTTTTTTCTTTTGAAAAAAGGGCGCGAGCCGAAACTTCCAGCCCGCGCCCTTTGCGGATCATTTCAATGCTCAGTGACAGCCGCTGCAACCGCTGCAGCTGCCATTGCAGCCGCCTTCGCCGCAGCCGCTGCACCCACTGCAGCCGCCGCCATGCTTGTGGGAGTGCCATGTGATCCAGCCCACACCGCCAAACACGATGACTGCCACAATGATCGTGGGCAGATTAAAATTTGCAGCGAGGAATTCCATCATACAAAACACACCCTTTCACAATGTCATGCGGTTCGATCAGATCTTGGTCACGTCGATCTTGACTTCGTTGTTGCCCGCGTACTTGTTGGGACGCACCATCAGGTAGATGAAGGCCACCAGAACAACAGCAGCCACGATGGTGAAGAAGTTGAAGCCAATCTCACCGGTGATCAGGCCGCCCAGCTGGTACACCACCAGAGCGGCGCAGTAAGCCAGAGCGCACATATAACCAATGGCGATGGCGGTCCACTTGCCGTTGTTCATCTCGCGCTTGATGGCGCCCATAGCAGCGAAGCAGGGAGCGCACAGCAGGTTGAAGATCATGAAGGCGTAAGCCGACAGAGCGGTGTAGTCCTGCGCAACAGCAGCCCAGATCTCATCGCCGTTCTCAGACAGCTCGCCGCCGAAGTGATACAGAACACCGAAGGTACCAACCACGTTCTCCTTTGCGATCAGGCCGGAGACGGAAGCGACAGTTGCACGCCAGTTGCCGAAGCCCAGAGGTGCAAAGATCCATGCGACCTTGGTAGCGATCGCAGCCAGCACGGAGTTGTCCTGATCCTCGACCATACCGAAGGCACCGTTCTCGAAGCCGAAGCCCTGCAGGAACCACAGCACAACGGTAGCGGCCAGAATGACGGAGCCTGCGCGCTTGATGAAGGACCAGCCGCGCTCCCAGGTTGCACGGAACACGTTGCCCCATGCAGGCACATGGTATGCGGGCAGCTCCATCACGAAGGGAGCGGGATCACCTGCGAAGAGCTTGGTCTTCTTCAGGATCACGCCGGAGCAGATGATGGCAGCCATGCCAATGAAGTAAGCAGAGACAGCCACCAGAGAAGAACCGCCGAACATCGCACCTGCGATGAGGCCGATGATGGGCATCTTTGCGCCGCAGGGGATGAAGCAGGTGGTCATGATGGTCATGCGGCGGTCGCGCTCGTTCTCGATGGTACGGGATGCCATGACGCCCGGGACGCCGCAGCCGGTACCGACCAGCACGGGGATGAAGCTTTTACCGGACAGGCCGAACTTGCGGAAGATACGGTCCATGATGAAGGCGACACGGGACATATAGCCCACATCCTCCAGAATGGACAGCAGGAAGAACAGCACCAGCATCTGGGGAACGAAGCCCAGAACTGCGCCGACACCGGCAACGATGCCGTCCATGATCAGGCCGTACAGCCAGCCTGCCACGCCGATGCTCTCCAGGAAGCCGCCCAGAGCACCCGGCACGATCTCACCGAACAGGACATCGTTGGTCCAGTCGGTGGCAAAGGTACCAATGGCCCAGCCGCCGTCTGCAATGGAGGTGCCCATGGACAGGGAGTACATCAGGAACATGACCAGTGCGAAGATGGGCAGAGCCAGAATACGGTTGGTCACGATCTGGTCGATCTTATCGGAAACGGTCAGGTGCTCCACGCGGGCCTTTTTCTTAACAGCTTTGCCCACGACGGTGTTGATATATGCATAGCGCTGGTTGGTGATGATGCTCTCAGCGTCATCGTCCATCTCAGCTTCGCAGTCCTTGATGTGCTGGTCGATGTGGTCGCTCAGGCTCTTGTCGAGCTTCAGCTCGTCCATGACCTTCTCGTCGCGCTCGAACAGCTTGACGGCATACCAGCGCAGGAAGCGGTCATCCACCTTGCCCTGAATGGACTCTTCGATGTGGGCAATGGCGTGCTCCACGCTGCCAGTGAACACATGGGGCAGTTCAGCAGCCTTGGTAGCCTTTGCAGCAGCCACAGCAGCCTTTGCAGCGGCCTCGGTGCCCTCGCCCTTCAGTGCGCTGATCTCCACCGCCTGACAGCCCAGCTCTGCGCTCAGCTTCTTCAGGTCGATCTTATCACCGTTCTTGCGCACCAGATCGATCATGTTCACAGCCATGACCACAGGGATGCCCAGCTCGATCAGCTGGGTGGTCAGGTACAGGTTACGCTCAATGTTGGTACCATCGATGATGTTCAGGATGGCATCGGGCTTCTCCTTGACCAGATAAGTACGGGAAACCACTTCTTCCAGCGTGTACGGAGACAGCGAGTAGATGCCGGGCAGGTCCTGAATGATAACATCCTTATCGCCCTTCAGCTTGCCTTCCTTCTTTTCCACCGTAACGCCGGGCCAGTTGCCGACATACTGGTTGGAGCCGGTCAGATTGTTGAACAGGGTCGTTTTACCGCAGTTCGGGTTGCCGGCAAGTGCAATTTTAATGCTCATTGCTTAATCCTTCCTCCCTTTGGGATCAGACTACTTCGATCATTTCAGCATCGGCCTTGCGCACGCTCAGCTCGTAGTTGCGCACGGTCAGCTCCATGGGGTCGCCCAGAGGTGCCACCTTGCGGACATAAATCTCAACACCCTTGGTGATGCCCATGTCCATGATGCGGCGCTTGACCGGGCCTTCACCGTGCAGCTTTGCCACAGTAGCAGTCTCGCCGACCTTTACGTCTTTCAGAGTTTTCATACTTAACCATCCTCCTCTGCTTGTCTTTATAGAGAGACTATTCCAGTTTCGGAGCAGCTCCCAAACAGCGCCTGGGCACTGTTCAGCCAATCATGATACGGTTTGCCATGGTCTTGTCCAGCGCGATGCGGCTCTCCTTGACCTGAATGATCAGGTTGCCTGCGATCTCGTTGACGACCGTTATCTCACTGTCCACCACAAAACCCAGCTCTGCCAGATGCAGCCGGATCTCGTCCTTGCCGGTGATCTTTTTGATGGTGACGGTCTCCCCTGCTTTTGCCATTGTCAAAGGCATCATACTTCCGCTTCCCTTCCTGTTTGAATCTGGGATATCGCTGCGGTTAGTCAGCCGCAACTACCAACGTGGATAGTTTACGCCCACTAACCTTTTATGTCAATAGTTTTTTCATAATTAAAAGTTAGTTCATATGAACAAACAATTTTTCTGCCCGATTTTTTCCGTTTTTTCACCACAATCAACAATAACTAACTCAAATTATTGAATCAAAGTTAGCCATTGTTTACATTTTCTTGTTCTTTTTTGGCGGCATCTTGTAAACTATCACAAAGCTTTTTCTCTGCTCTGCTGTGCTCTTTTGCTGCAAATGACACAGCCGCGCGGTACAGTGGTCAGTCTGCACCGCGCGGCCGCGTGTCAAAAGGAGGATTTCTTTCCCGCCGGTGCGTGGACACCAGCAGGTGCCAGGATAAAAAGAGAGTATTTGAAAAGAGAATGACAAATTTTAAGCCGCCACGGCAAGGCGGAGAATGGGTGTTCCGCTGTGGAACAGCCGCAGATAGACTGCTGTACACTTGCTCAGCTGGTCAAAATGCTTCTGCGCTGCATCCGGGTCGCCGTAGGACTTCCAGCAGCCGCAGCAGGTAAAGTTCTTGCCGCGGTTCTCGATAAAGCCCACAACATCGCCCAGCGGATAGCCAAGGAACACCCCGATCTCATGCGGAAATTCTGCCGAACAGCACAGCTTGCGGGAAAGCTGAGTGAGCATATTGCCCACATCCGGTGCTTCGCCCGCTTCCGGCAGGCGGTAGCCCTCCTGCCGCAGAAAGCTCTGCACCTTTTTATCTGCCAGCACGGCAGCCAGCTTGCTTTCGCGGTAGACATACACAAGATACCGGTGGTTGAGCACGCAGCCCTTGAGCACCCGCACACGCAGGCCCTTGGGGTTCAGCTGAGTGTTCCAGTTTTTCACCCGGCGCGCAAGGTCGGCGCAGTCGCGGGTCTCATAGCGGAACAGGCCTGCCGGTTTCAGGCTTGCCAGCACCGGGGCACACTGTTCGATCATGACCGTTTCAAAATTACGCTCCATGTCTGCGCCCTCCCGCCTTGTTTCTCCGGGCTATTGTTCCCCGGATGCGCCGTGGTTATAAGTTAGATATTTCTAACCCCGATTCCAAAAAAGAAGCAGCTTTGCGCGGAGCATTCAAGGCTTCGGCCTGCCGATCTGTTTCTTGCGGTTAGTTACTTCTAACGTGACTGTATCTTACCACAGCGGTGGGCCGTTGTCAACACTTTTCTTGAAAAAAGTTATTCGTGGCAAACCACAGTTTTCTCCACCTCGCTTTTTGTGCATTCTACCGTTTTGGCGCAGGCTGTGGTATAATAAGGAAAACCCTCTCAGGCGCTAACGCGCCAGCTCCCCCGAAGGGGGAGCTCTTTATAGAGTCAGCGCATTCAAAAGCTCTCCCCTTCGGGAGAGCTGGCATTGCGCAGCAATGACTGAGAGGGTTCTATCTTATAAAAGGAGCACGCATCCATGCCACAGAACATTGCACCGCCGGGCCTGATCTCCCTTCTTGCCGCCGCACTGGCACAGCAGCCCACAAAGCCGCTGGTGCTGGCGCTGGATGGCCGCTGCGGCAGCGGCAAGACCACCCTTGCAAATACGCTGGCCCGGCAGTTCCCGGCCAGCATCACCCTGCACACCGATGATTTTTACCTGCCGCCTGCACAGCGCATCCGCGGCTGGGAGAAAACGCCCTGCGCCAATATGGACCTTGACCGCCTGCGGGACGAAGCCCTGCGCCCAGCCTACGAGGGCCAGCCGGTGCAGTACCGTGCCTATTCCTGCCGCGAGGGTGCGTACCTGCCCGCGCGGGAGCTGGCCGCGCAGCCGCTGGTGATTTTGGAGGGCAGCTACAGCCACCACCCGCTGCTGACCGGCTGCGAAACGCTGCGGGTGTTCCTGACCTGCGCAAAAGAAGAGCAGACCCGCCGCCTGCAGGCGCGGGAGGGGGAGCGATATGTAAACTTTGCCGCCCGGTGGGTGCCGCTGGAGGAGGGCTATTTTGCCCAGTACCACATTGCGGAGACGGCAGATTTTGTGGTAGACACCACCCAAAGCGAGACGATTTGAAATGGCTTCCGCGCCGCCGGCAAGACCAAGGTGCCATATAGCAAAGCGGAAGAACACCCCTTGAACCAAACAAAGCCGGACAGCTTGCGGGCTGTCCGGCTTTTGGTTTTGCTTGGTTTACAGGCTGTTACTTATTCTTGTACATATCCTGATAGTAGTTCTGGTAATCACCGCTGGTGACATGGTCCATCCACTCCTGATGGTTCAGGTACCAGTCGATGGTCAGCACGATGCCCTTTTCAAAGGGGGTCTCGGGGTACCAGCCCAGATCGTTCTTGATCTTGGTGGGGTCGATGCCGTAGCGGCGGTCGTGGCCCAGACGGTCGGCCACATGCTTGATGAGGTCCTCGCTGATGCCCTCGTCCTGCAGACGGTCGTGCAGCTGGTTGATGATGGTCTTGACGATGAAGATGTTGGGGCGCTCGTTGTGGCCGCCCACGTTGTACACCTCACCGATCTTGCCGCCGTTGGCTACCATGTCGATGGCCTTGCAGTGATCTTCCACATACAGCCAGTCGCGGATCTGCATACCGTCGCCGTAGACGGGCAGCTGCTTGTGGTGCTTGACGTTGTTGATCATCAGGGGAATCAGCTTCTCCGGGAACTGGTAGGGGCCGTAGTTGTTGGAGCAGCGGGTGATGTTCACGGGCATGCCGTAGGTATCGTGGAATGCCATAACGAACATATCGGCGCTGGCCTTGGAGGAAGAATAGGGGCTGTGGGGGCACAGGGGGGTGGTCTCCATAAAGTAGCCGTCCGCACCCAGTGCGCCGTACACCTCATCGGTGGACACCTGCAGGTACTTCTTGCCCTCTTTCCAAGCCTTGGCATCGGCATCATACCATGCTTCCTTGGCGCGCTGCAGTAGGTTGACGGTGCCCATCACGTTGCTCTGCACAAAAATTTCGGGGTTCTTGATGGAGCGGTCCACGTGGCTCTCGGCGGCAAAGTTGATGACGTAATCGAAATCGTACTTCTGGAACAGGCCTTCCACCAGCTCCTTGTCGCAGATATCGCCCTGCACGAACACATGGCGGGGGTCGCCCTCCACATCCTTCAGGTTTTCCAGATTGCCGGCGTAGGTCAGCTTATCCAGATTGACCAGCAGGATCTCCGGGTATTTCTTGAGCATATAATGCACAAAGTTGGAGCCAATAAAACCGGCGCAGCCGGTGATCAGATAGGTTTTCATAGGTTCAATTTCCTCTTTTCAGTCTTTCATCCCGTTGTCGCCGTCCCAGTGGGCGAAGAAGCAGGCCAGAGCGTCTCTCCAGTCGCGCACATCGTTGCCCACGGTGCAGCGCAGCATCCGGTTGTCCAGTGCGCTCCACTTGGGGCGGTCGGCGCTTTCCGGGTGCTTTGCCTTGTATTCCTCGCTGGTGCAGGGTGCCACAGCGGCATCCACGCCGGACAGGCGGATGATCTCGGACGCAAAATCATACCACGAGCAGATGCCCTCGCCGGTGCAGTGATACAGGCCGTACTCGTGGGTCACGCACAGCTGTAGGATCTCGTGGGCCAGATCCACCGCGTTGGTGGGGTTGCCGCACTGGTCATTGACCACTTCCAGCTTGCCAAACTTCTTACCTGCGTTCACGATGGTCTTGACGAAGTTCTTGCCGTAGTAGCTGTAGAGCCACGCGGTGCGCACGATGAAGTGACGGTGGCAGAACTGCTCCACATACTTTTCGCCCATGAGCTTGGTAGAGCCATAGGCGCTGATGGGGCCGGGAATGGTGGCTTCGTCCTGTGCAACGCCGCCGTTCTCACGGCCGGAGAACACATAATCGGTGGAGACGTGTACCAGTCGTGCACCGGTCTTTTCCGCTGCCTGTGCCAGATTGCGGGGGCCGAGGGCGTTTGCCTTGAAGGCGGCATCATGGTTCACTTCGCAGCCGTCCACATTGGTGTAGGCAGCGCAGTTGATGATGACATCCGGGCGGTTGCGGCGGATGAACTCGTCCACCATCTTATAGTTGGAGATATCCAGATCCGGCAGGTCCACGGCGATCACCGTGGCATTGAGCAGTTTTTCGGGGATGGGGCCGATCTCGCTGCGGCCTTCGCGCAGCTGTTTGAGGATCTCGGTGCCCAGCTGACCCTTGCAGCCGGTAACAATGATTTTCATATGGGTATGCCTTTCTTTTGCTTAATAGCGCAGCTTGCCGTCTGCAACGTTCTTCAGGTGCTGGCCGTAAGGGCTCTTGCCGTAGCGCTCAGCGCTTTCCAGCAGGGTGTCGCGGTCGATCCAGCCGTACTTGAAGGCGATCTCTTCCGGCGCACTGATCTTGATGCCCTGGCGCTTCTCGATCATGCGCACAAAATCGGCTGCTTCCACCAGACTGTCCATGGTGCCGGTGTCCAGCCATGCAAAACCGCGGCCCAGCAGCTGAACATCCAGCTCGTCCTTCTTCAGATACATGTCGTTCAGGGTGGTGATCTCCAGCTCGCCGCGGGCAGAGGGCTTGACCTGCTTTGCCATCTTCACGACCTCTTTGTTATAGAAGTACAGGCCGGTGATGGCGTAGTTGGACTTGGGATGCTGAGGCTTTTCCTCCACGCTGAGCACCTTGCCGTCCTTGTCGAACTCCACGATGCCAAAGCGTTCCGGATCCTGCACATAGTAGCCAAACACGGTGCAGCGGCCTTTGTTTTCCGCATTGGCAGCGGCGGTCTTGAGGATCTTGGAGAAGCCGTTGCCGTAGAAGATGTTATCGCCCAGGATCATGGCGCAGCAGTCGTCGCCAATGAACTCTTCGCCCAGAATGAAGGCCTGTGCCAGACCGTCCGGAGAGGGCTGAACTTTATACTGCAGATGGATGCCGTACTGGCTGCCATCACCCAGCAGCGCCTCAAAGCGAGGCGTATCGGTCGGGGTGGAGATGATCAGGATGTCCTGAATGCCTGCCAGCATCAGCGTGGACAGGGGGTAATAGATCATCGGCTTGTCGTAGACCGGCAGCAGCTGCTTGCTGGTGACCATAGTCAGCGGGTAAAGCCGGGTGCCGGCACCGCCGGCAAGAATGATACCTTTCATATTTGTGCACTCCTTTAAAATAGATTGAAAAGTTGTGCAGCTGTACGCCGCCCAGATGGGAGACCGCCCGGATGACGTATGGATTCAAAGCGGAGCTGCGTCCGCTGTAAACAAATTCAGGAGCCGCTCCCCCCCTGCCCAAAATGGCAAAATGGGAATAGCAGTTCACTTTATTTTACTATCAAATCACACAAAAAGCAAGAAAGAACGGCTTTTCCGAAAAATTTTCCGGAAAAGCCGTTCTGAAACTCCTTCAATCTCGCATTTGTTCCGCCCAAAAGGCCCCCTCTCCGAGGGGGCTGGCAATGCCGCAGGCATTGACTGGGGGAGTTACCACGCAAAGCCCCACTTGGAGAAATAGCGCAGCAGGCTGCGCAGCTGCCACAAAAAGGGCTTCAGGCTGCGGTGCGCCGCGCGGTGCCATGCATGGATGGCGGTGTACTGGGGCACCAGATACGCTTTGCCCCGGGTGCGCATCTTCTGGGTGAGGTCGGCGTCCTCCACATACATGAAGTAGTCCTCATCAAAGCCGCCCACGGCCTTGAAGGCTGCGGTATCCACCGCTGAGAAGCTGCCGGTGCAGAACTCGATCTCGGTGGGTTTTGTCAGGTCTTTGTCCGCCATGAGATAGCGCTCGTTGTACTTTGCCCAGAATTTCAGGCAGGGCAGCTGGCGGTATACCATGGCCCGCACACTGCACCGGCGCAGCGGCAGACGCTGGGGCCGCCCGTCCGGGAAGGTGAGCGCGGGCCGCGCCATCACCACGCCGGGGTGCTGTGCCATCCAGTCCGCAAGGTCACTCAGCGTATCCGCAGTGAGCTGGATATCCGGGTTCAGGATAAAGTGCACCCGGCTTTGCAGCAGGCTGAGCACCGTGTTGTGGCCGGTGCCAAAGCCGCCGTTCTCTGTGCGGCAGAGCACCTCCACCTTCTGGTCCTTGCGGATGTGCAGGGTGCCGTCCTTCGCAGCCTTGGCAAGGCACTGGCCGCTGCCGTCCGGGCTGGCGTTGTCCACCAGATACAGTGTCAGCGGGTGGCGGCGGGTGCAGTCCAGCACGGTCTGTGCCGCCCTGAGCGCTTCATCCGCGCCGTTATAAACTACAATACAAGCAGAAAGTTCCATGTCGTTCACTCCAGCGGTTTGATGTCAAAGCTGAAGTCCTCTTTCATCAGGTCAAAGTTCGGGTTCATGCAGGGGTCGCCTGCGGCCAGCTGCTTTGCCCACCGCTTCTGGAAGCGCTCCACCTCCGAGATGAAGCGCTTGCGCTTGACCGGGTTCTCGTCCAGACCGCGGCTCTTGCTCTCGTAGTGGTACAGCTGTGCAAACGGGGTGAACACGTTGGTATAGCCCGCTTCACGCACGCGCACGCAGAAGTCCACATCGTTGAAGGCCACAGCAAAGCTCTCGTCCAGACCGTTCACCCGCTCGTAGACGCTCCTGCGCACCATCAGGCAGGCGGCAGTGACCGCATACACATCCTGTGCATAGACCAGACGTCCCATATAGCCGGGGTGGCCCACCGGGAAGTTCTTGTGCATGTGGGCCGCAAGGGTCAAAAAGCCGAAGCCGATGCCCGCGTGCTGGATGGTGTTGTCCGGATAAAGCAGCTTTGCGCCCACGCAGCCCACACGGTCCTGCTGGGCGTACATGAGCATTTCCTCAATCCAGCGCGGAGAAATGACCTCGGTATCGTTGTTGAGCAGCAGCAGGTATTCGCCGGTGGCTTCCTTTGCGCCAAAGTTGTTCAGGGCGCTGTAGTTGAAGCCGGTGCCCTGCCATGTGATCACCTTCAGGTTCTTGTGCTCCTTCTGCAGCTTTTCATAGCAGCGGAAGGTGGCAGGCTCCCTGCTGTTGTTCTCGATGACGATGATCTCAAGATCCTCATAGGTGCTCCTGCGGTAGATGGACTCCACGCAGGTGCGCAGGTCGGAAGAATGGTCGCAGCTGGGGATCAGGATGCTGACCCGGCCCGGCTTTGTGATGGTATAGTCCGTCTTATAGAAGCCCGGCGTACCCGGGATCATGGAAACTTCATCCACCGGAACACCCACACGCTCGTAGTGGGCATACAGGGCCTTGACCGCAGCTTCCAGACAGTAGGTCTTGGCCGAAATGTTGCTTGCCACGCTGGTGGGGCTGGAGCGCCAGTAGTACAGCAGGTGCGGGATATGCACGATCTTGTGTGCCTTTTCGGTCAGGCGCAGGTAGAGGTCATAGTCCTGACTGCCGTTGTAGGCTGCACGCTCATCGCCGCCCACAGCGGCCAGCAGCTTTGCGCTGAACACGCTCAGGTGGCAGATATAGTTGTTGGAGCGCAGATTATCCAGCATATAATCCGGCTTGAAATGGTAAACGGTCAGATGGTCGATGTCGCCCTCAAAGGTCACTTCATCCGTATACACAAAGTCTGCGCCCTGTTCGGCAATGGCCTGTGCCACGTACCACAGAGCACAGGGGTGCAGGATATCATCGTGGTCCAGCAGGGCGATGAACTCGCCCGTTGCCAGCGCAAAGCCCTGATTGGTGTTGCCCGCAATGCCCTCGTTCTTTTCCAGCTTCTGGTAACGGATGCGGGGGTCTTCCGCAGCACGGGCTGCTACGGTCTGGCCCACCGTCTCGTCCTGACCGGCATCCACAAGGCACAGCTCCCAGTTCTGATAGGTCTGGTTCTGCACCGAGTCCAGCAGCTCCACCAGAAACTGCTGCGGCGTATTGTACAGCGGCACCACAATGCTGATGCGCGGCGCGGCGGGCTGGTCGGCCGCCTGCCTTACCAGCAGCTCTGCGCTGGCAAAGCGGTCGGCGCGCATGGTCCTGCCCGGGAACAGCTTCGCATATTCCTTTTTGGCCTTTGCCTGCGCACGCACGCCGGAAATGCCCACCCGGCGCAGCTGGCCCAGAAAGACGAACGGCGGGAAGGTGTGTGCCAGCTGACGGCCCTTGCTGACAAAGTAGCGCAGCGGCCAGCTCATCTTCCAGAAAGTAGAGCTGGTCACATTGTTCAGTGTCTTTTCCAGATCCTGCTCATGGCTGCGGCTCAGCGAAAGATCGCTGCGCAGGCGTTCCAGCTGAGCCGTCTGCTCTTCGCCGGTGCGCTCGGCCTGCTGCATCCGCTCTCGCAGATCGTCCAGCGTCATCTCGTAGCCTGCCAGCAGCTGCTGTGCATCCTGCACAGCGGCGCTGCGGCAGAACAGCGCGGTCTGCTGGGCTTTGCCGCGGTTCTTCCACTCAAAATCCCGGTACAGGCCCTGTGCGGCCAACTGCTTTGCACAGTCAGCCATGGCCGATGCATCGGTGCATACCAGCAGCACCTGTGCACACTGCAGTGCGGGCAGATCCACCCATTCCGGGTCCTCCACCACCAGCAGGGCAGCGGTGCCCTGCTCTGCATTCTCCGGCAGCAGCTGTGCGCCGGCCTTTTCCAGTGCTTCGGCCAGTGCGCCGCTGCCGCCCAGCACCTGAATGCTGGCAGGGGTCAGCTCCCGCACGATGCGCTGCGCCAGTGCACGGCAGCGCTCGGCCTGTCGTTTGGTTTCTTTTTCCTGATCCATTCCGATCTCCGCTCCTATGGAACTTTTTTATCTTAAAATGATCTCTCAAAAAATCACATGATTTATAGTATACCAAATCCGGCATGATTTGAGAAGGTTTTGCGCGCATTTCTTTGCAGTTTTCCACTGCTTACCAGTGGAACAGGCTGTGCAGCCAGCCAAAGAACCCACCGCCGGAGCTGCCGGAAGTGGAAATGCTCACACCCGTGTAGTAGTGGCTCAGGATCTCCCGGTAGCCCATGCCCTGCTCCTGTGCATAGCCCACAGCACCGCACTGGCTCATGCCCACGCCATGGCCAAAGCCGTAATAGGTCATGCAGGGGGTACCGCTTTCGTCCGCGCCAAAGTCGAAGCAGTAGCGGGAGGAAACGAACTGGCCGATATAGCGGTAGCTGCGGCCATTGGAAACAAAGGTGTTGTACTGCACAAAGCCGCCCAGATCCTTGTGGGTGGTGTCGGCGCTGACGTAGGGTTCGCCGGTGCGGCTGTCGTTATACTCTTTATAGGTATAGTCTTTTCCGATGACCCGGCGCAGCTTGTTGTGGTACTGCTCCTCGTAGGGACTCTCCACGCTCTGCAGATACGGCACATCGGTGCCCCATGCGTCCCGGCTGGAGCAGGTGCCGTACACGCCGGTCTGGGTGTTATAGCCCGCACTGGCCGACCACACGGCGTCGCAGACGCTGCCGTTATAGGTGAGCACCTCGTTCTTCACCGGCTCCACCGCCCTGCGGATGGCTTCCCGTGCCGAGGACGGGATCTGATCCACCGGAGTGTAGATGAGCGCATTGGAAGAGGAGCCGTACTGCTTGTGGTATTCCAGATAGGAATGGATGGCCACCGCCTGCGCCTTCCACGCCTGCTGGGCGGCGCTGGCGCTGACATAGCTGCCAATGGAGCCAAGCTCCGTGTAGGTAATGCCCACAAGACAGTCCACAAGGTTCAGCGTGACATTGCGCTGCAGGCCTTTTCCCTTGATGTTGAGGTAAGGCATGGTGATGGTATCACTGGTGCCAAAGAGCCATGCAAGGCAGTTTTCCTCCTCGGCAGGGATCAAGGTCGTGTCCGCGCCACCCATAGTGGTGGCTGCCGAAGCCGCCGGGACCAGCACGCAAACGCACAGCGCTGCTGCCAGCACAAACGCCGCCGCGCGGCGCACAAACCGATGCAGATGTTTCAAAAGTGATCTCCTCCTGTTTTTTGCAGATTTCCGACTGTGTTTTTTACAGTGTAACACAGCCTGCGCCTGCGGGCAAGGACTGGACTTTCGTTTTCACATCTGGACAAAGAAGAAACCGGAGGGCCTTTCCCGTTCGGGCAGCTCTCCGGTCTGATTTATAAGGTCTCCGGCCGACGACGCATGGCATCGTCGATCTCGTTCTCGATCTCCCGCAGGCAGTCCAGCAGCACCGGATTGAACGCCCCGGCCTCGCCGGTGCAAAGCATCTGCACTGCAGCCGCGCAGGGTACCGGCGGCTGGCTTCCGCTGCCAGTGGTCAGCGTTTCGTAGGCATCCGCAAGGCCGACCACCTGTGCCGCAATGGGGATCTGTTCGCCAACCAGCTGGTCCGGGTAGCCGCTGCCGTCGTACCGCTCGTGGTGCCAGCGGCAGATCTGATAGGCTACCCGCACAAAATCTTCGTCGCGGTAGGCATCCAGCTCTTCCAGCATCCGTGCACCCAGCAGGGTATGCTGGCGCATGGTTTCTTCATCCTCCGGCGTGCGCGGCTCCGGGCTGTTCAGGACCTGCTCCCCGATCTCCATTTTGCCAATGTCGTGCAGCACCGAGGCCATGCTGATGGTACGGCGCATCTCCTGCGTCAGGGGGTAAGTCTCGGTCTTTTGCACCAGATGGTCCAGCAGCATTCCGGTCAGGGTGCTGATGTGCTGCACATGGGTGCGGCTCTCGCCGTTGCGACGCTCCACCACCCGGCTCAGAATGCCGATCATCATTTGGCTGCGCTTTTCCTTTTGCGACACCTGATCCGCCACCATGGCGCTCAGGCGGCGCTGCTTTGCATACATGCGGATGGTGTTGGTAATGCGCTGATACACCACCCTTGCATCAAAGGGGCGGCTGATATAATCGGACGCACCCAGATCAAAGGCGCGGCGCACCGTGTCCACATTGTCCTCGCTGGAGATCATGATGACCGGGATCTCTTCCAGCATTCCGCGCTGGCTCATGGCTTCCAGCACGGTAAAGCCGTCAATGCCGGTCATGTGGATATCCAGCAGCACAACGGAGATGCCGGTGGGGTTCTGTTCCAGCAGGCGCAGGCAGTCCTCGCCGGAAGCCGCTTCGGCAGTGTCGAACTGGCTGTTCAGCATCTGGCTGAGCAGCATCCGGTTCATGGCCGAGTCGTCCACAATGAGCACACTCTGGCGGCTGTGGGTGGGCTGCAGGGCGTGCGGCTCCGGCTGACGCTCGGTGATCACGGTGTTTTTCTGGATGCGTGCATAGTGCATCAGCCGCTCCGCGTGCTGCACCGCATCGTCCACATTTTCGTCGTCGACCCACACGCCGCCAATGCTGGCCGACATGCGGATGCGGGAGTAGCCCGGCACGCTGGCCGCCTGCAGCTGCAGACGGATCTGTTCCAGACGCGGGCTGAGCTGTTCCTGCCGGATATCCGGCAGCAGCAAAAGCAGCCTGCCGCCGTCGTAGCGGATCAGGCGGTCTTTTTCCGAAAGGCCGCGCCGGATGGTGCTTACCGCCGTTTCCAGCACGCTGTTGCCTGCACCGGAGCCGTAAACATCGTTGGAGAACTTCAGATCGTCCATATCCAGCATCGCCACACCGGCGGTAATGCTGCGGTAGCGGTAGTTCTCATCGTAATAGGTGCGGTTGTAGGCACCGGTCAGCGGGTCGCGGTAGCGCTTTTCCCGCTCGTCGGTAATACTGTTGAGCAGCCGCTCACCGTTTTCCGGGTCCAGCAGAACGCTGCGGTCGATCTTGCGGGTCAGCTCCAGCACACAGAGTTGGCCATCCACCTGCACACAGCTGGCCGTGATCTCGTACAGCTCCTGCCCAAAGTATTCCAGCCTTGTTTTCCGGGTGTTCTTTTCCAGCGCCTGCCTTGCCACGCAGTTTTCACACGGACGGCTGCGCCGCCACTGGGCATAGCAGGGCGCGCTGCCCTTTTTGCCGCCCTGCACCTCGTCCGCCTTCATCAGGCGCACCGTCATGAACACCTTGCGGAGCTGGCGCATTTCCTCTTCCATCTGCTGGCGTGTTCTGCTTTTTTTGCTCATCATCGCATATCCCCCGCTGCAAAACCGCGCGTTTTGGGCCGCACGGCATTCCTTCACGAATAACATTATACTATTTTTTACCAGAATACGTCAATCTTCACCCCTTGCAGCCCGCGGTGCGGAATGTGTCGTTTTGATCCTGTAAAATCAACGTAAGCTCTTTATTTTTGTCAAATTTCCTCATCAGACACCGTACTGTGCCGCACAAAGCGACGCAAATTGGGGAGTGCAGTTTTCCGGTCGTCTGCTGCCCGCTCTGCCCGGGAGCAGTCCACATGTTTCCGCCGGAAACTCAGTCTTGATTTTGTGCGCAGAATCCGCTATAATAGTAACGTTCTTTTGAATTGCATATCAGCCGGTGTGTCGGAATGGCAGACGAGGGGGACTCAAAATCCGCTTCGTGATTTTTCTTGTCTGTACGAGAAATTCACGAGTGTGCGTTGAATTTTGAGGGTTTGTCGAAGCAGGATTTCTTACATCCCTCCTGAACATCCCTCCAATCTTCAGAAATCGGTACGAATGTCTCAAAATTGAATATCAGCCGATGTGGCGGAATGGCAGACGCAAACGACTCAAAATCCGCTTCGTGATTTTCTGTGTCTGTGCGAGAAATTCACGAGTGTCCGTTGAATTTTGAAGGTTTGTCGAAGCAGGATTTCTTACATCCCTCCTGAACATCCCTCCAATCCTCAGAAACCGGTACTAATGTCCCAAAATTGAATATAAGCCGATGTGGCGGAATGGCAGACGCAAACGACTCAAAATCGTTCGGGAAACCATGTGGGTTCGAGTCCCACCATCGGCACTTCATCATAAAACGGCTTAGGATCGAAAGATTTTAGGCTGTTTTTCTTTTTTGCCCATTTTTTATACTTTGGCGTTTTCTGGGAAGATATTGACGATTGCATTCGCCGAAGATACCTTACTGGAGAAATCCAGATGTGTATAAATGTTGCTTGTCGTGCTGATGTCGCTGTGCCCCAGCCACTCCTGAATCTCCTTCAGGCTCACGCCATTGGCATAGAGCAGACTGGCGCAGCTATGCCCTTACGGTATAATTACGACAAACCGGAAAAGCCCCGTATATCAAGGGTTTTCGGTTATCTGGCAAGGTTTTTCATCCTTTTCCAAACCGAAAAATCGAGCCGCGAAGTAGTTATATTGTAGGGGGTGTTATAGTAACGACAAAAATAAAATACCGTTTGGGCGGGCTGTCAGCCCGTCCAAGAAATCAGGACATTTCCTCTGAAAAGAAGAAATGTCCTTTTTTTGTACCCAAAATCAGATGCCGACAGGAGGAACACAATGCCTGAAAAAGCAGCGCAGAAAGAACCGGGCAAAAAGCCCGTGCCATCCAAAAAGCCGAAACCGCAGCAGGAAGTAGTCGTCCAAATCCCACTCTCCGAACTGCACCCGTTCCCGGATCACCCCTTTCAGGTGCGGGAGGATGCGTCCATGCAGGAAACCGCCGAAAGTGTTAAGGAATACGGCGTCCTCGTCCCCGCGCTGGCGCGGCCACGGGAGGACGGCGGTTATGAGCTGATCGCAGGCCACCGACGCAAACACGCCTGCGAGCTGGCAGGACTGGCCACCATGCCCGTCATTGTCCGCGACATTGACCGGGACACTGCCACCGTCATCATGGTGGACAGCAACCTCCAGCGCGAGAATATTCTTCCATCCGAACGCGC